>Ga0082212_10005930_pt1 | contig 16539 bp, 18 predicted proteins | sample TergutNt197P3_FD_71548 | JGI IMG/M metagenome (GOLD analysis project Ga0082212, IMG submission 71548) | Neocapritermes taracua P3 segment gut microbial communities from Petit-Saut dam, French Guiana - Nt197 P3 | ecosystem: Host-associated > Arthropoda: Insects > Digestive system > Gut ... | reverse complement strand
ACCGGACCCCGGGCGGGGCCGCCCGGGCCAAAGAGGCCGCCGGGCCCTGCCTGTGGCGGGACGGGCTCTATGCCGAATCGGCCATGGGCTGCACCGGCCCGGTGGTCAAGGTGCCCCGCGACGCGCTCACGGCGGCCCTGGCCTGTCTCAAGCGTCACAACTTCATTTAAATGCTATAAGGGAGAACGTCATGCTCGTCATTGACAAGGACAATTTTGAAGCCGAAGTGGTCAAGAGCGAAAGGCCGGTCATCGTGGACTTCTGGGGGCCCCAGTGCGCCCCCTGCCTGGCCCTCATGCCGGAGGTGGAAAAACTGGCCGGGGAATACGAGGGGAAGATAAAGATCGGCAAGCTCAACTCGGCTGAAAACCGCAGGTTCTGCATGAGCCTGAAGGTCATGGGCCTGCCGACCTTCCTCTTTTACAAAAACGGGGAATGCCGTGAGCGCCTCTCCGGCGACGAGGTGACCCTGGAAACCATCAGGGCCGCCGCGGAACGGCTCCTGGCCTGACCGGAACCGGCCGCCCGGCCGCGGTCAGCGGCAAAATTCCAGGGTAAAACTCTTGGTCAGGCGGCGGGATTCGTCGCAGACGGCCTGGAGCTGCTCAAGGCCGGTCAGGGGTTCGGCCGGCATTTCCTCCAGGGCCCGCCGCACCAGGCGGGGAATATCGAGGAAACCGACGGCCCCGGCCAGGAAGAGCTTCACCGCTTCCTCATTGGCGCTGATGAGAATGGCGGGGGCGGTGCCGCCTTCGCGTCCGGCCTCCTCGGCCAGTCTCAGGGCCGGGAAATTTTCATGGTCCGGGGTCTCGAAAGTCAGGTGCCCCAGCCCCTCGGCGCTGGAAAAGCCGGGCAGGTCCAGGGGGGAGAAATTGGCCAGGCCCGGGCCTTCACGCGCGGATAAAAGGGGCCAGCGCCCGGGGTGGCTCAAGGCGTAGGCGATGGCCAGGCGCATATCGGCCGGGCTGAGTACGGCCGACTGGGTCCCGTCTATATATTCGACCAGGGCGTGGACCAGGCTCTGGGGGTGGACCAGCACCTCCAGCCGGTCATAAGGCAGGCCGAAGAGATGATGAGCCTCGATGAGTTCCAGGCCCTTGTTCATCAGGGTGGCCGAATCGCAGGTGACCTGGGGGCCCATGTGCCAGCGGGGATGGGCCAGGGCCTGCTCCCGGGTCACCTTCTTCAGGGCCTCGGCCGAAAGGCCCCGGAAAGGCCCCCCGGAAGCGGTCAGGATCAGGCGGCGGACCTCCCCGGAGCAGGACAGCCCCCCCAGGAGCTGGAAAAGGGCCGAGTGTTCGCTGTCCACCGGAATGATCTCCGCCCCGGTCCGCCGGGCCAGGGGCAGGAGCAATTCCCCCCCGGCCACCAGGGACTCCTTGTTGGCCAGGGCCACCTTGCGGCCGCGTTCCACCGCGGCCAGGGTCGGGGGCAGTCCGGCCAGGCCCACGATGGCCGAAAGAACCACGTCGGCCTCGCTGTCCGCGGCCACCGCCGCGTAACCTTCCGGGCCAAAGAGCACTTCGGGCGGACCCACGCACCCCAGTTCGGACAGATAGTCCAATAGCTCGCGGCGCTCCCCGGGACCGGCCACGGCGGCCAGCCGGGGCCGATGGACCATGATATACTCAGCCAAAACCCGCACCTGGCGGGCGCAGGACAGGGCGGTCACCTCGATCCGCCCGGGGAAGGCGTCAGCCAGGTCCAGGGCGCTCCGGCCTATGGAACCGGTGGCGCCCAATATAGCCAGTTTCATACCAGGGGCCGCCTTAAATTCAAGAATGTAAAAGTGTCCGCTTTTTCCGGCTGTTTGTCAAGAATATTGTAGCCGTGCGCCAAGCCGGCGAATACCTGTTGACAAGCCGAAACGATGACGTAAAATAAAACTGGCCGAATGAAATTCCAACGGAGTTTTCAGATGCTCAAAAAAGTTATCCGGCTGGCCCTGGCCGTGTGCCTGGCGGCCGGCCTGGCCCCGCCGGCGGCCCTCAAGGCCCAGGAAACCGGGGAAAGCCTTTCCGGCTCGCTGGGCCTGGCCGTGACGGCCAGGCCGGAGTTCGAGGGTTCCAACCGCTACAAGGCCCAGCTCCTGCCGGTGGTGGATCTCTCCTACGGGCCGGTCTTCCTGACGATGGGCCAGGGCCTGGGCCTTAACCTGGTCTCGGCCCCGGGCTGGACCGTGGCCCCGGCCCTGCGCTACCGCTGGGCCCGGAAGGAAAAAGACAGCGACCTCCTGAAAGGCCTGGGCGACCTTAAGGACGGGGTGGAAGCGGGGGGCGTCATCCGCTGGCAGCCCGGCCCGGCCGGCCTGAGCCTGAAAGTGTTCCAGGGCCTGGGCCGGGTGGACGGCCTGACCGCGGAACTGGGGGCCGACTACGGCACGGTCCTGGCCGAAGACCTAAAGGGCTCGGTGGGCCTGTCGGCCATGTTCGCCGACCGGAAATACAACCAATGCCACTTCGGCATAACCCCGGCCCAGGCCGATAAGTCCGGCTATGAGGCCTACGACCCCGGGGCCGGCCTCAAGCACGTGGCCGTTTCCGGTTCCCTGAGCTATGCCCTGACCGAACACCTGGGGCTGGGCCTTTGGACCCAATACAAGCGCCTGACCGGCCCGGCCGCCGATTCGCCCCTGGTGGAACGGGGTTCGGCCGACCAGTTTCTATCGGCTCTTTCCGTCAGCTTCAACTTTTAACGCTCATCCGGCTTCTTTCTCGCAGGAGCGCATGGCCAGAATGGTCCGGCTGATCAAGTCGTCCAATTCCCAGCCCAGCCCGGCGGCCCCCTTTTCAATTACCTCCCGGGAACAGCCGGCCGCGAAAGTGGCCGTCTTGTATTTCTTTTTCACCGACTTCAGTTCCAGGTCCTGAACGCTGCGGGAGGGGCGCATGAGGGCCGCGGCCCAGATCAGCCCGGTCAGTTCATCGACGGCGTAAAGCACCTTTTCCATTTCGTGTTCGGGCTGGATATCCACCCCGGTCAGCCCGTAGCCGTGGCAGACCACGGACCGGATGGCGTCCTCGCCCACCCCGGCCTCGCGCAGGAGTTCCGGGGCCTTCAGGCAGTGCTGATCGGGAAAGCGCTCGAAGTCTATGTCGTGCAAAAGGCCCACCACCCCCCAGTAATCCCGGTCCTGCCCGTATCCGAGGCTGTCGGCGAACCACTTCATCACCCCTTCCAGGGTTTCGGCGTGCCGCAGGTGAAAGGATTCCTGGTTATACCGCGTCAAAAGCTCCCAGGCCCGGTCCCGGCTTATGGTCGTCTTCATGCTGGCCTCCCTTTTTTGGCCCATCTTATACCGGAGCCCGTCTTTCCGCAAGCCGGGGCCTGGAGGCGCCGGTTGAAACGGGCGGAGTTATCAGTTAAAATAAAAAAATGCTGTTATCCAGAAGCGATTTGCGCAAGTGCCGGCGGGTGGTGATTAAAATCGGCACCAGCGTTTTGTTTGAAAACGGCGGCCTGTCCCGCAACCGCCTGAAAGTGCTGTCCCGCCAGGCCGCGTCCTTCAAGCGGGAAGGCCGGGAAGTGCTTTTGGTCTCCTCGGGCGCGGTGGGGGTGGGCTTCCATAAGCTGGGCCTGGCCGAAAGGCCCAAAACTCTTTTGCTCAAACAGGCCTGCGCGGCCGTGGGGCAGGCCTTTCTCATGACCGCCTGGGAAAAGGCCCTGGCCGACGAGGGCCTCTTGGCCGCCCAGGTCCTCATCAGCGCCGACGACCTGGCCGACCGGACCAGGTTCCTCAACGCCCGCAACACCTTAAGGACCCTCTTGGCCCACGGCGTGGTGCCGGTCATCAATGAAAACGACACCGTGGCCGTGGAGGAATTGAAGGTGGGGGACAACGACACCCTGGGGGCCCTGGCCTGCGCCCTGGTGGAAGGCGACCTGTTCATCAACCTCACCGATCTGGCCGGCCTTTACCAGGCCGACCCCCGCCGGGATCCGGCGGCGGCCCTCATCAGCCAGGTGGAAAAGGTCACGCCGGAGATACTGGCCCTGGCCGGCCGGGGCGGGCCCTTGGGCACCGGGGGCATGTTCACCAAGGTCCGGGCGGCCAAACGCCTGGCCGACCTGGGGGTGGCCAGCCTCATCGCCGACGGGCGGAGCCGCGACATCCTAAGACGCATCCTGGACGGGCAGGAGGCCGGCACCTTTTTCAAGCCCCGGCCCGGCAAGGCCCTGGCCGGCAAGAAGAACTGGCTGGCCTTCGCCAGCCGGCCCAAGGGCCGGCTGGTCGTGGACGCCGGCTGCGCCCTGGCCCTGACCCGGCGGGGCAAGAGCCTGCTGCCCGGGGGCCTGATTGGGGTCGAGGGCCATTTTTCGGCCGGGGCCGTGGTGGAAGTGGCCGACGAAGAGGGCCAGGTGCTGGCCCTGGGCCTGACCAACTACGGCTCGGACGAGGCGGAAAAGATAAGGGGCCGCCGCAGCCAGGAGATAGCCGGGCTTTTAGGCTACTGCCATTCCGAAGAGATCATCCACCGCGACAACCTGGTGCTGGCCGAAGGCCTGTTATGATGGTTTACGCGCTAGAACGGAGTTGACCTTGACTCAAAATTTAAGAGAAACAGCGGAGGCCGCGGCCCGGGCGGCCCGGGGCCTGGCCCTGGCCTCGCCGGAAAAAAGGGACCATGTCCTGGCCGCCCTGGCCGGGAACCTGGCCGATGGACGCCAAAGCCTCCTTAAGGCCTCGGAGGAGGACCTGGCCGAAGCGGCCGGGCTTCCCCCCCATATGCGGGACCGGCTGGCCCTGACGGAAAAAAGGCTACAGGAGCTGGTGGAAGCCGTGGACCGGGTGCGGCAACTGCCCACGCCCCTGGGCCAGGTGGAGGATGAAAAAGTGCTGCCGGACGGCCTGACGGTGGCCCGGCTGCGCATTCCCCTGGGTCTCATCGCCTTCATCTGCGAAGCCAGGCCCGGGGCCCCGGTGGAGGCCGGGGCCCTGGCCTTGAAGAGCGGCAACGGGCTCATAGTCAAGGCGGGCCGGGAAATGGCCCGCACGGCGGCGGCCCTGGCCGAGGTCTTCGCCCGGAGCCTGGCCGGGCAAAACCTCGACCCCCGGGCCGTGACCATCATCCCCTCCCTGGAGCGGGAGGCGATCAAGGAACTTCTGGCCTTAAGCGAGACCATCGACCTGGTCATCCCCCGGGGCGGCGAGGGGCTCATCCGTTTCGTCAGCGAAAACAGCCGCATCCCGGTGCTGAAGCATTTCAAGGGGGTCTGCCATCTTTACGTGGACGAGGGAGCCGACCTTGAGCAGGCTTCGGACCTGGTGGTCAACGGCAAGACCCAGCGCCCCTCCACCTGCAACAGCCTGGAAGCGCTTCTGGTCCACGCCGCCGAGGCGGAGGCTTTTCTCCCGGCCTTGGGCCGGCGCCTGACCGGCCTGGGGGTGACTTTAAAGGCCGACCCGGAAGCCTTAAAATTCCTGCCCGGGGCCGAACCGGCGGCCGAGGACGACTGGGGCCGCGAATTTCTGGACCTCATATTGGCCGTGAAAGTCGTGCCCGGCTACGAGGCCGCCCTGGACCACATCGCCCGTTACGGCTCCAACCATACCGAGGTCATAGCCACCCGCGACGAGGATAGGGGCCGGCATTTCCAAAGGTCGGTGGAGGCCGGCTGCGTCATGGTCAACGCCTCCCCCCGGCTCAACGACGGGGGCTGCCTGGGGCTGGGGGCCGAGATAGGCATCAGCACCACCCGCCTCCACGCCTACGGGCCCATGGGCCTCCGGGAACTGACCACCACCCGCTTCATCGTCTCCGGCCAGGGGCAGCAGAGAAGCTGACCCGCTTCATTCAATGGCGAAATCCAGTTCCAGGCCATATTTGGCGGCGACGACCCGGAAAAAATTTTTTATATTCCGCGCGGCTTCCCTAAGGGCGCGCCCGCCATACTCTTTCTTGAGGCTTTCCAGTTCCCGGTTTATCTCGGCGTCCACATCGGCCCGGGGATAATAATCAGCGTGGGTCTTTTCGACCTTCAGCGTGTATCTGTTCAGGCCCAGAAGTTCGCCCCCGGACAGGCGCACCCGCAGCACCCGGCGGCCGTCTTCAAAAACGACCCTTATGTTTTCCTCGCCCAGGCGATAGCCGTAATCCAGGGCCGCTTCATCCTTCTGGACGTATATATCGTCCGAGGCGATGATCCGCGCTTTGAAATCCGTATAAGTGACCCGGAAAATGCAGGCCAAAGAAGCCAGGGCCGCGGTTTCGTTCAGGACCACGGCGCGGATCTCTGTTTCCAGGGTCCTGGCCTGCTCCTCCGGGCCGGGCGCGCAGGAACACAAGAAGAGAAGAGCCAGGGCCAGTCGGAATCCAGTCATGGGGCCCTCACCGGCAGAGCAGCGCGGCCAGGGAATAGAGTGATTTCCGGCCGCGCTCGTTGATTTTTTTAAAAGCCTCCCCCTGGCCCAGTTCCTGGTAAACGAGCGCCCGGCGAAGGTGCTGGTTCTGGTCCAGGGTCCGGCAGGTCCCGGTATAGTCTCCGTTTATCTCCGTGGATCGGCTGTTTATCGCCAATAGCCTCGGGTTCGGCAGGGCCTCCAGGTCGCCGGAGCAGACGCGGCCCATGAAGGTTTCATCCCGCAACAAGTCCAGGACATTGTCATAACCGAAGCCGACATCGAATTTTTTCAGGCAATAGCCCTTGGGGACCGCTTTCAGGGGTTCCGGCCCGACAATGAGGTCGCCGATAATGGTATCTTTAAGCAAATCGCGTTTCAGTGAGCCGTAGGACACATCCAGGACCGGCACCAGATAGGAACCGGTGTAGAGCCGGTCGATCTCCTTCATGGCCACCAGTTCGCTCATCACCAGGCCGCGTTCCGGCCTTGACCATATTTCGGGATTAGGCCCGAAAAGACCGGCTTTCCAGGCGGCCAGGCCGAGGGCCAGGACCAGAACCAAAACAATAAAAATTTTTATTTTAAGCAACATCGGATTTCACCCGGACGGCTGGCTACGAGGAAGGAGCGGACTTCCCCCTCTTTTTAGGATCAATCATCCTCCAGCACGGCGATAAGGCAGTCAATGACTTCTTTGACGACCACAGCCGAAGCCTTTTCCAAGAAAGCGGCTTTTCTGGCTTCCCAATCCAATGTTTTGACTTGATGGCAATGGATGCTTCCATGCAACCGGGAACCAGTCCCCATAATGGGGACCAGAAACCCGGCTTCACGGGCGATGTTGGCAACACCACTGGAGATGGGACACACCATGGCCAGCTTGAAACGTTTATTGAAGGCCTTGGCTGATACGACCAGGCAGTAGTGGTCACCCTTCAGTTCCCTGCCGCTGGCCGGGTCAAAGGCGAGGTGCAGAATGTCGCCTCTTTCGGGGATCACCTTTCGCCTCCGACCGCCGGCAAGGTATCCCATCCGCTGACCCGGTGCGGGCCTTCCGGAGTGGCCTTAAGCAAAGCCGCCAAACTCTTTCTTTTTACGGCCGGCTTCAAGCGCAGCTCTTCACCTTTTATCGCCACAGATACCAAAGAACCGGCCTTGAGCATATTTTGCTCGACATAGGCTTGGGGAATCGTCAGGATGAGGGAGCCGCCCGAACGGCGCAAGGCTGAGGTGGACATACAAGGCCTCCAAGTTTTACTGTAGTATAATAATATTTCAATGGCGGTATGTCAAGGAGCCGCGCCACCGGCCTCCACGCCCTGAAAAGTTTAGGCCCTGAGAAAAGAATCAGCCGAGAAAACACTCGGAACTTGAGTAGAGATAATGAGAAGGGTTGCCCACCGAGTTCACAACCGGGGCACCTTCGCCCGGGTGGCGCGATATGTTTTCCAATGAGAAAAATACAGGCTGGCTTTATTTCAAGGGCTGATCTGAATTTCGGAAAAGACTTCGCATATATTCCCTTTCCTTATCCAAAGGGTGGGTGTGAAAAAGGGGATGCCCCGCCATTTCGCGCCGGGGGGCAACATAATGATATTGCTTGAAACCACCGTAATGTTTAGTTTCATCATCCAAAAAATGAGAAAAGCCGTAGAGATTGAGTGAAGAAAGGTCCGGCATCGCTTTCAGCCAGGCCACGGTCATCAAACCGGTGCTGAAATCCACAAAATCAGCCTTGGCCACCATAGTTCGCCAAGCGGCCAGAGGCAACACCAGAAGGCGCCCTTGCCGAGCCAGCTTCAAAAAAATTTTCTGACTGGCCACGGGGACCGGATATCTCTCCAAACCCTCGGGCAGTAAAATAGCCGGCAATGACCCGGGATAAGCAAAAATATCCGGTGGGGCGTAATTTTTGGCCATGACCGAAGTGCGGGAACCGTAATCCATCCAATGCCCCTCACCGGGCCAGACCATATTGAAACGCAGCACCAGATCATGGCCGTCAATTTCCCGGCCCCGCCCCCGGCCTTTTTCCAAAGGGCTGTTGCCGACCACGGCCACACTTTTACCCCGGAAAAAATATTCCATCCCGCCCTCTTCTTCTTTCCGCTTGATTAATTCATATAGGGTGGCCGCAATTTTCAGAGCCGGGGAGGTCCGGCCCCGGCTCCTGGCCCACAAAGCGGCCGGGGGCACCTTGGCCAAAGTTTCGAGGCGGTAATGCCGAACGAAATCGGATAAGATTTCCTCAGCCTCTTCCAGCCGCCCGGCTCTGACCAGGGCGGCCAAATAAAGCCCCCAGGCCTCTTCCAGCCCGGGTTGCCAAACTTCCCGGCCCAAAGAGGTGAAACGTTCGCCAGCCGCCAGAAGAGGCGCATCATCAAACCCGAAGCGGGATAAAAAGAAGATATAGTTGGCTAATACAGCCGGTAATTTTTTAAAGGGTATTCGGGTTGCTTCTTCAAAAAGAGCGCAACGCGCCAGGAAGGGCAAACTAACCAGGGTTTCAGCCAGATGCAAAATAGTTTCACTTCGGCATTCGGCTAAAGCCGCGGCTGAGGGCGAGCGCAACAAGTGGATATTGGCCAGGTCGGCGGGGTCCAGACCGGCCAACTTCAAGGAAGGCTGAAAATATTCCGCCGCTTCCGGCCAATGGTGGTTTAAAAAATCAAAATAATATAATGCCTCCGCCCTTTTGGCACCGGCTTCCAGTTTAGCCAGTCGACTTGGCATGAGTAGAAAATTTTTTAGAAAAAATTTGACTTGCATTAAAAAAATCATGTCAATCATAATTCCTCAAAAGGTGTCGAAACGTTACATTATCCCAAGACAAGGGAATGAACTTCATAAACATCGAGATGAATGGGGATTTTTTCATCAAAAAATTTCGATGCTCCAGTAAGTGCTAGTTCCGGGTAGGTAAGCTGAGGATAGCCTCTGTAGTTAAACATGCATGTTTGGCAAATAACATTTTTGCAAAAGAGCCTCCGCCAACACCAAATCTTTCATTTCATTTATATCAAGCGCCTCTTTATTATCTATAATATATCCGGAACATTTAGATCCTAAAATATTATTTGTTATTCTTAGTATTTTAACATCAGTAATATACAAACAACTATTTTCAACATATAATGGGTTTCTTTCTTGTCTTCTTCGTGGCGCATCATGGTGTAATCTTTTAAATTCATTTTTATCAATTTTAATCCAAAAATCGTTAAAATCCTCATGCAATGTAAATTGCGCATTATATTTACCATGAATTTTAAGATAATGGCTGATAAAACCGTCAACAGTTGATGCTTTTCTAAAAGGTGAGGTGGGTTGTGCAGTGAGAACCAAATCAAAAAGACGACTCTCTTTCGATTTAATATAATCCAAGCAATGTAATAATACAGATTCTGTACTTGCAGTATCTGATGAAATATCATCTGGGCGTTCAACAACATATACTCCACCCCTGCGTGCAACCTTCATTATTTCTTTGCAATCAGTACTAACTGTTATAAATAATTCCGTATTACATGCTTGCAATGCCTCTATAGTATATAATAATAATGGTTTACCATTGAGCGGGTATATATTTTTTTTAAGTATCCCTTTAGAACCACCACGCGCAGGGATTACAGCTAAAATACTCATGTCAGTTACCATCTAAAAACTGAAATATTTCATTAATTGTTATAATTTCCTGTAATTCAAAATTTTTATTTATTACAGGCAATAACGAAATTTTTTTTGATTTAAAAATAGCATATGCCTTTTTCATATCTCTCTCTTCTAGAAACAGAAATGAAGGAAGCAATATCGCTTTAATAGGTGCATATAAACTAATATTTTTGGACAAAGCGCGGATTATATCTCCCTCACTTATAATTCCAATTACCTTACCAGCATTATTAATAACAATTGCAGCTCTTTCATTGTTTTTTTCGAAAATTTTCAATATTTCCTTAATTATAATGGTATCATATACACAATAGCTCATAATCACTCCATCATTTTAATAAGTTAGATTTTTAACAAGCCATTTACTATCTATCTTTGTGCTCACCAATAAATCAACTATTCTATTTGAAGAATGGCCGTCACCGTAAGGGTTTGAACAATTATTTCTTACATATTCTTTGAACTCTGCCGATATAGCATTGTGAATTGCGGCAATAATTTTCTCTAAATCAAAATCTACATTTATAACATTGATACCTCGATAACGTAAATTTTGCCTGCGACCTATATTTACAGCAGGGATTTTAAAAGTCGGGGCTTCTAATAAGCCAGAACTTGAATTACCTACAATACAGCTACAATTTTTTAATAACCCAAGATAATCTTCCCTTTTCAAATTTGCATAAATATAATATTTACCTTCTCTATATTCCTCTATGGCATTTTTTACATAATTAGAGCCAGCGTCATTATTTGGTAGTATAACAACTTTTGGTACGCTGAATTTATTTAATGCCTTTATAAATAATTCAGCCTGCTGTCCTGCCATATTAGCCTCTTCGGTAACCGGATGCATGACTGACAATATATAACCATTTTGCAGATTTATAAACAAATTATTCTGAAGATCGCGCAAAGACGTAACTTTGTCTTGAACTAACTCGTCTAACTGTGGAGCGCCAACATTAAAAATACGAAATTCTTCTTCGCCTAGCTTAATAAGCCGCTGCACGGCGTCCTCATTAGCCGCAAAATGCATATGGACCAATTTACCGATAGCATGCCGAGTCACTCCGTCAATATTTCCTGATAATTCTCCGGCTTGAATGTGCGCTACTGGCGTATAAGTATAAGCGCCGGCAATAGCCCCAATAAGTTGTTCACCCCTATCCCCAGCAAGTAATATCCAGTCTGGTTTTTCGTTTTCTATAATATCTGGTAAACCTATTAAAGCAATTCCTAATGATTTAGCCTGTGTGAAATGGCTATAGCCATCAAGAGACATATGTATTTTATAATCAATTTTAAATCCATCGGCCTCTATCTCTTTATATGAATTACCAAATGATGTCAAAAGGTGCATATTTGTAACTATAAGGATTGATTCTGTATCATTACGCTGTGCTATTGCGCGTAATATAGGGCGTATATATCCCCATTCGCCTCTAGAACCGGTTAAAAAAAGTATTTTTTTCATTTTTTGTGTTGCCTGTAAATTTTTTAACTTTCGTGGTAGTAGAATTTTAATCACCAAAATCGTCCCATCGTAAAAGAGTATTTTCTTCAATATCCCGAAATAGCGTTTTTCCCAAAACTTCGTCAATCTTATAAGACGGTATTCCTGTTCCCGGCCTCTTCGACCAAATCGCATCTTCAGAAATTTTATCACCTTTATATAACTTTTTTGTCGTTACGATACTTCTAAATGCCCATTCTCGAATGGCTTTCTCTTTATCATTAACTTTTTTTTCATTACCCATGGCTAATTTTATTTTTTTTATACCATCTACTAGATGATATAAATCCATAAAGTCTATGGATACCGACTGATCTGGTCCTGATATTTTTTTATCTAAAATCACATGTTTTTCAATAATTTTTGCACCAAGAGCAACGGCAGCAAAACATGTATATAAATCGGGGCAATGATCAGAATGTCCAATGATCGCCCTTGGTAATAGATTTTTCATTTTGGCAATTACTCCTAGATTTATATCCTTATAATTTGGAGGATATTCAGACAAACAATTAGTAAATGCCAATGGAACATTCATTGGTAATAAAGAATCATATGTCCGCTTTATTTCTTCAATGGTGGACATGCCAGTTGATATAATCATAGGTTTTCCAAAATTAGCGATCTTCTTCAAAGTTGGAATATCTGTCATTTCTCCAGAGCCAATTTTAAATACTGATACACCAATTTCATTGAGCTCGTGGGCAGCTTTAAGGCTAAATGGTGTACATAAATAATAAATATCAATTGATTCACAATACTGCTTTAATTCAATGTGGTCCTCAATTTTTAGAGCATGTAATTTCAAAAATTCATATAACGGCATATTAAAATTCGATGACATAGGAACATCCTTAAGCATTTCTTCATCTGGCAAATGATGTTGAAATTTGATACAATTACTTCCTGCCAACTTAGCCAGTAGGCACATTTCTTTTGCGGTTTCTATATTACCCATATGATTATCACAGGCTTCAGCTATAATAAATACATCATCCTGATTTTTAAATATTAAATCTATCATCTCATTTGTTTGAATATTCATAATAGAACCTCCCTTTTTTAAGCTTATATTTGTTGTACCACTTATTTACGTTGAAGAAGCAGTCTGCGAACTGTTTTACGCTGATTTGCATAGCCGCGTCGCAAATCAACAAAGTGATCTCTATTTTTTCCTCTACAAATAAAAGCCAGAATCATATATAGATGATGCAAGATGAAAAGCCTGGTTCTAGCGGGAACACTAAGGCTCCGCAGTGTTGCCGTTTCCTTTTTCTGGAATTGTCTTATTTGAATGTTAATTCCAGAAAGCATGATACTTTCATAAAAAGGGCTTTTTCTGGCATAATGCCACCATAATTCCGCTAAGTGGGCATCTGGCCGGATCCATGGTTCGACGCCTGGACAATAACTGACGATTCGGGGATACCGAGCATCCTGGTTCCACTTTTCAAGGTGATGCAACGGTAGCACATGCAGACCTTGTTTGCGCTTTCCTTCTCTGGACATGACGCTCCATGCCGAATCCAATAATCTGACTCGCCCCGCACAGACCTGATTCATGGCGTCTTGATAAGGAGTTGCAAAACTGTTTTGGGCCAGGCTATTCAACAGGGAAATTAAAAATCCCCCTTTTCGCATCTCGTCAAGGTTAAAAAGTAAGACATCCGTCTGAAAATATTGATCAAACGGGTGAGCAACGCCTACAATTTCAACATAGTATGGTTGGGAAGGATAAGTGCCGTACCCGGACTTCACTGGGCCTATGATTGCGAAATCCTGCACGGCCGCCACAAACCGATCGTTCATATCCTCGGAGTGGAACAGTTCTGCAAGATCGGCGTTAACAATGATTGTTCCATTCAGGCAAATCACTCGTGAATAATGCTTGAAAATATCTGAAACAAAAAACCTATAATTTTCTGGATGATCCAGTTTTATAGTCGGTACGTCTGGCCCGTGGGCTTTAATAAGTTGCCTGACGTTATAAAATCGGATCTTGATATGTCTATGACCATCAGACAAGCCGCACAATTGGTCTTTTAGTTGGTTTGACAGACCGTTTTCCATAATGACAAGATCGTAATTATTCCCGATGGAAGAGTTTGCTATAATGGACATCAATAGAACGCCGATGAGATGAACGTTGCCTGAATTAGCGCCCAAGGTGATAGCAACACTATTTTGCGAAAAGATTGGTTCAAGGTCCAGTAAAATAGAGGTGTCACGGGGATATAGCACCGGGACTGCCTTGACCCGATATTTTCTTTCACATATGGCCTGATGGAGAAAAATACCCGTCAATATTTCGGCGATATAGCCAAGCCTACGCAATTTTTCATGTTCCTTATTTTCACGGCGTGCCTTTTCATCCAGAGGTTTCAAAATACCGAATATATACTCGCAATATCGGAAAAAAAGTTCGCGACGCATAATGAAGATATTGCAGAATAGGCCTTTTGTGGAGTGGAGATAATTTTCAGCGGCTTCTATATAATCCGGGTACTTCTCCCGCATCAACGCCAGGGCATCATCATAATCATAACTACCGCGATTCAAAGCAAGATCGTAAACCGACCCTTGTGGCACTGGAAAATGCCTTGGAATAATCATATCATATTCCCTGAGCAGCGAAGGAAGCCATTTTAACGTCAAATATTCCTCAGCAATATCATCGTCAAGTGCAGAAGGATACAGCCTAGCATCTTTGTTCGGGATGTCCGGTTTAAAGGTAAAAAAGCGACTATAGTGATTGAGGCCAATAAAGTCGGGATTGTCCAATTTGTCAAAATTTTTCCAAGCCCAATAGACAGCCGTCATTTCTGAATAGTATCTGTTCCGTGTGGAAATATTTTCTCCCGTGTCATCACCAATCATGTTGTCATACAGCCATTGTATCTCTTGAGGTGGTAGCATTCCGTCTTTTGATTGTTCTCTGGCAACCGCACGCCCCGCATGAATAGGGATGTATATCTCGTTCTTAAGGAGGTAGCCAGGCTTGTGGTATGCCACCAAAATTTTACATGATGGGGGATACCATTGCTGACCATATTCTCCGTTCAACTCATCAGATCTAGTGATTTGAGAAGTTTTGTTTTTCATTAATCTTTTTCCTAATTTATAAAATTGTGGGGTGGACTTGAGAGGAAATGTCATCCTCGTTCACGCCAAACAGCCTTCGTAGCAGACGGCTTTCTTGCAAAAAATTATGGGGATGCACAGCACACATTGAAGACGTGAGGTCGCATAAATTATGAGCATCAAAATGGTAAGGAGTTCGCCAGGAAAAATCAGTGGCGGCATATTTGAAGGAGAAACCGTAGATATTATCGATGGTCAGGCTATTACCCATAATCTGTTTAAAATAGGTAAGAAACCTCGCGCCCGTGGACAGCCCGAAACCTATATCCAGTTCTGCAATTGGGCCGTGGACCAATTCGGTCCAAAATACACCGGGCATAGCAGAAACAATGGCTTGCGTGTTTTTTACACAATGGCTCAATACATCCACAGACTGTGATGGAAAGAGACTGGTGTCCACACAATGGGGGAAAAAAAGGAAGGTAGCCCTCTTTTGTAATGCCTGGAGTTGCAGTGTCTTGAAAAAAAAAGTTCCACAAACATTAATATCTGTTCGTGAGCCGTAATCTGTTTGATGTTGATCATTTATATAGTGAGCAGCATTGAAACGAATCACTAAATCATGGTTATCAATTTCGCGCCCTTTTCCCTGCCCAAGTTCATATGGACCAGAAGCCACAACCGCGACACTTTTGCCAGCTGTCACCGTTTCCAGTTGATCAACATTCTTCTTGAATTGCTCGTAGAGACGGGCTGATTTGTTAATTCGTTCATTCGAGAGATTGTGTGATTGAGCGAAATGAGCCACGGCCAAAAAATTTTCTAAATTCCGCAGATTATAGTGTTTTACATAAAAATCCAGCAAGTTAAGGGCTTTATTTTTGTTGTCAGTGACCAACAATGCGGCGATATACAATTTCCAGACATTATGAAAACGTGCTTTTCGTGTTGTTGCCTTGTCAAAAGTTTCAAATATTTCACCAAGTTTTAGCACATATGGGATATCCCGCGCGCCAACCAAGGCGCACAACATTGCATTCTCAAACATTCCTGGTTTGGTCAGAGTACTGGCAACGTCTATTGCCGTTTCTCCATAAACGCGCGCCAAACGCCATGGCAACGATTTACAACCGTTCACAATGCTGGTAATTTGTGAAGCGGCTATATCTTGAAGTATTATAGTGCAGCGTTCCGCCTTGTAACGTTGTGAAGTGTCCCAGGAAAGAACGTCATCTGGTAACGATAAGGATGGAATCAATTTTTTGAGGAGATCCGGATTCATCTCTTTCTGGATCAATAAAGAAGAAATGGCGACGATGTGTTTCTCTATATTGATTCTCCAATCGTATAACCGCTGAATACGAATTGGCATTAAAAATAAAGCCAATAACCAAGTGATGATATTTTTCAGAATAGACACAAAATACCTTCTCCACCCTAGAAATAATGTTCCATGCAGGTCTTGTTCCACCATGAATCTTAACGGCTGTATCGCTTGATCCTACTGGTCATTTACAAGTCAACTGAAATCGGCCACGCTAATTTGTCAAGAACCAAATTTCAACCGGCCGCCGGGGCTGGCGCGTCCGGTTTCCTTATGTTAAACCCGGTCTGGGGCGACCAGGTGATGATCATAGCCGAGAGGCCGGCCTGAATTTGAGCCACATCGCCATCCCGCCAGGCCAGGCGGGAAACGCCGGTCAAATCTTCCAAGAGTTCGGCCCGGGCCGGAGAGGCCCGACGGGAGCCGTGGCAATAGGCCCACAAGGTCGGAACCGGGATTTCGGCGAGCCGGGCAAGATTGCTTATTATTCCGTGGGCCATTTCTCAATTCTCATTTTGGCCCTTTATTTCTTCCACTGCCCACGCCGCCACAGCCGCCCGGCGGGCGTCCTGGTTATCCGGCAGAAGCCATATGAAGGGGTCAGTG
>Ga0082212_10005929_pt1 | contig 16542 bp, 14 predicted proteins | sample TergutNt197P3_FD_71548 | JGI IMG/M metagenome (GOLD analysis project Ga0082212, IMG submission 71548) | Neocapritermes taracua P3 segment gut microbial communities from Petit-Saut dam, French Guiana - Nt197 P3 | ecosystem: Host-associated > Arthropoda: Insects > Digestive system > Gut ... | reverse complement strand
AAAGCGACAGCGCAATATGCCGCAAAACATGGATTTACCGTATTTGCTACCACTTTGGCCGCATCGCGCTGGAAAGATTTGGAACAAATCGCTATAGCCGGACATGATGCCGCATCCCTGTATCCCAACCTCGCTTTTTGGGCGCAAAATTGGCGTAAAGGCGGGTTAAACGACAGGCGTACGGAGCTAATCAAGCTATATGGGTTTTATAATCAGACGTGGTGTGGGTGCGAGTATTCAATTAGGAATTGAACGTAGGGGCGTAAGGTTTACGCCCAATTGAGAGTTTAGTTGGTATTTTCAGAAATTCATAATTATTTTATTCAATTATTCAATTATTCAGTTATTCGTAATTAACAAATGAATCCTCTTGAAATCATACAAAAATATTATCCGATTGAGTCGGATGCTTATAAAATATTGGTAAAGCATAGCCGGGATGTGGCTGACAAGGCAATCCTGATTGGCCGTATGCATCCGGAAATGGGGTTAGATTTGCAGTTTGTCGAAGAAGCTGCCATGTTGCACGATATCGGCGCATTTCTCTGTAATGCACCCGAAATAAATTGTCATGGTTCGGCTCACTATATCTGTCATGGATATTTAGGGGCAGACTTGCTGCGTGATAAAGGATACCCACGCCACGCATTAGTTTGCGAACGTCATACAGGCACAGGCCTTTCATTAGAAATGATTGAACGCTTTAACCTTCCGATACCTCGCCGCGATATGCGTCCGCAGTCAATGGAAGAACAACTGATCTGCTTTGCAGATAAGTTCTTCAGTAAAACAAACTTAAATAAAGAAAAGCCGGTTAAAAAAATCCTGAAAAGCATGGCTAAATACGGCATAGAATCTGTTTTGCAGTTCGAGAAATGGCATCAATTATTTGTGGTCTAAAGGTTAATAAAGTACAAAAATGTTGAGCATTATAAGCATGACACTTATGGTGTTAAAAAAAAAATTTACTTTTGCACCTTAGAAACTGATAGAATTTTAGAAGTTTCTTCATATCTATGTCAATAAGAATGTGTCTGAAACAGAAAGTCCGGTTGATACTGTTATGCTGTATCTTTGCAAGCATAGAATCCATAAGGGCGCAGGAGCAAATCCTGAATTCAGATTCTATCATAACATCCACATCGAACGATGTTATCCCCCGCAAACCAGGCATGTTGGAAGCTCCCGTGACCTATCAGGCGACAGACTCCATTGTGCTTACAGCAGAAAATATGGCTTATCTGTACGGACAGGGAGATGTGAAATACCAGCAAATCCAACTGCAAGCCGAACGGATTGAAATCAATATGGACAACAATGAGGTATTTGCCATTTATGATATGGACTCGACAGGAATTGAATTTGGTTATCCGCTTTTTATCGACGGCCAGGAACAGGTAGAGGCCAAAAGTATGCGTTATAATTTCCAAACCCGAAAAGCACACGCCAAAGACGTTTTAACCCAACAGGGAGAAGGATACCTGACTGCCCAAGTTACCAAAAAAATGGAAGATAACACCATGAATCTGCTCAACGGGCAATACACCACCTGCGACGAACACGATCATCCGCATTTTTATATACAGTTGACCAAAGCTAAAACACGACCGGGGAAAGATATTGTTTCTGGCCCTCTCTATTTGGTTATTGAAGACATACCCCTTCCACTTGGGCTTCCTTTCGCTTTTTTTCCGTTCACAAATACTTATTCGTCAGGAATTATCATGCCTACCTACGGCGAGGAAACGACACAGGGTTTTTATTTAAGAGACGGTGGGTATTATTTTGCGCTCAGCGATTATGTTGATCTGGCATTACGAGGCGAGTTTTATTCCAAAGGTTCGTGGGGGTTATCAGCACGCTCAGCCTATCGGAAACGCTATAAATATTCAGGAGGTATTGATGCAGCCTACCAACTTACCAAATGGGGCGATAAAGGATTTGATGATTACAGGGTACAGAAAGCGTTCCGGATAAATTGGTCACACTCGCAAGATCCCAAGGCCAATCCTTACCTGACATTCTCGGCAAGTGTCAATTTCTCTACCAACCAGTTCGACCGAAACGAGATTAAAGGACAAGCAATGCCGCATACAACCGAAAACACCAAAGCTTCCAGCATTAATATCACGAAGCGTTTTCCGAACAGCCCTTGGAATATCTCGGCCAATATGAATATCAGTCAAAATTCGAGAGATTCCACCCTCAGTGTAACGCTACCTACCCTTATGATCAACATGAGTATGACCGCTCCGTTTAAACGGAAAAATGCGATCGGGCCGGAACGATGGTACGAAAAAATCAAATTAAGCTATACGGGTAATTTACAAAACAATATCCGAAGTAAGGAAAGTGAAGTTTTTAAGCAAAATCTGATTCGGGACTGGCGAAACGGAATGAACCACCAAATCCCGGTCAGCGCAACCTATACCGCATTTGGCTACATTAATATCACGCCTTCATTCAATTATCAGGAACGATGGTACACAAGTAAAGAGCTTATGTCGTATGATCCAAAACAGAACGTTTTAGTTGAGGACACAACAATCTATGGTTTTTACAGGGTTTATAATTATAACGCATCTGTCTCTGCCGGAACCACACTCTATGGATTTTATAAACCATGGGCCATATTTGGGGGATTTGTCAATATGATTCGTCACCGCATGGAGCCTTCCATATCCTATTCTTTTACGCCCGACTTTGGCGATCCCAAATATGGATATTATAATAATTATTCCTTCCAGAAAATTAATGGAGAAATAATAACCGGATCTTATTCGCCCTTTAAAAGTCAATTGTACGGTGTCCCCGGCAAAGGTAAGACAGGAAGCATTTCATTCTCGGTTAATAACAATATCGAGGCCAAAATACGTTCGAATCAAGACTCGACAGGGCTGAAGAAAATCAGCCTGATAGATAATTTATCTTATGGTATATCCTATAACTTAGCGGCGGATTCCATGAATTGGAGTAATTCAAGAGTGGGGTTAAGGCTGAAACTTTCCAAAAGTTATACGCTCAATCTGAACGGTGAATTTGAAACATATATTTATGCTTACGATGAAACAAACAATCGGGCGTATCAGGTTAATACGCCTCGCTGGAAAGTGGGGAAGGGGATCGGACGGTTACGATCTACAGGATCAAGTCTGTCCTATACTTTCGATAATAATACCATGAAAGATAATGTGGTTGTCAATACCATCAAAAAGTTATTTGGACTGAATGACAATGAGGAAGAAAACAGCACTCCCACTAATCAATCGAACGATTTTGATGATGATGACGCCTTGAGTAATCAAAGGCAGGACACACCGACAACCGGCACACGTCTACGGAGGACTCAAAGTAGTCGGTCGGGCGATTATGATGATGATGGTTATTTCAGAACATCCATACCTTGGAGTATTAATTTTAATTACAGTTTGACTTTGGGGCATGGGGCGTTTAATCCGAAAAAAATGGAATATGATTATAAGTTGACACACACGCTGAGTTTTAGCGGAAACCTGCAACCTGCCCCAAAATGGCGGTTAAACTTTAGCGGAAGTTATGATCTTGATCAAAAAAGAATCCCTTACATGGCGCTCAATGTGTCGCGCGAACTGCATTGCTTCCAAATGTCGGCGTCTATTGTTCCCGTTGGGGGTCGCAAATCATATATGTTTTCGATTGCCGCCAGTTCGTCCCTGCTGAAAGACCTGAAATACCATCAGAGCAGCAATTATTGGAATGGGGTGAGTTGGTATTAAATAGTTTTCAGTTTTCAGTTTTCAGTTTTTTTAGACATTCATTATCTACAAGCAGACAATAATGCTTATATTCAAATTATTTGCTTGTTATCAAGCATACTTTTTCAGAAAACTGAGAACTGAAAACTGAGAACTATATGGCTACCATTCTATCGGCATTTGTCCCGAAGCAATCAGGTAGTCGTTGGTTTGGCTGAAATGCCGGTTGCCGAAAAAACCTCTATATGCAGAAAGAGGGGAGGGGTGGGCTGATTTCAACACCAGATTGCGCGACGAGTTGATAAAACTGCCTTTCCGTTGGGCATACGATCCCCATAATAAGTAAACAATATGGTTGCGCTCGGAATTTAGTCTATTGATCACTGCATCCGTAAACGTTTCCCAACCCTTGTGCTGATGCGAACCGGCTGCATGTGCCCTGACAGTCAGCGTGGCATTAAGCAATAAAACACCCTGGTCAGCCCAACGGGTCAGGTCGCCGCTTTTGGGCATGGGCTTTCCCAAATCCGACTCTATCTCTTTAAAAATATTAATCAATGAAGGAGGAAAAGGTATCCCGTCCTGTACCGAAAAACAAAGGCCATGTGCCTGATGCGGTTCATGATATGGATCTTGCCCCAACAATACCACCTTTACTTTATCGAAAGGACAATGCGAAAAAGCATTAAAAATATGATTACCACGAGGATAAACCGTAGTTTTTTGATATTCTTGTCGGACAAACTCCGTCAACTTCGAAAAATATTCTTTCCGAAACTCACCGTCAAGACACGTTTTCCAGCTTTGTTCGATTTTTACGTCCACCATAATTTAATTAAAAATTAAGAATTAAAAATTAAAAAATAAAAGAGAAAAGTCAAAGATTTAAAAATTTAACTAAACTCTAAACTCTACTAACTAAACTCTAAAATAAACCGCTCCCCCGCAACTATCCCTGTTTGCGCCGGTTACGGCAGAAAGGCAATTCGCCTCGCCGCGCATCCTGAGAACGCCCAAAAAGGCAAAAATAATCGCTTCCTTGAAATCAATCGTTTGCTCGTCGGGTATCACAATGGCTTTTGTGCCGATAGCACGCAAACGCTCAATTAAGAACAAGTTTCGCGCGCCCCCGCCTGTTACCAACATGTTTTCGCCTTTGTTTCCTACCGAAGACTGCGCCAACTGAAAAGCGATATGCTCCGTCAGGGTACGCAATGTATCTGCTGCCGACAATTTCGCTTCGTCCAAACAAGGCCTGAAAACTGAATCAAACCACTCTTTTCCAAGTGATTTGGCGCCTTTTATCTGATAAAAATCGAGGTCGTTCAATCTTTCAAAAAGTGCTTGATTCATCGTGCCGCTACGGGCTGTTTCGCCATCTTTATCGTAATCCATACCCAACCGGTTTGCCAAGTAATTCAACGCCATATTGCAGGGCGAAACATCAAATGCAACCCGCCGACCGTCTTGCCGAAACGAAATATTGGAAAAACCGCCCAAATTCAGGCAGGCATCATAATGACCGAACAACAGTTCATCGCCAATCGGAACAAGAGGCGCACCTTGTCCGCCGAGCGCCACATCGCTTGTGCGAAAATCACAAACTGTGGTAATCCCTGTGTGGGATGCAATCACGGCGCCGCTACCGATTTGAGAAGTGAGGCCGATAGCCGGTTGATGAAACGTCGTATGCCCATGTGAAGCAATAAAATCGGGTTTTACCGGCTGATCGGACAAAAAAGTTCGGACTGTGTCGGCCATCACCGTCCCTAATTCCACATCCAATTTCACAAATTCATAAGCCGACAGTTCGATTGCTTTCTCTAATCGTAACCGCAATTCGTTATGATACGGATATGTACGAGCAGCAATCACATCATATTTCCACCAATCGGTCGTCTTTTTAAAATGGCATAAAGCCAGGTCCAATCCGTCAAGCGAAGACCCTGACATCAGACCAAGCGCGTCATATTCAGACTTCATTTACATGCAATTCCGATTTCTTATTTCTGTTTTGTCCGCTGCCTTATTTTGCCGGCTGCGGGTTGTTGCTTGGTGGAGGCAGCCGCCTTTTGGGAAGCAGTCACTTTGCCGGATGTGGCCGTTTTTTTAGCCTTTGCTTCTTCTTTCGGTTTTTTTATTTTGTCTTCCGGTTCGGATACATCTTCCGGTTTTTCCATGGCTTCATCTTCAGGATCAAACTCCGTGATACCTACTTCCAACAGTATGTGATACCAGTTTATCAAACGCTTAATATCAGTCGGATACACTCTTTCTCTGTCAAATTCGGGTAATACAGAGGCTAAATAGGTGCGCAATTCGTCGGGAGTAGCTTTTGAAATATCTAAAGGAATTTGCCGGAGGTTTTCTTTTTCCTTGATTTTGTTCAATATTTTATAAAGGGGCACTTCTTCGTCGTTAGTATAAATAGCAATATCACCCAAGGAGATTACCTTATCTCTTGTATACGCGGGAATCCGTTTTTTATCTGTCAACGATTCAATAATCAGGAGATTCTTCCCTTGTGAAATCATTTTATATAATCCGGGTTTTCCGGATACTGAAAGGATTGTTTTTAACATAGTGATATTTATTAATAATCATAGAATCCGAGAAAATCATTTCTGATGTTTCCGACGACAAAATTATCAAAAAAAATAATTATTTGTGCGGATTTTCAAAAAAAAAATCTACCTTCGCACATCAGTACTGTTACGTGGCAGATGAACGCCACAGTACATAAGAAACTATTTAAAATTTATCATCATCATGGAGAATGTTTTTGATCTTACTACTCAGCAACTTAAAGAAATCGCAAGTAGCTTACAGGCAAAAATTGAAGAAGGCCTGAAAAAAGACGGAATGGAAATTTCGGACATCCCAACTTTCATCACACCGAAAAAAGACATTGTCGACGGAAAAGTCCTTACCCTCGATTGGGGTGGAACTAATTTCAGGGCAGCGATTGTCGAATTCAAGGAAGGAAAACCGTTTATCATCGAGTCTAAAAAGAAACCTCTCTCTGCCAAAGAAACTGCCGGATTCAGGCAAGACGATTTATTAAATGAGATGGCTTTGCTCATCTGCGATCTTCACAGTTTGGACGAAAGCGTGACACAAATCGGATATTGTTTCTCTTATCCGGCGGCTTCAAGACTTAACGGCGATGCGATCCTCCTTCGCTGGACAAAAGAGATAGATATTCCGGACATGATTGAAAAGCCTGTGGGAGAGCCGTTAATGAAATATCTGAATAACTTCAAACACAAGAAGACCACATTTCACAATATCAAAGTGATCAATGATACGGTAGCATGTTTATTTGCCGGGCTTAGTGAAACAGGTTTTGATACCTACATGGGATTAATTGTGGGGACAGGCACCAATATGGCATGTTTGATGCCACTCAACAAAATCGAAAAACTTCACAGTAAAGAAGAAGGTATGATTCCGGTAAATCTTGAATCAGGAAATTTCAGACCCCCACATTTGACTGTAGTAGACGGTCTTGTGGATGCAATGTCGATTAACAAAGGAAATCAACTTTTCGAAAAAGCAATCTCCGGAGGGTATGTAGGAGAGGTGTTTAAAACACTTTTTTTTAACAAACAGATCAAGTACGACTTTGACGGAGCAGACTTGTCTGATATGATTAATAAACCGGACGGTAAGCCGGAAGATCAGATAAAAGCCGCTCAATGGATTTACGACCGTTCGGCAAAACTTGTGGCAGCATCTCTCACAGGGCTTGCTCAGGTACTTGTCGCCCAGAATCCGGAAATTAAAAATATTTGTCTTGCTGCGGATGGCAGTGTATTCTGGGGAAAAGACAAACACCACAAAACTTATTATAAGAATCTTGTGGAAAGAGAACTTGAATCTTTGTTGCCGGCAGGTGTGAGAATGACGATCATTGACGAAATGCGAGACCCGAATTTTGTAGGGTCGGCAATTGCAGCATTGTCTTAATAAAACAGAAAAATAAATTGTAAATTATTCACTTATTAATCAAAAAAAAAATGGAAAAATACAGATGTGACGTATGCAATTACGTATATGATCCTTCCGAAGGTGATTCAGACGGCAATATTATGCCCGGCATGGCTTTTATGGATTTGCCGGACGATTGGGTTTGTCCCTTGTGCGGAGTCGGAAAAGAGGATTTTGTGCCGGCAGACTAAAGCCTTTCCACAAAACCCCGACAAATAATTTCTTTCAGACCGCGCTTCGGCACATGATGCACGCTTTGTTCGTCGCGCCAATACTTGACATCGCCGTCGACCATCGGCTCGATTACTATCGTTTCGGAAGGTTTGCCTAAGGCGATGACTTGTACGATCGAATATTGCTCCGGTATGTGAAGCGCTTCGCGAAGCGCATCTCGGTTGACTGCGGCGAGGATACAACCACCGAAGCCCTTTTCCACTGCAGTCAGTAATATGGCCATTGACGCGATACCATGGTCGCAAAAATAAGTTTTGGATAGCGTGTCGTCGTTCAATACCACAATATAAGCCGTCGGACGTTCGTCCTTTGCCGGCCCTCCCCAATCGGTAAGGTATCCGGCCCACGACAGTGTCGGAAATATGCATGCATTCATTTCCGGTGTATTCGACAACAGGTAACGAAGCGTTTGTGCATTTCGTCCCGACGGTGTAAGGCGGGCATTATCTACCATCTCCTGTAAATCACTGTCCGATACGACGGCTTCTTGATGAAACCGCCGGTAACTTCTGTTTTTTCTTATTAATTCCGCAATCATCATATTATTTAAAAATTAAAAGATCGTTTTTTTTGCGTTATATTTGGCGCCTGATTTTTCGATTCGCAAGCATCCAAATTCCTAAAAATGTAATTAATGCATTGATAGGCAATAATTCGTAACTGAATAGATAGCCATTAAACCATTTTTCCGAATTTTGCTGTATCACATAGCAAAGGATAGGAGACAGTATGGCCACGATCGGAATATACCTGTCACGCACTTGCTGTTTCATGAAAATCCCAAATGCGAACATACCCAAAATCGGTCCGTATGTGTATCCTGCCAGCGTATACACGGCGTCAATCACTGTACTGTGGTGAAGTGCTCCGAAAACAAAAATGACCACTCCCGTCACCACCGTCATTCCGAAATGAACTTTTTTGCGCAACCGACGCACTTCATCTTCATCCTTTCCTTCTGTTCCCAGTATGTCAATCGTAAATGAAGTGGTCAGCGCAGTCAACGCTGAGCCTGCAGTCGCATAAGCCGATGAAATTAAACCGACAATAAAAAGAATGCCTACAATTATCGGAAAATATCCTCCTGTGGCAATCAATGGAAAAAGTTCATCACTTTTTTCCGGAATTCGTATCCCGTTACGTGAAGTAAACAGAAACAATATAACTCCTAAAACTAAAAAAAGCAGATTGATGAAAAATTGAATCAGGCTACCGGTAATAATATTTTTCTGCGAATCGCCCGCGTTTTTGCAACTAAGATTTCGCTGCATAAAATCCTGGTCAAGCCCAGTCATAGCAATCATCGTAAAAACGCCTCCCGCAAATTGCTTGAAAAAGTATCGCTTGTCGTTCATGTCGTCGAAAAAAAACACGCGCGACAAATCACTTTCTTTCACCGCACGAATCAGCCCACCAAGATTTAATCGCAAATCTGCAGAAATAAAGTAGATACACAATATTACGGATGTGATCAGGCAAAAAGTCTTCAACGAATCGGTCCAAATCAACGACTTGACTCCACTACGGAAAGTATACAGCCATACCAACGCCACGGTACAAACCACATTCAACACAAATGGAAGTCTAAACGAATCAAATACAAGTAATTGTAGTGTCAGACAAACGACAAACAAGCGTACGGAGGCGCCCAGCATCTTGGAAACAAAAAAGAACCATGCGCCTGTTTTGTGAGAAGAGTCTCCAAAGCGATTTTCCAAATATTCATAAATCGAAACCAAATTCATGCGGTAGAATAGCGGAATAAGTAGAAAGGCAATAATAAATTGCCCCACCACAAAGCCCAAAGCCATTTGCAGGTAAGAAAAGTTCGCCGATCCTACCATACCCGGTACAGACACAAACGTGACTCCCGAAATACTCGACCCAATCATTGCAAATGCGACCACAATCCAGGAAGACTTGCGATTTCCGACAAAAAATCCTTGATTATCAGTCTTTTTTCCTGCAAAATAAGACATTGTAAACAAAACCAAAAAATAGATTGCAATGGTCACGAGGACAAGTACCGGAGACATTCTGTATGAAGATTTTTTTTTGAAACCGTATAAAAAGAAAAGGCAAAATTAGAAAAAAACATCAAACAACCATTATCGGCATGTGAATAAAATTTTAACAGATTTAATTTTTTTTTGTTTTTTTGATTGTTATTAATAAAAATAGTAGTATTTTTGCGTTTTTATGTGGACATTTGTGGATAACAATAAAAAGAGGATAGAAAAAGTTTTATATAACAACTTAATAGACAAAACAATATGGAAAAAGGGAAAATTTCAAGACGACAATTCATTTCCAACTCGGCGCTTATAGGTGCAGCAGGAACCGTTGGAAGTGTAGCTGGTACAAGTGGTTTGCTCACATCTTGTGCGAACGAAACAGGGAAGGGAGGAAAACATTTCGGATTACTTCCATCCGATATTCCGGTCTATATTCCGGAAATGGGCAATAAGGCAATCGAAGGTAGACCGTTACGTGCCGCTATTATTGGCTGCGGAAGTCGTGGAGGAGGGGCAGCAGGGAACTTTTTAGATGCAGCTGACGGCGTGTCCATTATATCAATGGTCGATATTTTTAAAGACAGGTTGGAGGCCTTAAGAGCTACGCTTCAAGAGAGAGGAAATATGGTATCGGATGACAAAATCTATTATGGATTTGACGCTTATAAAAAAGCGTGTGAGGATCCGGATATAGATATGGTACTTGTCACATCGCCTGCTGTTTTTCACTCATTACACACGAAATATGCCATAGAACAGGGAAAACACGTATTTTGCGAAAAACCTGCCGGAATATGTCCTACGACTTGTCGTGAGTTTTTAGCTGCCATCAGAATGGCGCAAGCGAAAGGTCTTTGTATTCAGACCGGCGCTCAGCGGCATCATCAACGCAGTTATATCGAATCCTACCGCAGAGTACGTGAAGGGATGATTGGACGGATCACGAGCGCTGTAGTCAAATGGAATCAAGCATCTTTCACTTATGCACTTCGTCGTCCCGAGTGGACAGATATGGAATATATGCTTCGTGACTTTTTCAGTTGGAATTGGTTATGCGGCGATCATGTGATCGACCAGCTGGTACATAATATCGATGTATTCACATGGTTCTCGCATCTGAAACCTGTCTCGGTAGTTTCTATGGGTTCACAATTACAACGCCGTACGGGAGATATTTTTGATAATTTCGCCATGGACATTGTCTACGAAGGAGGAGTAAGAGTCAATGCACAGGCACGTCAGATTGACGATTGTGCAGGCGATATCAGTGAAACCATTATCGGAACCGAAGGGATTTGGTCAACCGCTAATAGAGAAACGTCAATACGTGATCTTGACGGCAATTTGCTGTGGCAATATGACCGGGACGCAGAAAGAGAACAATATACTCAAACGGGTCCTTATGTGTTGGAACACATAGATTTGATTAATCATATACGTCAGGGCCAACCGCTTTATCTAGAAGCAGAAACACTTGTGACATCGTCGCTTACAGGAGCTATGGCACGTCAATCCGCTTATACGGGAGCGGACATCAAATGGGACGAATTTATAGCTTCCGATCTAAATTTAATGTTGCCTGAATTGCATCTCGGTAATATTCCGGATTTTGAAAAGAAGTTTGTAGCGCCTAGAATGGGTTCGCTTGCTAGATTGCCAAGGAGTGCCACTTAATGTGGAAAAATCCGGAAATACCAAAGTGCCGGATTTTTGGTAAAAAAAGTGTGAGACGCTAAGATAATTTTTCTTGGCGTCTCATTTTCTTTAAACCCGATGTAGTCTGATTTTGTCAATTGCAAAAAAAAGTATTAAATTTGCAGGAAAGATTTTGTATGGATGAACTGAAAAAGCTATTTGTGCATTATACCGGTTTTCAGGCTGATGAAATACAGGAGTTACTCCCTGTGTCAGGCTCTAATCGTCGTTACTTCCGTTTGATTGGCAAAAAGAAGAGCCTGATAGGAGTATACGGAGTCTCTGCAGAAGAAAACAGTGCGTTTATCTATATGGCCGATCAATTTTGCAAAAAAGGTTTGCCTGTCCCTAAGGTATACCGTTATTCGGACGATAAACTGTATTATTTGCAGGAAGACTTAGGGGATATATCACTTTTCGATGCAATCTCAAAAGGGCGTCAAAGTGGAATATTTGACGAAAAAGAACGCATGTGGTTACATAAGACGATTACATTGTTGCCTTTCATACAGATCAAAGGTGCAGAAGGATTTGATTTTTCCCGATGCTATCCACAGTCTGAATTCGACAAGCGGTCTGTGCTATGGGATTTGAACTATTTCAAATATTGTTTTTTAAAAACTATTGGTTTGGATTTTAATGAAGGCCGTTTGGAAGATGATTTCTGTCAAATGTGCACAGTGTTGCTTGAGGATAATGCCGATACGTTTCTTTACCGCGATTTTCAGTCGAGAAATATAATGATAAAAGAGGGAGAACCTTATTTTATTGACTTTCAGGGGGGGCGAAAAGGGCCTGTATATTATGATGTAGCTTCTTTTCTCTGGCAAGCGAAAGCCCGGTTTCCGAGAGCACTCAAAGAGGAGTTACTCACCGGCTATCTGATGGCGCTACGTGCTTATTATCCGGTCGACGAGGTTGATTTTCGTAGTCGGTTGCGACATTTTGTGTTGTTTCGTTTGTTGCAAGTGTTGGGTGCTTATGGTTTTCGGGGGTATTTCGAGAAAAAACCTCATTTTATTCAAAGCGTTCCCTTAGCCATCGATAATTTGCGGGAACTGTTATACGACGATTTTGCCGAATATCCGTATTTGTGTGATCTGTTACGTAAACTGACTGCGATGCAACAGTTTACTACAGCACGTAAAAAACATACTTTGGAAGTAAAAATTATCAGTTTTGCTTATAAAAAAGGTATTCCGGACGATACGAGCGAAAACGGAGGAGGCTATGTTTTTGATTGCAGGGCTATTAATAATCCGGGGAGGTATGCACATTACGGTTTGCTTACCGGATTGGATGAACCGGTGGTCAGGTTTTTGGAAGAAGAAGGCGAAGTGACGGTTTTTTTGAAGCATGTATATATGCTGGTTGATGCCTCTGTAAAGCGGTATTTAGACAGAGGTTTTACAAATTTGATGGTATGCTTTGGTTGTACCGGCGGACAACATCGCTCTGTCTATTGTGCCCGACATCTGGCAGATCATCTGTCGAAAAAGTTTAACGTCAAAATAAATTTGATACATAGAGAATTGAATATGTAATAAATATGAATAACTGATTGATTTAAAGATTCAACTAAACTCTAAACTCTATTAACTAAATTCTATTTAAAGTGAAAGCAATGATTTTAGCTGCAGGCGAAGGAACCCGCTTGAAGCCGTTCACTGACGAAAGGCCTAAAGCGCTTATTCCTGTGGGAGGAATTCCGATGCTTGAACATGTGATTTTGAAAATAAAGAAAGCAGGATTTACGCATATTATCATCAATATTCATCATTTTGGTGAACAAATTATTCGTTTTCTGGACTCAAAAGACAATTTCGGATTAACCGTAGATATTTCCGACGAGCGAAATTATCTGTTGGATACAGGAGGAGGGATCAAGCATGCAAGCCTTTTCCTGACAGGAAACGATCCTTTTTTAGTACATAATGTGGACATATTTTCAAACGTGGATCTAAAGGCGATGTATCAGTCACATGTCAGTTCTAAAGCGTTGGCTACTTTATTGGTAAGTGACCAAAAGAGTGCACGAAAATTACTTTTCGACAAAGATCACCGGTTGTATGGATGGCGAAATCGCGAAACAGGGGAAGTGAAATCTTTTGTGCCGGACTTCGACCCTTCCAGATATTTGGAATATTCCTTCGGAGGTGTTCATGTGGTTTCACCGGAAATATTTTACTATATGGACGACTGGACAGGCAGGTTCTCTGTCATTGACTTTTATCTTTCTATTTGCCTCAAAAACCCTGTCCGATTATATACGGAAAACGAAATCCGATTGGTTGACGCCGGCAAACCAAAGGGATTAGAAGAAGCGGAGCAAATGTGTGCTCCGGTTTCAGTTCTCAGTTCTCAGCAAATTCATCATTTATCATTCAAAATCAATAATTCAAAAAATGAAAACTCATCTTCACACATTTCTTAGTATTACAGTGGCAGCGTGTATCGTTGCAGGCTGCACGACTCCGACATACGTCAGGACAAGTAGCGGCTATTATAATCCTGCTTACGGATATAACTACGGAGACGGACAACCCGGTGGATATTATTATAATACAAACACACAGACGTATCAATATCAACAATCGACAAATGTCACGGTAAGTTCCGCCATAAGTTTTAATGATTTTTACACTCAATTATCTCCACACGGTACGTGGGTAAATATACGTCCATACGGACAGGTTTGGGTTGCCAATGTGCGCAATTTTCAACCTTATTCGACTAATGGGTATTGGGCATATACTACTTATGGTTGGACTTGGGTCTCAAATTATTCGTGGGGATGGGCGCCATTCCACTATGGTCGTTGGGGTTATGACAACCGATATGGGTGGTATTGGGTGCCCGGGTACGAATGGGGACCTGCCTGGGTAGTTTGGAGCTCGAGTAGTGATATGTATGGGTGGGCGCCATTGATGCCGGGAATGAATTACGGCGTCAGGCTCACTGTCAATTTGTTCCCTTCGAGTTATTGGACATTTATGCCGGGCAGATATATGGGAAATACCAATATTGGAGGATATTATGTAAATCGTTCAAATAATGTGACTATTATAAGAAATACGACCATTATCAATAATTATGACACTGACAACAACAGCCGTTTCAGTAGAGGGCCAAACGCTTCCGACGTCCAAAGACACACAGGTAGTACCGTGCAGCCTTTGCGTGTATCAAGTACGTCAGACAGTAGAAGTACCGGGGTAAGTAATGACGAATATCGTGTTTTTCGTCCTTCTGCAAGCGAGGGGTCAAGTAGATCAACACCTGCTCCGGACAACAATCGCGGGACGTCGGCTTCGCCTGCGAGCGCCCAAACAAATCGATCGGCAAACAGCACGCCTGCTCCACAAACAAGGACACAACCGGATGTATCTCCCGAATCGCGCGAATACCGCCCGACTCAAGAACAGCCGAGTGTCACAAACAGAGCTGCACCGCAAACAACAAGACAGATTCAAAGGGCACAAAGTGAGAATAACAATTCGTCACCACAGGATCGGCAATCGACACGTTCCTCATCTTCACGATCAACAAGATAAATAAAACCTATTGTTTTAGTTTACCGACGTAAAGCGTAAGAATTGGTTTCTCAGGATAATCGGGATGCATAGATGTATGCCAATAATAAAACCGTTCAGGGTTTGTATTGAACGGACGGATACTTACTCGTTTTTCTATCCGGTTGACATCATCTGTATATCCATCCAACATGTTATGACATTCGCCTGTTTTTGTGTCATGTATAAAGTGATAGTACCTGTTTTCCAGATCATTGCTGTACACTGCAAAAATGTATCGAGCGCTCCGGTAAATATTACATAGCGAAATGTATTTATATCCGGTAAAATTCTCTATCCCGTTATTTTTGAATTTCAGTTTTAATTCGGGATTGAGACGATGATTGTCCAGACGATACATCGTATCCCGCAATACTGTTTCCGGATGATTCGTCCTATTGGATGAACTGAGGTCGGAATAGTATACATAAATTGTGGAGTCATTATACAGTATAAGGTCTTCATAAGGATTATAAGGCACAGCTTGCAAGTCCACATATACTGTCCGGATTGTCAGGTTGTCCGTAATTTGAAGTTCATCATTCAAACGATACACTGCCGAATGATTGAAAAAACCCTTTTCATCCTGTATAAAAATATGTTCTGCCATAAGCAATAATTCATCATTGACATAATTTATATTTGCGATATAATTTACAACTGCCTTAAGACCCGTGGCCGGTTCTTGAAAAATGACGGATTCTTTTAAAAAATTTCCATTTAAATCGTAACAAATGATTTTTGGCACGGAATATACAAATAGGCGCCCGGTTTTTTCATCAAGTGCCAAATGGCGGATGCCCCCTGCATACTCTCCCTGCCCTTGCCCTATGGATCCGATTGTACGCACAAATTTCCCGCCGGCATTGAAAATGAATATGTTGTCTCTTGATGCTACTATCACGTAATCTTCACAAAACAGCGCTTGGCTTATGAAGTCCGGATTTATCTGAATTTCATCCGGAAATTCAAGCGTTATCGCTATAATCTCTTCAGAGATCTCTGATAAAGGGACTGAAATGTCTTGGTCAATATCTACCGGAAATTCGGGTATTTTGTTTCGACTGCACGAGAAAAGCAACATACCGATGAAAAGAAAAAGATAATGTCTTTTTTTCATATTTATTACTTCAAGAATGATTTATCTTGCAAAAATATCGCATTTTTTTAAGAACATGATGCGGTTTCTCTGTTTTTTTGTATTGTACCTTAAATCCGCAAGCAAAAAATTTTGCAGATTCAGAAAAGAAATTACGGTGTATTGGGGGTAAAATACTTTTGGATATTGCTAAGACTGCTTGA
>Ga0082212_10005928_pt1 | contig 16543 bp, 13 predicted proteins | sample TergutNt197P3_FD_71548 | JGI IMG/M metagenome (GOLD analysis project Ga0082212, IMG submission 71548) | Neocapritermes taracua P3 segment gut microbial communities from Petit-Saut dam, French Guiana - Nt197 P3 | ecosystem: Host-associated > Arthropoda: Insects > Digestive system > Gut ... | reverse complement strand
AATCCGAATCCTTTGAGAAAAACGACGGCGTCTTTGTGCGCTTTGAACTGGACAGCCCCGACGGCGACAGCGGGTTTCCCGGTAGCCTGAAAGCATCGGTAACATACGGCCTCAGCAAGGCAAATGAGATTATTGCCGAATACGAGGCAAAAGCCGATGCTCCCACTCCGGTTAACCTTACCAACCACGCCTATTTTAATCTGGCAGGGGAGGGGAAAGGCAGCATACTTTCCCATGAAGTCCGCCTGTATTCATCCACCTACCTTGAAATTGACGGCAGGTACATTCCTACCGGGCAGCTGCTCCCGGTACATGACAGCCCATTTGATTTCAGGAAGAAAAAGCCCATAAAGAGGGATATGATGGCGGAATTCGGCGGATCCGGCGGGGAATCCGCGCCGGCTGGCTACGATCACTGCTTTATCGTTGACGGCGACCCTGGAAAGCTCCGTCCCTGCGCCGAGGTATTTGAGCCGGGCAGCGGCCGGTTGATGAAGGTATCTACCACCCAGCCTGGTGTCCAGTTCTATACCGGCAACATGCTTACCGGAACACCCGGCAAGGCCGGATCGCTGTATACCAGGCACACCGGTTTTTGCCTTGAAACCCAGCACTTCCCCGACTCCCCCAACAAGAAGGATTTTCCTTCGTGCATATTCGGCCCGGGCAGGGACTACAATGAAAAATCGATATTTGCATTTGATGTTAAATGAAAACCAAATGAATAATTCATCTTTTGGTATTGTAAAAACGGAAAAGATGTGGTATAAGTACAAAAGGACGATATAAACGCCTGTGCGTTTTATATTACGCAAAAAGAGGGAGTCATGGATATCCAGGTACAGGAACTCATTAACAAAATAAAGAAAGACGGAATCGAGTCCGCTTCACAGGAGGCTGCTAAGCTTAAGCAGGAGGCCGAGACTGAGGCGAGGCAGATTGTCGAGGCTGCCAAAAAGGAAGCCGAGGAGATTATCGCCAAGGGCAAACGGGACGCAGAACGCTCGGAAAAGGCGGGTATTGCGGCACTGGAACAGGCTTCGAGGAACCTTGTCCTGGCCTTCAAAGGGGAAATTCAGGCTTTGTTGGACAAAATCGTCCTACAAGAGCTTGGATCGGCCTATTCAGGCGATGTTCTCAAGGCTGCGCTGCCGGAAATTCTGAAAGCTTGGGGTACCAAGGGTTCAGATTCCCTTGCTTTACTGTTGCCGGAAGCTTCTTTGGGCCAGTTACAGGCTTTTTTTAAGGACAAACTTGCAGCCGAGCTAAAAAAAGGGCTGGAACTTCGCTCGGATCGCAATCTGGCAGGGGGCTTCCGCATCGCCAACAAAGACGGTTCCGCATATTACGACTTTTCTGCGGATTCCGTGTCGGAAATGCTCTGCGCCTACCTTAATCCCCACCTGGCGGAGATTCTCAAGGCTTCCGCTAAAAGCCAGTAAAGGAAATTCAAGTGGGATCATACTATTATCTTGTATCCCAGCTTCCCTATCTCATTTACGGCCAGACGCCGCCAATGTCGCCGGAGGCATTCAGGGACTTTGCGAGGCCTTTTCTCAGCACTGAAGACGCGGCGTTGCTGGATCTTGTCGATCTTGATCCCCATCCGCTCGAAAGCGGGCATACAGGGGGAGCGTCCTATGCGGAAAACGCCCCCTCTTGTGGTTCGGATTTCATCGACGGCTGGCGGGAATGGGAGAGGACGCTGCGGCTGAACCTTGCAAAGCACCGCTCGATAAAGGCAAAACGGGAAAGCGCGGCTCCGGTTGAACCGCCGAACTTTCCGGCAGATGCGTCATCACTGGCGACAAGGGCGATGGCGGTAGCGGATTCGCCCCTGGAAGGGGAGATCTTTATCGATAGGGCCCGGTGGAATACCATCGAGATTTTGCAGGGAATAGATTATTTCGGGAGGAACACGATCTATGCCTATCTGCTCAAGCTGATTATTCTACAGCGAAAAGCGTCATTTCAAACTGAAATCGGATTTTCTGAATATAAATCACTGTACGCTGCCATTATTGAAAGCGTGCAGTCGGGAACTTCACCTGCGGGGGAATCTAAATGATCGGAACAAAAGGAACGGTAGTAGCCGTTAACGGGAATATGGTAAGCGTTCGTTTTGACGGCGCTGTTTCCATGAACGAGGTCGGCTATGTTAAAGTTGCCGATAAACGGCTCAAAAGCGAAGTCATCCGTATTCGCGGCGAGATAAGCCAGCTTCAGGTCTTCGAGATAACCAAGGGTATCGCCGTGGGCGATACCGTGGAATATACCGGGGATATGCTTGCGGTAGAACTGGGGCCCGGCCTGCTGGGCCAGGTCTATGACGGTCTGCAAAACCCACTGCCACAGCTTGCCGAAGCTGCCGGGTTTTTCCTGGAAAGGGGTGTCTATCTGGATCCCCTTCCATCGGATATTGCCTGGGAATTTACCCCTGCGGTAAAAGTTGGCGATACGGTTGAGCGGGCCGACACCCTTGGAACGGTACCGGAAGGGGCCTTTACCCACCGGATAATGGTTCCGTTCGGGATGTACGGCTCCTACACCGTATCAAAGATCAAAGAAGCCGGCTCATACAAACTCCACGACACCATTGCCGAGCTGAAAGACGACAAGGGAAAAACGGTCCCTGTGACGCTGAGTTTCCGCTGGCCGGTCAAGCGCGCAGTGGACTGTTTCGAGGAACGGCTCAAGCCGGTAGACCCCATGGTAACAAGGGTGCGCCTAATCGACACCTTCTTCCCCGTGGCGCGTGGCGGCACCTACTGCATCCCCGGCCCATTCGGCGCGGGCAAGACAGTCCTACAGCAGATAACCAGCCGCTTTGCCGACGTTGACATCGTTATCGTCGCAGCCTGCGGTGAGCGCGCCGGCGAGGTTGTCGAAACCCTTAAAGAATTCCCCGAACTTAAAGACGAACGAACCGGCCGTTCCCTCATGGAACGGACGATCATCATCTGTAATACATCTTCAATGCCAGTAGCCGCCCGCGAGGCGTCGGTGTACACCGCCGTGACCCTCGCCGAGTACTACCGGCAGATGGGGCTGAACGTACTGCTGTTGGCCGACTCGACCAGCCGCTGGGCGCAGGCCATGCGCGAAATGTCCGGCCGCCTTGAAGAGATTCCCGGTGAAGAAGCCTTCCCCGCATACCTTGAATCGACCATCGCCAGTTTCTACGAGCGGGCCGGTATCGTGCGGCTCAAGGACGGCAGCTTCGGCTCGGTCACCATTGGCGGTACGGTTTCCCCGGCGGGCGGTAACTTCGAGGAGCCGGTAACCCAGGCGACGCTGAAAGTCGTCGGAGCCTTCCACGGCCTTTCCCGCGAGCGCTCCGACGCCCGCAAGTTCCCCGCCATCCACCCGCTGGATTCCTGGTCGAAGTACAAGGGGATCATCGACGAGGAAAAAGTCGGTTACGCCCACGGCTTTATGCGGCGGGGCACCGAAGTAGAGCAGATGATGAAGGTCGTCGGCGAGGAAGGTACCAGTATCGAAGACTACGTTGTGTACCTCAAAGGCGATCTTATCGACTCGGTGTACTTCCAGCAGAACTCCTTCGACGAGGTAGACGCGGCGGTAAAACCCGAACGGCAAATATACACTTTCAATAAACTGCTGGCAATTCTGGCCTCGCAGTTTAGTTTCCCCGATAAAAACGAGGCCCGCATCTGGTTTAACCGGCTCAGACAGAAATTCCTGGATTACAACGGATCCAGATGGCAGGACGAGCGCTTCAATGCTCTTGAAAAGGAGATTGAGGAAGCGGTTAAGAATCAGTCAAAAGGCCAGGACAAGGCCGCCGAGAAATTTTTGGCATAAGGGACGGTAATTATGAAAAAGGTATACAGTAAAATTGAATCGATAACCGGAAGCGTGATCACCGTCCGGGCCGAAGGTATCCGCTACGGGGACCTTGCCGAGGTAGATACCGTATTTGGCACATCGCTTGCCGAAGTAAACCGGCTGCAGGACGATCTTGTTTCACTCCAGGTATTCGCCGGTGGGCGCGGCATTTCCACAGGCGACACGGTTCGCTTTTTGGGACGCCCCATGCAGGTGCCGTTTTCGGAAAACCTTTTGGGCCGTGTCTTCTCCGGTTCGGGCAAGCCCAGGGATAACGGCCCGGCTCTGCACGAGAACACCATTTCCATTGGCGGCCCTTCGGTCAACCCCTCACAGCGCATCATCCCCAGAAAGATGATCCGCACCGGTATCCCCATGATCGACCTGTTCAACACCCTGGTCGTCTCCCAGAAACTGCCGATTTTCTCCGTCTCCGGCGAGCCCTACAACGAGCTTTTGGCACGTATCGCCATGCAGGCCGAAGTTGACGTCATTATTCTTGGCGGTATGGGACTGAAATACGACGACTACCTTACCTTCAAAGACACACTTGAAAATGCCGGCGCGCTTGCCCGTACGGTCATGTTTATGCACACCGCCTCCGACCCGACGGTCGAATGTCTGATGATCCCCGACATGTCCCTCGCCGTTGCCGAGCAGTTCGCCCTGCAGGGCAAGGACGTGTTGTGCCTATTAACCGATATGACTAACTTTGCCGATGCGATGAAGGAAATCTCGATCATTCAGGAGCAGGTGCCTTCCAACCGCGGTTACCCGGGCGATCTGTACAGCCAGCTTGCCAGCCGCTACGAAAAGGCTGTCGACTTTGAAACCGCCGGTTCCATTACCGTTTTGGGCGTTACCACCATGCCCGGCGACGACGTGACCCATCCCGTACCGGATAATACCGGTTATATCACTGAAGGGCAGTACTACCTCAAAAATGGCCGTATCGAACCGTTTGGTTCGTTAAGCCGACTCAAGCAGCAGGTTAACGGAAAAACCCGTTCCGACCACCGTGCCATCATGGACGGTATGATCAAGTTGTACGCCGCTTTTAAAGATACCCTTGAAAAGAAGGCGATGGGCTTTATTATGACCCCTTGGGATGAAAAACTGCTGAAATACGGCGGCCAATTTGAGGCAAAGATGATGGACCTTTCGGTTAACATCCCCCTTGAAAACGCACTTGACTTGGGCTGGCAGATCCTTGCCGATTGTTTCAGTCCAGAAGAAACCGGCCTGCGAACCGAGCTGACCAGCAAATTCTGGCCGAAATAAGGATAAATGATGAGTAGATTTGCCACTAACCACACGAACAGACACGAACTTGGTATTCGTAACTTTTCTTTTGTTCGTGTTGGTTCGTGTTCGTTCGTGGTTAATGAATTAGGGATGAATATATGGCGAAAATAAAGCTCACCAAAAACGAGCTGAAAAAACAGAAAGATTCCCTGAAGATGTACCAGCGGTATCTGCCCACGCTGATGCTGAAGAAGCAGCAGCTCCAGGGCGAGATACGGATCACAGAGCTGCGCATCAAGGAACTTCGCACCGAAAAAGACCTGCTTGACGAATCCTTCAAGACCTGGGTCGCCGTTTTTGGCGAAAAAGGTATCTTTACACCCGGTATACTGAAAATTACCAGCCTGAAGACCAGTCAGGGAAATATAGCCGGGGTTGCCATACCCATTTTTGAGGGCGCCGAATTTACCATTACCCCATACGATTATGCCCGGCTGCCCTTATGGCTTGATATGGCGGTGGAAAAGATGAAACAGGTTATCCTCCTTGACCTTGAAGCCCAGATCGTCGAGGAGCAGCGGAAACGGCTGGATCATGAGCTGCGCATAACAACTCAGAGGGTAAACCTGTTTGAAAAGATAAAGATCCCCGAAACGAAGGGCAGTATAAAGAAAATTCAGGTTTACCTGGGCGATCAACAGACCTCTGCAGTAGTGCGGGGCAAGATCGCCAAATCCGGGCTGGTAAAGGCGGCAGGCAAATGAAACTCACCCAACTGAAACGAAGTACGGGGGTACTAAAATGATTGTCCCCATGAAGAAAGTAGCTCTTGTGGTGCAGGACAGGAATCAGGATGAAGCCCTGATAAAGCTGCGCGAAGTCGGGGTGGTGCATGTCCAGAAGAGCAACGCCAGTTCGGACAGACTGGTAAAGGTTCTTGAACGCAAGACATTAACAGAAAGCGCCATTAGTCTTGTTCAATCCTATAAGCTGCCAAAAAATAAACCGGCAGCAACAGAAACAGCCCCAAAGGTTCGCCGTATCTCCGACAGGGTAGGGCATGAAGAAAACGAACCGTACTCGCTGGAAGCAATCAATACTCCTCCAAGACCGCATCTGGTGGATCTGCTGATAGGCTTGGGCAAGGAGCGCAAGGTAATGGAAGATCGGCAGACCCTTCTTTCAAGGGAGCATAGCCGCGTTGCCGCATGGGGCGAGTTTGATCCTGCCGAGATAAAGGAAATGGCTTCCCTTGGGCTTCCTGTTTTTCTCTATGACCTTTCCCAGGAGATTTTCGCGACCATTCCCCAGGAGATACGCTATATCAAGCTCTACGAGGACAAATCCTCCGTTCGTTTGTTGGTGCTGGACGCGGAAATTTCCGGAGTGTCGCCCTTCCAACTTCCGGAAAAATCCCTTTCACAGATTGATACGGAACTTACCGAGCTGAAAACCAGGCTGGAAAAGCTTGATGAAAGGTTAAAGAGTTTTGCCAACCGCCGTCCGGTTCTGGCAAATGAAATGACGTTGATCCAGCGGGAAGTTGATTTTGAAACAGCAAAAGCAGAACTTGAAAAGGTAGAAGACGTGCCGCCCGCTCTTGGTTTTTCTTACCTTACCGGTTATGTCCCGTCCGAGGACATGGGCAGGCTCAAGGCAGCGTCGGCTGAAAACGGCTGGGCTCTTGTTGCCGACGATCCGGGACCGGATGACATGGTTCCAACCAAACTCAAAAACAACAAACTGGTAAGCCTGCTTAACCCGTTAACGGACTTTCTCGAAGTTACCCCCGGTTATCAGGAAGTGGATATTTCCGGCTTCTTCCTGTTCTTCTTTGTCATTTTCTTTGGAATGATATTCGGCGACGCCGGTTACGGGGCAATTGTCCTCCTCGCAGCCCTGTTCGGGATTTCCAAAACCGCCAAAAAAGGGGTTCCCGGAATTCTCAAACTGATGCTCCTTTTGGGAATTTCCAACTTTCTCTGGGGTGTGCTGACATGCAGTTGGTTCGGGGTTCCCGTGGAGCAATTACCCCAAGTGCTGAAGAATCTGTCCTTTGCACCGATCTCCAACACGAATCCCGACGGAGGATTTGTACAGCAAAATCTGATGCTTATCTGCTTTACTCTGGCCGTGTCCCAGTTGTCTATCGGTCATATTATCGCTGTTACCCGGCTGCGGACACTCAAGATTTTGGGAGAGCTGGGGTCAATCTCCATGTTAGTAGGTATGTACGGCGTGGTGCTGTTACTTATTGCCAAGATTGATTTTGGTCAGATGATGCCCTGCGTATGCCTGCTGGGAGCCGGCTTTGTTGTTAACTTTATGTTTACCAACTATGAAGGGAGTATCGGCAGATCCACTTTGGAGAGCGTAAAAAATATTATTTCCATGATACTTGGTATTGCCAATGTGTTCTCCGATATTATGTCTTACATTCGCTTGTGGGCAGTCGGGCTTGCGGGCGGAGCTATCGCTACAACGGTTGTTACCATGGCAGGACCCATGCTGGGGAAATTTTATCTTTTCATCTTCGGGATTATCCTTCTGGTATTCGGACACGGCCTGAATCTTGTCCTTAACGTACTTTCCGTACTGGTTCACGGCGTACGTCTGAATACACTGGAGTTTTCGGGGCATGTGGGCTTAACATGGGCAGGTTCGCCGTATAAACCTTTTTCCGATACGGGGAAAGCAGCCGGCTGACAATAACAGAGGGTTTGTGTAACAAATCCATAAATTGATGATGCAGAGGAGTTAGAGATGAATTTAGGATTAATTGGTGCGGGACTAGTATTGGGTATTGCAGCGGTCGGTTCGGCAATTGGTATTGGTATCGCGGGACAGGCGGTTATCGGGGCATGGAAAAAATGCTACATAGCCAACAAACCCGCACCCATGACCTTACTTGCCTTTGGCGGGGCGCCTTTGACCCAGACATTTTATGGTTATATTTTGGGCCTGATTTTCATGAGAGATGCAGCCCTGAATCCTGCCAATGCCGATAAGGGTTCGCTCTATTTGGCTATTGGTCTCGCTTCCGGTCTGGCGATGGCATTTTCCGCCATTGCGCAGGGCAGGGCGGGAGCCGCCGGTGCCGACGCAACCGGGGAAACCGGCAAGGGCTTTGTCAACTACATGATGATCGTAGGTGTCTGCGAAACCGTAGCTATTTTCGCTATGGTCCTCTCGATGATCAGCCTGTAATAAAACGAGGAATAAAGACCACAAACCACACGAACAGCACGAACTTGCACCACGGTTTTTCTGCGTTGTTTGTGTTGGTCAGTGAGGTTCGTGGTTAAATTTGTTTTATATTTTTTCCTAAATTTCTGTGCCTTACAATTCAAGAACGATTACCATTGGCGGTTTTGATCATGTCAGGGCCGTTACTGTAGGGGGCGATTCTCCAGTGGTCATTCAGACCATGTGGAAGGATCGCCTTTTTCTTGAAGATTCGATCGTAGAGCGCATTGGGACCCTTTCCCGTATGGGCTGCGGCCTTTTGCGCTTTGCTGTTCCCGACATTGACGCCGCTGAAACCCTCGGCCGCCTGGCTGAAATGGTTTCCATGCCGTTAGTGGCAGACATTCACTTTGACTATAAAATCGCACTGCGCTGTATGGATTTTCCCATTGCCAAAATCCGTATCAACCCCGGTAATATTGGCGGCAGAGAAAAAGTCCGGTTGGTGCTGGAAAAAGCTGCCGAAAAAGGCGTCCCGATCCGTATTGGTGTAAATGCCGGGAGCCTGCCGCAGGATCTCCGCCCGGCCCCCGGTGGTGACACAGCTTCGGGCCTTGTCGAAGCGGCCATGCGGGAATTGGCCGTTTGTGACGAATTTGGCTTTCAAAACGTTTTGGTGTCGATGAAAGCCTCGGGAATTGCCGATACTATAAGAGCAAACAGAATTTTTCGGGAACGCAGCGACGTGCCGGGTCTTCTACAGAGACCTTTGCATATCGGAGTTACCGAAGCGGGGCCTCTGGTTGCCGGAGTAGGGCGAAGCAGTGCCGCTCTGAGCCTTTTACTTGCTGAAGGCATTGGCGATACCGTACGTGTGTCCCTGAGCGACACCATGGAGAACGAAATTATCGCCGCCAGGGAAATTTGCGGCGCTGCTGCGGAAATTGCGCAGCTGGCCGGCAACGATTCAGCTGCAAAAAGGCTGCGGCAGGGCGGTGTAACCGTTATTTCCTGTCCACGCTGCGGCAGGCACGGTTTTGACACCCACGGCTTCTGTACGCGCTGGCTGCCAAGGCTCTACGCCCTTGATAAAGATATCACCGTTGCCGTCATGGGCTGCGAGGTTAACGGGCCGCAGGAAGCACGGCATGCTGATCTGGGCATTACCGGCACGGGGAACAAGGTGCTTATTTTCCGGCATGGGGAAATTGTGCGGATTATTTCCGGTGCGGAGGCTGATGCAGCTTTTGCCGAGGAACTCGCTCTGATGCAATAATGTTTGGGAGTGTACATGAAAATTAATACATTTCAACTTTCTCTTATTTGCTTGATTTTGTTCTGCTCGGGTCTTGCCACAGCTCAAACTCCAAGGGGGCCCGGCCCGTACGACTGGTGGTATACCCTCGAACAGGGCAAGCAGATGTTCAAACAGGGGGATTACGGAACCGCCCTGCTTACCTTTGAAGATGCCCGGCGGCAGCGGCAAACCATGTTTACCCGTATGGAGAGGGATTTAATTGATTTGCTATCCATTTATGAGGTACGCCGTCTGGGGGATTCTCTTGACTGGATTGAACGTTATATAGATGAACGGCACTATGACAGTGCCGCCGCCGCTCTTCAGGAACTGTACTTCCGTATCCCAAAAGAGACTTTTAACAACTCTGTAACCGCCGCACTTGACGCACTGGGGACTCTCAAGGATTACCCTGAGGCTGAACAGTGGATTGGCGAAACCTACCTCGTGGAAGGGGAATTGACTCTGGCGTTGAACCAATTCCAAAAAACCCTTGTAATGCGAGACCTCTTTGAGAATCCCGATTATGCCACAGAAATGTTGTACAAAATCGCCGGTATCCGCCGTCTTCGCCAGGAATACACCGAAATGGAAAGGATTTTACTTTCAATTTTGGCAAACGACCGTTTGTGGTCCAGTGAAGAAAGCAGCAGGCCAGCCGACAATACCAACGGCCAGCCGGATTCCGGCACAATACCGGCCGAGGCTTCAACGTCTTTTGCCAGGCAGGCAATGACCCGTACCCTGGAAAACAACGGCATAGATCGCTATATTACCCTGTACCGGTACAGCAATAACGAAAGCGCCCATGCTCACCGGCTCCTTGGTTTTTACTACTATATTTCCGGCAGGCATGCCAGGGCGCAGGAACACCTGATGTTTGCCTTCCTCATCCAGAATACCGTTATCATTGATGAGATAGTGCGCCGCCGTTTTGACTATTCGTTTACATCCCTTAACGCCCTTGCCTCAGAGATAAACAGAAACCCCATTCTCCTGGACTACACAGAAAAAAACGAATACTACAAAACTGCTTACTACCTTGGGACGAGTCTCTACGGGAACGGCAAGACCATCGCCGCAGTGAGCATCTGGAATTTCCTCGCTGCTCAAAACAACGCCGGAGAGTGGCAGCAGCGCGCTCGCTCGCAGCTCCAGTCTCCCCACGTCGAACGCGGACTGGAAATGCCATAACACGACATAACCAAACACAAAAAAAAATTGTGGAAAACCAAATATTTTTTGTTTTACAATTGTTTTGCCTGCATGATAGCATCTTAATTTAATGTCATTAGACATTTTATAGCCTAATTTTTGGACTGCTGGAGGGATTATGGCAAAACGAGTAACAGGCCTTGTTTTATTTATATTGATTCTGTTGTTTTACCGTTTTATCCCTTCTGGCGATGTTCTGACCACTCAGCAAATAAGCGCTTTTGCCCTGATGGCAATGTGCATAATTATGTGGTTCACGGAATTTGTTCCAATGGGCGCGGCTGCTGTCTTTATTTTGGTATTGCCCACCATCATGGGGATTACCTCAATGCGCCAAATGCTGGTTCCTTTTCCCAATACCATACTTTTTTTTGTGATTGCTACGTTTTCCATGTCTGCCGCAATGACCAAAGTTCCTCTCGCAAAAAGAATATTGCTGTTTTTGCTGCAAATCATGGGAAAAAGTATCAACTTGGTCATTCTAGCCGTAATGGGAGCCTCTTTTTTGATTTCATCAGTCATGTCAAATATTCCGGCAACCGCAATATTTATTCCCATTGCCATCAGTTGTTTGGAGCTTTATGATAATGACGCCGATAAAAAGAAAACCGGCCGGTGCATGATGGTCTGCCTTGCAGTTGCGGGAATGGTTGGTGGTACTATTACGCCGGCGGGCAGCGCAAATAACCTGATTGCACTGAGTTTTCTGGAACAGCATGGCAATACCTCAATACCCTTTTTGATATGGAGCATTATATGCGCGCCCATTGCCCTCGTCGCCCTGCCGTTTGCCTGGTTTATCGCGGTTAAATTCCTCAAACCGGTTCCGGTATCGCGTGAAAGAATGGCTGAATACATAAAAGAACTGCAGGTACTGCCCAAGCCTGATAAAAAAGAAATAATCGTAAACATTATTTTTATCACCATGATCATTCTTTGGATTCTCAGTACATGGTTTCCGTTTTTTGACATAACAATTATCGCCGTTATCGGGATGATTGTCATGTTTCTCCCCGGAGTTGACATTTTTAACTGGAAGGAATTTTCCAAAGAGGTTAGCTGGTCTACCATACTGATGATAGGTTCTGTACTCTGCCTGGGAAATATACTCCTTGTCAGCGGTGTAGCCAAGCTGCTTTCCGATATCTTTTTCAATTTTGAATCAACGGTATCTGTTTCCGCTCTGATATGCCGTGTTGGCATCTTTGTCTGTCTTATGCAGATTCTTATCCCCAACGGTCCTGCTATTATTGCAACTGTCGCCTCTCCAATCATTATTGCAGCTATGCAGGTTGGAGTTAATCCCGCGATTCTTACCATTCCCCTGGCGATTCTCGCAAGCTGGACCATTATTATTCCGTTTTGTACGGTTACGCTTATTACCTATTCTACCGGATATTACCGGATTGTTGATCTCGCAAAAATCGGGGTTCCGGTATTGATTTTTATCATCTTATTCATGGCAGTATGGCTGCCCTGGATTACCGCACTGGTATTGTAAACGCTAATAATATTCTTCGCTCGTTACTGATTAAACAGATTCGGCGAGTTAAAGTAAATGCCGGCGTCGAAGGGGCGCAGGAGTTTGCTCATTGAAGAATTGGTAACAATGGTCCTGACAATCCTTGCTGAAAGTTCGGCAGAAGAAACGACCTCAAGTCCCGGGATATTGACCGGCATTGCCGGAGGGCAAATGGTGTCGCTCACAATAATGCGTTTGAGCAAACCGGCCTGCGAAAGCTCCGCAAGCCGTTGTGCTGCCGGCGGTGAAAACACGGCGTGTACGGCAATAAGATTAACCTCAGCGGGGCCAAGCGGAGCAAGCGCCCGGACCAGGCTTTCCACCGAGCTTGCGGTATCGACCATATCATCAACAATCCACAGTACCTTGTCCTTAACCGGCTCCGCGCTCAGTATATTAAGCGATTGTATTGAATTTAACCGTGAGTGATCCCGCTGTTTGTGGGCAATTACCAGGGAAGCGCCAAAGGCATTGGCAAAAACACGCGCCAGTTTTTCACCGCCTGCATCCACCGAGCAGAAGGCCCATCTGGGGCGAACATCGTTTTCAAGTATGTCCAGGCTTTGAATGTAGGTATCGCAAAGATACAACTCCAGCAGGGTGAGGGCCGGTATATCGTCAAGAGCACAGATGGTTGGATCTACCATCGCCCTTGATTTGTCCGAGTGGAGCTGGTAGGTAACGATATGCTGAACTCCGAGACTGGAGAGGGTTTTTACATGTACCCACAGTCCCACTGAACTGCGGCGTGTAGTACGATCCGAGCGGGAACAGGACACAAATGGTTCGAATACTATTATCTTTGCCGCCTGGGAACGTTTAAGTGCGTCAACTGCATGATACAGCTCGATTTTTGCCTCTTCCACACTAATGCCGGCTTCATTACGGGCACAGGATGAAAAAACAATTACGTCCTTTCCGCGTATCGAAGTATTGACGACAACTTCCATTTCGCCATCGGCAAAATGATCGGTTTTGAGCAGTTCCACGCCGCTAAAACTTTCAGCCAAATCGGTAAATCCGGGGAATTTTACCAAATGATCCACAACCCGGCCGGCGTAATGCTTCATGGACCTTGTAGCGCAAATCACAAAATCGTTCATTATTTTTATGCTAGCATGAAACCGACCGGCACTTCCAGTGATATTACCCATGTTTTATGGTATGCTGGTACTATTGAAACGACTCGAAGTTATTTACGAAGACGACTCATGCATCATTGTCAATAAGCCGGCAGGCCTTCCTGTCCAGGGTGGAAAAGGAATTCGTGTTTCCCTTGACAGTATCCTTGCCGGGATTTGGGCTGAACGACCGCTGCTGGTACACCGCCTGGACAGGGATACTTCGGGCATTGTCCTTGTCGCCAAAACCAAAACAGCAGCTGCATGGTTTTCAAAACTTTTCTCTGAAGCGGATAGTGGAAGAAATAACAAGGGAAACAATTCTGTTTCAAGGCAATACCTGGCAATTTGCAGGGGTAAGCCGGATAAACCGGAAGGGACGATTCGCCTGGATCTGAACATTCGCGGCACTGTAAAAAAATCCGCAACCCATTACCGCCTGCTTTCAAACTGCAATGGTGAGCATGGTGATTTTTCCATGCTGGAACTGGAACTGAGAACCGGCAGGATGCACCAGATTCGCCGCCATTTGGCCTTGACAGGAAACCCAGTCCTGGGTGATGACAAGTACGGCGATTTTACCCTGAACCGATATCTTCGCAAAACGATGCAGCTTCGCTATCTACTCCTTCATGCATCGCGCCTGCTCATCCCCCAAATGCCCGACGGTTCCCGTCTGGACATCAGTGCCCCCCTGCCCGATCCTTTTGACAATTTTATTGTACAATTAAAAGGGCTGCTCCACAACTCTTGTGAAGCAGCCCTTATTGCTGGTGACAAAGAATCTTAGCCTTTTACATGAATTCCGGTGGCAATGATTTCTTTCGCACGTTTGAACATGGGCTCGATCTCTTTCTCATCAATATGCGAGAGACCGGCGTTCTTGATGTGACCAAGAAGAATTTGAGCTTCTTCTATGTACGGCGGCGGCATCGGAGGACGCATGAACGGATGCGCACACTGTCCGCGAAGCCAGGCGGAAATCTTGTACCGGATATGAATACGCGTGCCGCCTTCGCCAACATACGCATTCCAGGGAGCTAACGCGGCTATGGCTTTTGCCATCTTATCCCAATTCTTTTCTTTAAAAGCTTCGTACTCATCCAGCATTAATTCCTTGGCCCAGTTCCAGGAACCCAGCACGGTACCATCAAGCTGATTGCACATCATGTTTGCGACGGAGCCGTTGAGGATTGCGACATGATGATTTTTGTCGATAGATCTGAAATAGCGGGCGACAATGTCATGAGCACGTTCGTTGCCATAAATCATCTTGTAACCTACTATATTCGGGACATTTTCAACAAGGGATTTGACGGCCGGAAGAGGCAATGCGGCGCCCCATTTGGGGTTGGCCGGGGATACGGGATGCAAAATCATCGGCAAATCGACGGCTTTGTCAATTGCCTTGACCCAATCGGTCCAGATTTCGGGTGAGTTCACGTTATCGGCGAAGAGGGCGACTTCACATGTGCCGGTCGGGGGAAAGATGAACAAACCGTCCGCTCCAAGCTTTTTAGAATCCAGGGCGCACTCAATTGCTTCGTCAACCGTCACGCCGAAGCAACCCGAAAAGATAGGCATATCTTTTCCACGCTCTTCAAGCATGATCTTCAACGTGTTCTGGCTTTCTTCCCTGGTAAAGTAGAACATTTCCGCCGCTTCGGGATTACAGATAAATGAACCTCCGAGCTTTACAAACCTTTCGTCCTGAACATAGTACCTGATCAGTTTCCTTAATGCATCGTAGTCGATTTCGAGGCTGTCCGGTTTGTACGGGGTGATAATCGCGTTGTAAAACCTGTCGTAATAATGTCTGTCTTTTGTGATTGGCATAACAATCTCCTTCTAAAAAAACTTTGCCGCACTATGTGCGGCGGGGAATCCTTATAACCACTATTTAAAAAACATGGGGATGATCGTTCTGGTGAGAATATTGTAGGAGCTCCAAAGAACGATTCCGCTATACAAAACCCAACCGGCTATAATCATCCACATCGGCGGCAGCAACTCACCCATTAACTTTTTGTTTCCCACTGTGTGACACATGACAAAACCGTTTACGGGTAATGTAATAAATGTACACAATGAGGCAAGCCAGAAAATGTTCATCATAGGTACGCCCCTTAAAGTCGCAATGACTACCATCGTTCCAAATACCAAAACACAGAGAGAAGCTGTAACACGAACAAACATAGAATCGGCGCCCCTGTCCAATCTGCCTACAGTGTCAGAAAGAGTGTAAGCCAGGCTTATAGGCGTGCCCACCAGAGATGTGAATGCAGCGCTGAAAAGGCCAAGTCCGAAAACAACCCTGGATCCGTTTCCATACACAGGTTCCAGTATTCTGGCAAATTGTTGGGCAGAAACGGGAACGAGCCCCTGGGGATTAAGAATCTCCGCACCTGCAATCATGAGCAGTATCAGAACAAAAACAAAGTAAGCGAGACCTAAGTAAACATCAAGACGGGCATTGGTCTTTGCTTCTTCAAAGGAATATTTCTTCTCGCGAACCAAAAAGGTTAAATTAACACTAAAACTGGATGTGTTGGATGTAAAGATACTTACGGCAAAGAGCATCATCGCCGGATCATAAAAAACCGCACGCGAAGGAATAAGTCCGCGGAAAAACTCGCCGGGGTTGAAACCTACTATTACTACGATAATCAGGTAAGATAGTATCATCACAAAAACCATGGTAATGGCTATCTTCTCGATAATGGGATACACATGCTTCTGCCAGAAAATCCCTATCGTAATGGCCATCATAACTATCGCTACGGGAATGATATTAATACCTTGGGGTAAAAACAGCAAAGCGGCATTAGAAGTACCCAGCACGTTACCGGCAACATAAACATTGGGAGAAATGAAAGCAAGAATACCGGCTATTATACTTAAAGGAGTACCATAGCGCTTCCTCATGGAAAAATACCATGTATCCTCTAACTTTATGGCCGTGCGAATCGCAAACTCCGAGAAGACAATACGCTCTAAAGCGACAATAATAAGCACCCAGATCAACTGGTACCGGCAACGGGCACCGGCGGTGAGTGCCAGCAACATAGATGCCGGCCCGAAGATACTGGTCGCCGATACCAAGCAAGG
>Ga0082212_10005927_pt1 | contig 16545 bp, 12 predicted proteins | sample TergutNt197P3_FD_71548 | JGI IMG/M metagenome (GOLD analysis project Ga0082212, IMG submission 71548) | Neocapritermes taracua P3 segment gut microbial communities from Petit-Saut dam, French Guiana - Nt197 P3 | ecosystem: Host-associated > Arthropoda: Insects > Digestive system > Gut ... | reverse complement strand
GACCAGCGGTACCCGTTCCATTATCTCGTATGTGGTGAAGCGCTTCTGACAGTTCAGGCACTCGCGGCGCCGCCGTATGGTCACGCCTTCTTCGGCCGGGCGGGAGTCTACGACCTTGCTTTCCGAAAAACCGCAGTATGGACATTTCATATTGTCATTCTTTCCCTTCTAATCCTCTTCCGGAAGTTCGGCCTCCGGTCCGATAAAAACGCCGTCGGCCCATATGCCTTCAAGCGTACTTCCGACGACAGGCGTAAACACGCCGTACCCGCTCCGGAGATTTTCTGAATCCCCGCCGGTATATACGTCGCCGTTAGCCCATGTGTTCGTTCCGCTGCCTGAGCGGACTTCGTTTTCCCACTGCCCGGTATAGACGTCGCCGTTTGTCCATGAGTATGTTCCGACGCCGGATATAATGCCGTCGTCCCATTCGCCTTCATATATATCGCCGCTGGAGAATACCATTGTACCATACCCGCAGCGCATGTCCCGTTCCCACTGGCCGGTGTATACGTCGCCGTTTTCCCACGCGAATGTGCCGGCTCCGGATTTTTCACCGTTTTCCCATTCACCTTCATATTTGTTCCCGTTGGGCTGCGTCATGACCCCGTACCCCGAACGGGCGTTGTTGTTCCAGCCGCCTTCATATACGGAGCCGTTGGTCCATGTGTATTTTCCGATACCTGTCCTGGAGTCGTTTTCCCACGCGCCGTCGTAGACGTCGCCGGACTCCCAGGTAACGGCGCCGATACCGGACCTTTGGTCGTTTTTCCAGTAACCCTCATAGACGTCGCCGTTAGTCTGCGTCATAACGCCATAACCCGAGCGGTCGTTATCGACCCAGCTGCCGGTGTACACCGCGCCGCTCGCCCATGTAAATGTACCGCTGCCGGTCCTGGCGTTGTTCAGCCAGTCGCCTGTGTAGGAGTTGCCGTCCCGCCACGTCAGCGTTCCTGTTCCGGACCGCTCTCCGTCCACCCAGCCGCCTTCGTATAAGTTGCCGTTATTATATGTCATAACGCCATGCCCCCAGCGCAGGCCGTCGACGAATTCTCCGGCGTATGTTCCGTCGGAGTATTCCGTTTCAGCCGTGCCGGTAAACAGTTCGGCGTCCTGCGCGCCGCCGTTATCCCCGCCTGCCGGGGTTTCGGCGGGCGGCGTTTGCGGACTCCCGCTGCCGGACGCGGCCGGAGGCCCGGCGGAGCCGCTGCAGCCGACAGTGATTACTGAAGCGGCGACGATGTTCAGTATGATCAGTACGGTAATGCCAAACATGACACGAGGTGATCTGCGCTTATTGTGGTGTCCGAACATATGACAATGCCTCTTATGTTATTTTGCTATGTATTCGCTCTTGTCGGATATTATACAGTTATTTATCTGAAAATTCCACATTATTTTCAAAATAGCGGTCCAAAAACTCTTCGCGGCTGAAAAGCAGGTTCAGGACGTCCAGCATGCCGTTGGCGGACAGCCTTTCGGGGAGGTCAAGACTGCGCAGCAGTTCGCGGCGCTTTTTCACGCTGCCGTCCCTGCCGGAGAGCCCTGCCGAGTAGAGGTCTGTCTTCGTGATGCGGTCTTTTGAGCCGGTTTGCGGGGGAATCTCATCAAAGGTCGCGCCCGCGCGTTCCAGCGCCGAAACTATGACTTCGGGACGCATGCCCTCGACGCCGATTTTGCCCTCTTTTGAATCCGCCTTTTTTCTTTTCTCACGGCCCGTGACGTCGGGCACGTAGGCGTGCCTGATGTTCTGGCTGTCCAGCATCCCCTTCAGTCTTCCGCGAATAAAAAAACCCGCCCTGTCGGCGTCTGTGAGGATAATGAGCCCGCGGGTTCCGGCAAGGCGGCGGAGCAGCGCGAGTTTTTCCGCGTCGGAAAAAACGCCGAACCCGGAAGTCTCGATCACAACGGCGTCGACGGCTTGCATAACGGTGTTTTTATCATATCGCCCCTCTACTACGATGACTTCCCGTACACGCTTCAAATATACTCCAATCCGTCCGCGCAGCGCCTCAGGCGGACACTTGTCATTTGATTTACCGGAGAACGTATGACAGTTTCGCCATGAGCTCTGTGAGCCGGGCTTCGGGCTCGGGAGCGGTGTTAAGGGCGAACGCTGTCTCCGCGCAGCGCAATACAGCCGCGCGGCACCCCGCGAGCGTTGCCTTGCGGGCGGTACTCATAAGCATCCTGGCCTGAAACTCGTATTTTATCCCGCACATTTCTGTCAGCGAACCGATACCGAGGCCGTTTTCGATACAGACGCGGGCGGCCAGGAACCGGCACATTTTAGATGTGATACTGTATATGATCTTCTGCGGCGCTTCGCGCATGCGAAGCAGTTCGTCGAGTATACGCATTGCCGTGTCGCTCTCGTTGCGCATGAGCGCGTCTGTCAGCTTGTACGCGGCCGCGTCGAGCACCGGCGTCACGACCGCGTCGATATCCGCGCGTGATACGCGCTCATCTTTTGCGTAGGCGGCGATCTTCCCGATCTCGCCCTGGAGCGGCGACATATAGCCGCCGGTGATGTGGATAAGGTATTCGCAGTCAGACGTGCCGATAAGCTTTCCCGCGTCTTTAAAACGTCTGGCGATCCATTTGACAAGCAGGTTTTCTTCCTGAAGGACAAACTCTACCACATGTGCTTTTGACAGTATTTCCTTATCGGCTTTCAGGCGGCCGTCCGGTTTGTACGGCGTGATGTCATAAATGAAAACGACGCAGACATAGTCCGGCAGGTCTGAAAGCAGTTCGATGAGACGGAGTTTGTCCTCGGGGCGCTGTTGTTTGTCCGCGTTGTTGAAAACATCGAAATCATGGACCTCCACGAGCGTCCTTTCCGCAAAGACCGGCAGGGTGTTGACGGCGTCGTCAATATCGTCGGCAGAGACGCCCTTGCCTTCAAATCGCCTGTAGTTGAACCCGGACAGGCCGTCGGGGCATATGCTGCTTCTGATCGCGCCGAGGCTGTGTTCGAGAAGATAGCGCTCGTCGCCGTGAAAAATATAGAGGCTGCCGACCCGGCCGTTATTGATCGAGTCGGTCAATCTTTTATAGCTGTCGTTACCGCCGGTCGTTTTCTTCGCCAATATCCTCACCACCAGTGTACCGTTTTGATTCTTTCCGCTTACCCGCGGCGCTGCCCCCGTAACCCCCGGCGCCGCCCCCCGTAACCCCCGGCGCCGCCCCCCGTAACCCCCGTCCCCTAATTCCTAATTCCTAATTCCTAATTCCTAATACCGGGAGGGCGTCAGCCGCTGATCGTCACATGCCCCAGCTCGTCTGTGCGGAAAACGGCGGTCCCGCGTTGCTCAAGCCGGTCGAGGGTCTCGCCGGCGGGATGCCCGTAGCTGTTGCGCCCGACGGATATGACCGCGACTTCGGGATCCGCGGCTGCCAGCAGTTCGTCTGAAGTCGAGTGGCGGGAGCCGTGGTGCCCGGCTATCAGGACGTTGATCCCCGGCAGATCAACGCTCCGTAAAAGGCTTCGTTCGCCCGACGAGTTCATATCGCCCGTTATCAGGGCGCTGACGCTGCCGAGGCTGAGAACGGTCAGCCCGCGTTCGTTTTCATCGCCGCTGCCCGCAGGCGGGAATATGAGGATGCTCAGTTCGCCAAGTTCCACGCTGCAAGGTTCGGTCACGTATATTATATCAGTTCCGCGCTTTCTTGCAAGTTCAATTATATCCTCCGCAAGAAATGAGCCGTCGGGGTCGGGGATCGCCATTGACAAAACGCTCATTTTGCTCAGGAGCGATCCGACACCGTTGACGTGGTCGGAATGGAAGTGCGTGAGGATCAGAAGATCGATCGCGGTGCTGCCTTGATTTTGCAGAAATTCGTGGGCGATCAGGGCGGGGTCTTCACCGCTTGCGCTGCCACAGTCGACGAGCGCTGTGAACTCGTTTGAAGACAGCACGATGCTCTGGCCCTGCCCGACGTCCAGAGCCGTAACGGATGAATCAGCAGACGCCGGGAACAGCGGCGTGATGAGGATGATAACGCAAAGTGACAAAGAGGCGACACAGCCCGGCAGAAGGAACTGTCTCGGCCTGGCTTTAAGCAGCGGCAGCAGGATGAACATCAAATAGACAAAAGCCAGCCAGAACATAACGGGTGCGTTTGATGAGTAGACGACTGAATACGGGATCGCGGCAAACAGGCGGGCCGCGCCGATAATAAAGCGCGCGATAAGCGTCACCGGGAGCGCAATGACAGAGGCGAGCGGAAAAAAGACAAAACCGATAACGCACGCCGCAAGGCCGGCAGGAAAAGCGAGCGACACAGCCCAGAGCGTCAGCAGATTGGTGAGCGGGGAAATGACGGATATATATCCGAAATGCAGCGCCATGAGCGGCAGTGAGAATACCAGCGCGCCGGTCGTAGTCGCGAGGTTTGAAATAATAAAAATTAGGATAGCTTTGCCGTATTTGCTGCGGTATAGTTTTGAACCGCGAAAAAATTCCCTGGCGCCGGAGTTGATCCTCCGGGCAAAAACAATTATCCCCAGTGTCGCTGAAAACGAAAGCTGCAGGCTGACCGACGCGCAGGAGTACGGATTTACCAGCAGCAGGATCAGCAGCGCCGCGGACAGGGAAGTAGCGCTGTCAGGTTCGCGTCTGAAGATAGGGGCGCATATGAGAAACACCTGCATCATGCCCGCGCGCGTGACGGAAGGGGTAAACCCGGTCATCGCCATGAAAAGCAGCAGCACGGGTATGCCGACAGCGGCGAAACGCCGCCTGTTTTTTACGATGAGCGCGAGAAACCCCGTCAAAAACGAGACATGCATGCCCGAAACTGAAACGACGTGGGCAATGCCGGAAGCCGACAGAGCGGAGTCCAGCGCCTGGTCTGCGTACAGACGTTCGCGCCTGCCCGTCAGAAGAGCCTGCAGGAAAGGAGAAACGTCGTCCGGGAACAGCCGTCCGATCATATCATACATTTTTTGAGCCATTTTCAAGGGGATATAGCGCAGACCGCCCTCCGAGCCGGTGACGCGTACGTTTCCGGAAACGTACGCCGCAAGAAACGCACCGCGCGAACTCAAAGCGTCGTTCCGCCCGCTTTCCGATGAACCGCCGGTGTTCCTGAAAACTGCCGTGAACTCTACCAGGTCGCCCGGAGCGAGCTCCGTTTCGTTGTAATAGTACACACGCGCCCCGACGGAAGGGCGGCCGTCCCGGCGTATCCGGCAGTCGACGCGATACCCGCGCGAGGCGGGGGACGGATAATCTTTTATGACCGCGGTCACTGCCGCCGTCTCGTCGTGGTACTGACCGGAGGACGCTGTAAGCGCCGTGGCGTAGAGCCAGCTCCATATCAGGCCGCAGGCGAGCGGCAGGAGTATGAGAAAGATACGGACGCGTATGCGCCTGACAAAAAGCAGGCCGGTCAGCGACAGCGCCGCCGCGGCGGCGCAGCAAACCGGCTGCCAGGAAAGCGGCAGAATATATCGTGATATAAACACAGCGGCCGCAAACGAAAATGCCGCCGTCGCCAGTTTTCTCATATCGCACACCTCTCTTCGTATGCGCTGCGTGAAACTATTCTCACACAGACAGGCGGGCCTGTCAATACACGTTGGAGGCTACGTTTTTTTTCAGGGACTTGTGATCTTTCACACTATTGATGTGAGAAAAAAGTAACGGATGACCGGAAGCCACCCGTTACGATGTGATCGATATATCTACGTTTTATACATTACACAGTACAATTTACGTTCTACATTATTCTGTTCTCAGCGCAACGACCGGGTCTTTCCTTGCGGCCACCCGGGAGGGTATCAGACCGGCGACCAGGGACAGGATCATACTTATAACTATCAGCAAGCACGCGCCGTTGAAGGGCAGAACGGCAACATTGCTTATATCGGTCAACCTCAGGATTATGGCGTTTGCGGGAATGCAGAGCAGAAGGGTAACGACGATACCTAAAACGCCCGCGACAAAACCGATTATCAGCGTTTCAGCGTTGAAAACCCGCGAAACGTCGCGTTTTGAAGCGCCGACGCTGCGAAGTATGCCGATCTCCTTCGTGCGTTCCAAAACAGAAATATATGTGATTATGCCTATCATGATCGACGAGACGACGAGCGAGATCGACACGAAAGCTATCAGTATGTAGCTTATCGCGTTTATCACAGTGGTGACGCTGCTCATCAGCAATCCGACATAGTCGGTGTAGGTGATCCTGAACTCCTCGTCTACGCTTTCATTATAATCGGAGATGTACCGGGCGACCGTCTCCTTGTTGTCAAAGCTGGAAGGGTATATCCTGATCGAAGACGGTTTCGATAATTCAACCACCGACAGGCGCTTCAGGTTTCCCTCATAAGTGGAACCGGAGACTGACTGGTTGAACAGGTCGACGATCCTTTCATCGGGCGTGCCGGCTTTCTGCATCGCGTCTATGGTTTTTGCGGTCTGTTCCTGTGATTCGGGCGGCTGGGTGCGGACATATGCCAGGATCTCGTCGATCGTCGAAAAAAGGTCAAACGGCCTGCCCGTGAAAATATCGGTGGCGGGGTCAGAGAACTGGGCGCGGACGATTTCGGATGAGTTGGTTTCGTTTACTACATATTCTATGAGCGCTTTTGTGTAACCGATCATACCGCTGGACGACGTAGCGACGGCGTCCGCGTTGGGGCGGAGAATGCCGACGATTTTGACCTGAGCGGCTTTCGCGTACACCCCCTGCATATAAGCGATATCGTCGGACATGTCTTCCCAGCCGGTTTCGGTCTTTTTGAATCTTTCCGCCGGAAGGACCAGACGGTAGGTAAGGCCAAGTATCTGATCGTATTCGTAGCTTGAAGGGTATTCGTCCGCCAGAGAGTCTATATCGTTGATAGCCTGGCGCATTTTGTGCAGGTCTTCCGGGCCGCGAAGCCCGAGAGAGTACAGCAGAAAGTCGGTTATACGGTTGTTTTCGCTGACGACCAGCACGACTTCGTTCGCGGCGCGCGGCCAGTCGCCTGCCACCCGCTCATATTGCGTTTCGAGGAAAACGGGATTATCGATGAGTTCCGACCACACGCTGTAGTTTGACATCATCGGGCTCTGAAACGCGCTGACGCCGCCTATGCCGCCGGTGACCGCGTTCATGCCGAACTCTTCCATTACCGGACTAGGGTTCACGCGGTTAAAATTTCCGAATTCATCCTCGAAAAACAAGTCCAGGTCTACGTTGTAGACATATGATATTGCCGTGATGAGCGGGTCCAGAGAGCTCCTGTCGGAGTCGAGCCTGCTCTTAAGTCTGGCAAGGTCGTTTTTTTCAACGCGTGACATGGCGGTGTTGAATATACGGTTCATCATATTGTTGACGTATATTTTGTCAAGCGGACGCTGCTGGCCGGGATAGCCCGGGCGCAGACTGTCGTCGTCGGACTGCAGGAAGCCCGACAGGTCGAATGTTTCCGCGTCTATCATTATAGGATAGGACGACAGCGTCTCCTCCTCGACGCGGGCGATGTACAGCTGCAGTCCGTTTGACAGCGACATTATCAGCGCTATACCGATTATTCCTATGCTGCCCGCGAAAGCGGTGAGGAAAGTCCGCGTTTTTTTTGTCAGCAGGTTGTTCAGGCTGAGTGACAGCGCGGTAAAAAATGACATCGACGGCAGTTTTGTCTTGCCGCCTTTTTCCGCCGGTTCCTCCGGCCCCGATTCCGCCGGGGAGGAATCGCTTATCACGAGCCCGTCGAGCAGCCTGACTATACGGGTGGAATACCGGTCCGCCAGATCGGGGTTGTGCGTGACCATTATTATCAGTTTATCTTTTGATATCTCTTTGAGCAGTTCCATGATCTGGACGCTCGTTTCGCTGTCGAGCGAGCCTGTTGGTTCGTCTGCCAGCAGAATATCAGGGTCGTTCACGAGAGCGCGCGCAATGGCGACGCGCTGCATCTGCCCGCCGGAGAGTTGGTTTGGCCTTTTGTTGACCTGGTCTGAAAGGCCGACCTGGTCGAGGACCTCTTTTGCCCTTGCTGTGCGTTCGGCTTTTGAGACGCCGGACAGCGTAAGAGCAAGTTCTACGTTTGACAGTACGGTCTGGTGCGGGATCAGGTTATACGTCTGAAATACGAAACCTATCGAGTGGTTCCGGTAGGCGTCCCAGTCGGCGTCGCGGAAGTCCCTGGTCGACGTGCCGTTTATTATGAGGTCTCCGTTCGTATATTGGTCGAGCCCGCCGATTATATTGAGCAGCGTTGTTTTGCCGCAGCCGGACTGGCCGAGTACGCACACGAACTCATTTTCCAGAAACTCCAGCGTGACCCCTTTCAGAGCCTCCACCGTCATTGTTCCGGCAATGTAGTTCTTTGTGATATTTTTGAGTTGCAGCAATTATTACAGCCCCCTGATACGCTACTAAACGTGAAAAAAATAAAAGTCTGACAGGTATACTATCAGATTATTACACATTATGTGTGAAATATTCGTAAATTCAACGCGGGAAGGCGAAAAAAGACGGCGTTCACCTTGAGTTTAGTTCCTCAAACTGTGGAGAGGCGCGGGGATCCTGCCGCCGCGCGCTATGAACGCCGAACTGTCGCCGCCTGTGACCGCCATGACCGGCGCGGAGCCGAGAAGCCCTCCGAATTCGACGATATCGCCGACTTTTTTGCCCGGGGCGGGGATGATGCGGATCGCTGTCGTCTTGTTGTTGATCACGCCTATCGCCGTTTCGTCGGCGATTATGGCGGAGATCACAGCGGCGTCGGTATCGCCGGGTACGGCGATCATGTCCAGGCCGACCGAGCAGACACAGGTCATTGCTTCGAGTTTGGAGAGCGTGAGTATGCCGCTTTGCGCAGCGGCGATCATTCCCGCGTCTTCCGAAACCGGGATGAACGCGCCGGACAGACCGCCTACGTGCGACGACGCCATAACGCCGCCTTTTTTCACGGCGTCGTTAAGGAGCGCGAGCGCGGCGGTCGTTCCGTGCGTCCCGGCACAGCTCAGGCCCATTTCTTCCAGGATGTCGGCGACGCTGTCCCCGACGGCGGGCGTCGGCGCGAGAGACAGGTCGACGATACCGAACGGCACGCCGAGGCGGCGCGAGGCTTCCTGCGCGACAAGCTGCCCCATGCGCGTCACCCGGAAAGCGGTCTTTTTAACAGTTTCCGCGACGACGTCAAACGGTTCGCCCCTGACGCCGCGCAGGGCGTGCGCGACGACGCCCGGTCCGGAAACGCCGACGTTTATTACGCATTCCGGTTCGCCGACGCCGTGATAGGCGCCCGCCATGAACGGATTGTCCTCGACGGCGTTGGCAAAGACGACCAGTTTCGCGCATGCCAGCCCGCCTGCGGCGGCGGTCAGCCCGGCGGCTTCTTTTATGATTTTACCCATCAGGGAGGCCGCATCCATGTTGATGCCTGTTTTCGTTGTGGCGATATTTACGCTTGAGCAGACGCGCTGCGTAGCGCTGAGCGCGGCAGGGATCGAACTGATGAGCCTTCTGTCGCCATCGGTGAAACCTTTATGCACAAGCGCTGAGAAACCCCCGATGAAGTTGACGCCAGCTTCACGGGCCGCGTCGTCCATGGCTTGCGCAAAGGGCGTGTATTCCCGCGCGCCGCACGCGGAGGCGATGAGCGCCACGGGCGTCACGGAAATCCGCTTGTTGACGATCGGTATGCCAAACTCGTGTTCTATGTCTTCGCCTGTCTTAACAAGGTCCACGGTACAGCGCGTTATTTTGTCGTAGACTTTGCGGCAGGCTGTTTTCATATCCGAATGCGCACAGTCGAGAAGGGAAACGCCCATAGTGATCGTGCGGATATCCAGGTGCTGCTGGTCGATCATCTCATTGGTCTGCAGGATTTCTGCTGTATTGAACATTTCACGTTACTCCATCATATCCGGTGCATGGCAAAGCCATGCCTTCATATCCGATGCGCTGCTATGTTCATATCCGATGCACGGCAAAGCCATGCGTTCATATCCGGTGCACATCTATGCTTATATCCGATGCACGGCAAAGCCATGCGTTCATATCCGGTGCACATCTATGCTTATATCCGATGCATGGCTTGGAATATGTCCTCGCGCTGGATTCGGATCGAAAGAAACTGTTCCTCGCCGCGCTTCTTGAGGGCGTCCGACAGTTCGTCGAACGGCGCTGTGCAGGCTGATGTGTCGACAAGCATGGTCATAGTCAGATACTCCTGAAGTATCGTCTGGGAAATATCAAGAATATTGACGCCGGCTTCAGCGAGAAGCGCGCAGACGCTCGCTATGATACCGACCCGGTCCTTGCCTATTACTGTTACAATAGCGCGCATGATCATATCTCCTGTTCAAATAGAGAAATTTATTTCGTCGAGGGACAAATCGAACGCCGGGATGAAATGCTCGATGAAATACCCGACCTCCGGCATATCCAGCGCTTCCAGTTTGCTGAGCGACTGCTGCGCCGCCGGGCGGAACTCGGGATTGCCGGCTTTTATCTCCTCGAGGCATTTTATGTACGCCGCGAGTTTGTCGGCGGCTTTTACCAGAAGCATCGTGCTGTCGTCGCTGCCGGGGGAAAGGAGCCGCTCGTACGCAGGGCGCATCTCTGCCGGGAGCGCGAGAAGAAGTTTGCGGGAGGCTACCGATTCGACGCGCTTGTATGCGGACATGATATCCGGGTCGAAATATTTTATCGGCGTGGGAAGGTCTCCCGTAAATATCTCGGAAGCGTCGTGAAAAAGAGCGGCGGCGGCGGCGGCGCCGGGGTCGGCGTCGAGAGAGAAGACGTCGCGCCTGATAACCGCCAGCGCGTGCGCCGTTACGGCGACCATATGCGAATGCTCCTGAACGTTCTCGGCAGCGTTATTTCGCATAAGCGACCACCGTGTTATGTGCTTCATTCTGGATATCAGCGCAAAGAAACTGTACGGCATCATTTTCACTCCGTCACTATATCAAAATTTCGCTCATAAGCTGGTTGTAGTACAGGGCGCGGGCCAGATTGAAATACGGCGTCAGATAAATGGAGATGAGGGGGAGCTGGAAGGGGAGCGGAACAAGTATCACGAATGCGTAATCCAGAATGACCCAGCCCAGAAAACTCAGGTCGAGCAGGAAGAGGTCAAGCTTTCTCCCGTTCATAAGCCGTTTTGACTCGCGTATACACTCGAGCGCGCCCTTTTCGGGGTCGTCTAAAAGTATGTAGTACGCCTGGCTGTATCTGTAATGGGCGGCGATACCGGGGAATACCAGCAGTAAGGACCACAGGGAGATGAGAACGGAGGTCACGACGGCGATCAGCATTATTTTCCCGAAGAACATGAATCCGTCGAGCAGGTCCTTGTAGTCGCCGGGCTGGCCCCGCGAAATTTTAAGGCAGCAGCCTTTGTATCCGACTTCGATGACAGGTCTGAGCAGCCACAGGACAACGGCGAGCGCGGCTCCCGGCGGTTTGAGATTTGAAGCGAGCAGGCCTGGTCTCAGCCGTTCGCCGTCGGACAACTGCTCGAGCAGCCGCGAGTAAGCCCCGACCAGGCCGGGGAGGCGGAACTGGAGTTCCGACATGACGGTGGATATAAGTATAAGGACAATGCTGATAAAAAAGAGCTTCGGCGCGTTTTCAGACATCAGCCTGCGCGCGGCCGCTTTCAGCTCGGAACCGGGCATAGCTTTACAATCCCTTCAGTGCGTGTGCACGTTACATAATAGCATATGACATGGGTTTTTCCAATATAAAAGAAAAAAAGTATAAAAAACGACATTTTTGCTATTGACATCAAAAACTATTGGTTGTATAATCGAGAATACACCGAATGACAAATGCACAATATATTGTGTTTTGCGGTGAACAGCGACTCCGGGGTAAGCAGGCCGGTATTTCAGCAATCACAGGGGGAGGCGGGCATTATGCCGATAACCAGTATCAGAAAAAGAGACGGAAGAACAGCCCTGTATGACATGAGCAAAATATCCGGGGCGATAAGCAAAGCGTTTGACGCGACATACAGGCCGGGCAGCGAGGACCTCGCGGACAAACTGGCTGACGAGGTGCTGTCTATACTCGAACTTGAAGGAGACGAATCTCCCGGCGTCGAGCATATCCAGGACGTCGTGGAACGCGTGCTGATGGATAACGGCTACATAACAACGGCAAAGGCGTATATCCTCTACAGGAGCGAACGCAGCCGCCGCCGCGAGATGAACACGCGGCTTATGCAGACATATGAAGAGATAACGTTTGCCGACGCGCGCGACAGCGACGTCAAGCGCGAAAACGCGAATATCGACGGCGATACCGCGATGGGCGTTATGCTGAAATATGGTTCCGAAGGCGCAAAACAGTTTTATAACATGTTCGTATTAAAGCCGGACCACTCAAAGGCGCACTCGGAAGGCGACATCCATATCCACGACCTCGATTTCCTCACGCTGACTACGACATGTACGCAAATAGACATAATCAAGCTTTTCAAAGGCGGGTTTTCGACCGGGCACGGCAACCTCCGCGAGCCTAACGACATCGCGTCCTACGCGGCGCTGGCCTGTATAGCGATACAGTCAAACCAGAACGACCAGCACGGAGGGCAGAGCATTGTCAATTTCGACTACGGCATGGCGGAAGGGGTCAGAAAGACGTTCATAAGGCTCTACAGGCAGAATCTGACGAAAGCGATCATGCTTGCAAAGGACATAGACGACCCGGAAGCGGACGTCAGGTCGATAATGGATAAAATAAGGGCGAAATCCGACCTGTATCCGACGCTCGACCACAACGGGAAGTACCTGAAACTCGAACTGGCCGCCCTGGCTTCAAAATACGGCGGCGAAGACGAAATGAAAACCATCCAGGACACAGCGCTGCATTTTGCGGCAAAGGAGACCGACAGGGCGACCTATCAGGCAATGGAAGCATTTATACACAACCTCAACACCATGCACTCGCGCGCCGGGGCGCAGACTCCTTTTTCCACAATAAATTACGGAATGGACACATCCCCCGAAGGGCGCATGGTTATGAAAAATGTCATGCTGACGACGGAAGCGGGACTTGGTAACGGTGAGACGCCGATATTCCCGATCCAGGTATTCCGCGTTAAAGAAGGTATAAACCTCAACCCCGGCGACCCTAACTATGACCTGTTCAAACTTGCCTGCCGCTGTTCGGCAAAGCGGCTATTCCCGAACTTTTCATTTATTGACGCGCCGTACAATATGAAATATTACAAAGAAGGGCAGCCGGAGACTGAAATAGCTTACATGGGCTGCCGCACGCGCGTCATAGCAAACGTAAACGACCCGGAGCAGGAAATAAGCAACGGACGAGGGAACCTCTCGTTCACATCGATAAACCTTCCGCGGCTCGCCATAAAAGCCGGAGGGGACATCAGCCGTTTCTTTGAGGACCTGGACTACAAACTTGACCTCGTAGTGGATCAGCTTCTCGAGCGTTTTGAAATACAGTGCAGAAAGCGCGTGTACAACTACCCGTTCCTGATGGGCCAGGGCGTTTGGATCGACTCGGAGAAACTCGGTCCTTTCGATGAAGTGCGCGAAGTCCTTAAACACGGCACGCTCACTATCGGGTTTATAGGCCTGGCCGAAGCGCTGAAGGCCCTCATTGGCGAGCACCACGGCGAGAGCGCGCGCGCTCAGAATCTCGGGCTGGAAATCATAAGCCATATGCGGGCGAGGTGCGACAAAGAAGCGAAGGAGCGCGGCCTCAATTTCACCCTGATAGCTACGCCGGCCGAGGGTCTGGCAGGCAGGTTCGTCAAACTGGATAAAGAAAAGTTCGGCGTCCTGGAGGGCATCACCGACAAGGACTATTACACAAACAGCTTCCACATCCCGGTATACTACAAAATAAACGCATTCGACAAAATCAAACTCGAGGCGCCGTATCACGCGCTTACAAATGCCGGGCACATCAGTTACATAGAGATGGACGGCGACCCGCTTGACAATCTGGAGGCTTTTGAAAAGGTCATCCGTTTCATGCAGGGCTGCGGCGTTGGATTTGGCTCGATAAACCACCCCGTAGACCGCGACCCGGTCTGCGGCTACACAGGCGTTATAGGCGACGAGTGCCCGAATTGCGGCAGGCAGGAAGCGGAAGGCGAACTCGGTTTCGAACGTATCAGGCGTATAACAGGTTATCTCGTTGGCACGCTCGACCGTTTCAACAACGGCAAACGCGCCGAGGAAGCAGACAGGATAAAACATACGTTGTCATGCGGCGATTAGTGCCCTGTGACGCCGGATGTAAAACGGAGAATGGAAAACCGGCGTACGGGCGGCTCTCAGCCGCCAGCCGTGAAACGGGAGTTGCGACTTGCGTATAGCTGGGACTGTACAGGATTCTATAGTTGACGGGCCGGGGTTCAGGTTTGTCGTCTTTACGCAGGGCTGCGAACTGCGCTGCGAGGGGTGCCATAATCCCGCGACATGGGAAAAAGACGGCGGCGTCGATACTACGGTCGGCGAATTAATCAAAGATATGCTTGGAAACCCCCTGACAGACGGATTGACGCTGTCGGGGGGAGAACCGTTTTTACAGGCGGCGGAGTGTGAAAAACTTGCGGCAGCGGCGCGTGAAAACGGTCTCAACGTCTGGGCGTATACGGGGTCTACTTTTGAAGAACTGGTTGTAAAGGCGGAGTCGGAGCCGCCGGTCGGGGCTCTGCTTGAATGCGTCGACGTCCTGGTCGACGGTCCTTTCAGGTTGGCTGAGCGCACTCTGTCGCTCAAATGGCGCGGCAGCAGGAACCAGCGGGTACTTGATTTAAGGAAAAGCCTCGAAGCCGGGAAACCGGTTGAATTGTTGTAAAATTCAGACAGTGTTTACTAAAAGTTACGAATGCGAAATACGGCGGGTGTGATCATGGCGATAGCTAAAATAAGAGATATGTACAGCGCTCCCGCGGATCATGAGGGCAAGCTGCTGACCGTTTGCGGGTGGGCGAGGACGATCCGCGATATGAAGGCGTTTGGGTTCATCGAACTGAACGACGGGAGCTGTTTCAGGGGCGTCCAGGTCGTAATAGATGAAAAGGATCTCGGTAATTACGGCGAAATAGTCAGGCAAAATGTGGGCGCGGCCCTTGTAGTGACCGGCACGTTCAGAATTACCGAGGGCGCGAAGCAGCCGTTTGAGATACACGCGCACAGCGTCGTTGTCGAGGGCGGGTCCACGCCCGAATACCCTCTTCAAAAGAAGCGTCACTCGACGGAATACCTGCGTACGGTCGCGCATCTTCGCCCGCGTACAAATCTGTTTTCGGCGGTTTTCAGGATACGCTCCGTTACCGCGCACGCCATTCACTGCTTCTTTCAGGAGCGTGGTTTTGTGTATGTACATACCCCTGTCATAACATGCAGCGACGCCGAGGGGGCGGGGGAGATGTTCACGGTGACTACGCTGGATATGGCGTCGCCTCCTTTGAGCGACGCCGGCGCCGTTGATTATTCAGAGGATTTTTTCGGTAAAAAATCCGGGCTTACCGTTTCGGGACAGCTCAACGCGGAAGCTTACGCGCTCGCTTTCGGCAGCGTGTACACGTTCGGCCCGACTTTCAGGGCGGAGAATTCCAACACGCCAAGGCATGCGGCTGAATTTTGGATGATAGAGCCGGAGATTGCTTTTGCTGATTTGGGCGACGATATGCGCCTGGCGGAGGATATGCTCAAGTACGTGATCACGCGCGCGCTTGAAAGCTGCGCTTCGGAACTTGAGTTTCTCAACAACTTCGTGGATAAGGGTCTTCTCGAACGCCTTCGGTCGGTCGTGGGCGCTGATTTCGCTTCGGTGACTTATACGCAGGCTGTCGAGATTCTGGGGCGGAGCGGGGAAGACTTCGTTTATCCTGTTTTCTGGGGGTGCGACCTGCAGACTGAGCACGAGCGTTTCCTGACGGAGAAATACTTCAAAAGGCCGGTGTTCGTTACCGACTATCCAAAGGAGATAAAGGCTTTCTATATGCGGCTCAACGACGACGGGTCTACGGTGGCGGCGATGGATCTGCTTGCGCCCGGTATCGGCGAGATAATTGGCGGCAGCCAGCGCGAGGAGCGTTCCGGCGTCCTTGAAGCGAGGCTCGATGAGCTGGGGCTCAATAAGGAGGCTTATTGGTGGTACCTCGACTTGCGGCGCTACGGCGGGGCAAGGCACGCTGGGTTCGGTCTTGGTTTTGAGCGGTTGCTCATGTACCTGACGGGCGTGCAGAATATTCGCGACGTCGTCCCGTTCCCGCGGACAGCAGGTTCGGCTGAGTTTTAGACTATTTATGATATTCCTGCGTAGAGCAACAACCCTGCGTTACCATTCACGCTCAGCCGGGATGGTGACTATTTCTGAATTCCTCTCCGCTCGGATCCATAAGGTTCAGACATCGTTATAGGCGGCACTGCGAAGCATGTACGTCCAGCTTTCCAAAGGAACCTTGGTTCCTTGGTCAGTTCCGGGATAAAACCGGAATTCCCTCAAAAATCTGGACGCACATGCTCCTCAGCGCCTACTGCTGAGGAGCTCTGTGAAGTGTAACAGTCTGCAAATCATTTTAGAATTTTTTAGATTTCTCTTGAC
>Ga0082212_10005926_pt1 | contig 16546 bp, 10 predicted proteins | sample TergutNt197P3_FD_71548 | JGI IMG/M metagenome (GOLD analysis project Ga0082212, IMG submission 71548) | Neocapritermes taracua P3 segment gut microbial communities from Petit-Saut dam, French Guiana - Nt197 P3 | ecosystem: Host-associated > Arthropoda: Insects > Digestive system > Gut ... | reverse complement strand
TTATTACCCCCAACTCCTTTCCGATTTTGGCAAAGGCAGTCAATGCCCTGTCAAGATGCGCACGGGTGTGCGCCGCCGAAAGCTGTATCCTGATACGCGCCTGTTCCCTGGGCACTACCGGAAAATAAAACCCGACTGCATAAATACCTTCCTGCAATAACCGTTCTGCAAATTTTTGCGAAAGGGGCGCATCATAAAGCATTACCGCCACAATAGCCGATTGGCTTGGTTTGACGTCGAAACCCAATTGCTGCATACCTTTCATGAAATATTGGGTGTTTGTCACCAGACGGTCGTGCAGTTCCGTTGATGTTTCGAGCAGGTCGAAAGCCACGATACCAGCGCCTGCCACCGATGGCGGGATGGAGTTCGAAAACAGATAGGGGCGCGAACGTTGCCGCAACATTTGTATGATTTCCCTGCGGCCTGTGGTGAAACCACCGATACCGCCTCCCAATGCCTTGCCCAGCGTGCCGGTAATAATATCCACCCTGCCGCGGACGTCGAACAGTTCGGTCACTCCCCGACCCGTTGCTCCGACCACTCCTGCCGAGTGACATTCGTCGATCATCACCATCGCATCGTACTTTTCGGCCAACTGGCAGATTTTGTCCATCGGGGCTACATTGCCATCCATCGAAAACACAGCATCGGTAACAATCAGACGGAAACGGTGTTTTTGAGCCTCCTTCAGTTTCGCTTCCAAATCGTCCATATCCGCATTGGCATAGCGATAACGGGCTGCTTTGCACAGGCGTACCCCGTCGATAATGGAAGCGTGGTTGAGCGAATCGGAAATGATGGCGTCCTCCTCTGTGAGCAGCGGCTCGAACACCCCGCCATTAGCGTCAAAACAGGCGGCATAGAGAATGGTATCTTCCGTACCGAAAAACCTGGCGATACGGGCTTCCAATTCTTTGTGAATATCCTGCGTACCACAGATAAACCGCACGGACGACATCCCGAAACCGTGGCTGTCCAACGCTTCATGCGCTGCTTTGATGATTGCCGGATGCGATGATAAACCAAGGTAGTTGTTCGCACAAAAATTCAACACTTCCTGCCCGTTATCCAAACCTATATCCACACTTTGCGGCGTAACGATTACCCGTTCGTTTTTATATAACCCTGCCTCCCTGATACTTTCAAGCTCGCGGGCTAAATATTGTTGCATTTTTCCATACATGGCCTGATGTAATTTAAAATAAACTGCGAAAGTAAAACTTTTTTCAAACAAAATCTTATGAGTTTTTCCTGATTATTTTAATGTGTTGAATTTCAAAGTAAAAAATTTTACGCTGAATTGCTGAGAAAATAGCATCGATTATTTTCCTTTTTTTTAATACCTTTGCGGGCAAAAGAAGTGTAAATACAATGAATGAGACAAAAAGAATTAAATCGGCGCTGATTTCGGTTTATCATAAGGATCATCTGGATGTAATTGTCAGAAAATTACATCAGTTACAGGTTAAAATTTATTCTACCGGCGGCACCAAAGATTTTGTTGAAGGGCTTGGTATTCCGGTAACGGCAGTGGAATCGCTGACCGATTATCCGTCCATTTTTGGCGGCAGGGTGAAAACGCTTCATCCAAAAGTTTTTGGCGGTATTCTGTACCGCCGGGGTGAAGCGGGCGATCGTGACGAAGCCGCTAAATACGATATTTCTGATATCGACCTGGTGATTGTTGACCTGTATCCTTTCGGGGAAACCGTTGCATCGGGCGCACCGGAAGAACAGGTCATTGAAAAGATTGACATAGGCGGTATTTCGTTGATCCGTGCGGCCGCTAAAAATTACAGGGATGTGGTGATTGTTCCCTCCCAACAGGAATATTTGCCTCTGCTTGAGTTGCTGGAAGCAAAAAATGGCGAAACGGATATTGAAGATCGCCGAAAATTCGCAACAGCGGCATTCAACGTGTCGTCGCACTACGATACTGCCATTTTCAATCATTTCAACAAAGAAATGGGTGAACCTGTTTTTAAACAGAGTTTTACGGATGGTATTACGCTCCGCTACGGTGAAAATCCGCATCAGAAAGGTATGTTTTTCGGTAATTTCGACGGGATGTTCGAAAAACTTCACGGCAAGGAAATTTCATACAACAACCTGCTGGACATTGACGCCGCCGTAAGCCTGATTGCCGGATTTGACGATACAACTTTTGCCATACTGAAACACAACAATGCCTGCGGATTAGCATCGTCGGAAATTTTGTCAGATGCGTGGAAAAAGGCTTTGGCAGGCGATCCTGTTTCGGCTTTCGGCGGCGTATTGGTAACCAATCGCACGATTGACCCCGAAACCGCCGGCGAAATAGATAAACTTTTCTACGAAGTATTAATTGCCCCCGGTTTCGATCCTGCAGCGCTTGAGTTGCTGACAGGGAAGAAAAACCGGATTTTGCTCCGGCAGAAAGAAAGCGGGATGCCGCAGCAGCAGTTTCGTTCGCTGCTTAACGGAGTAGTGGTGCAGGATAGGGATTGTGCCGTCGAAACCGTGCAGGACATGAAGCCCGTAACGACGTTGCAACCCACTGCCGATGAGCTTATCGACCTTGCGTTTGCCAACAAGATAGTGAAACACAGCAAATCGAACGCCATTGTTCTGGCTAAAGGCAAACAATTGCTGGCAAGTGGCGTGGGACAAACTTCGCGTGTAGACGCATTGAAGCACGCCATCGAAAAGGCAAATTCATTCGGATTTGACCTCAAAGGCGCGGTAATGGCCAGCGACGCCTTTTTCCCGTTCCCCGACTGTGTGGAATTAGCCGGAAAAGAAGGCATCAGCGCTATTGTACAACCCGGCGGATCAGTGCGCGACAATGACTCTGTCGAATGTTGTAATAAACATCAGATTGCAATGGTTTTTACAGGTATCAGACATTTTAAACATTAATTCAGTTTCAGGTTTCAGGTTTCAGGTTTGCATAGACCTGAAACCTGAAACCTGAAACCCAAAACTTAAAAAAATGGGTTTATTTTCGTTCTCGCAGGAAATAGCGATGGATTTGGGAACCGCCAATACCATCATCATACACGGTGATAAGGTAGTGGTGGACGAACCGTCAATTGTGGCCGTTGACCGCGCTTCGGGCAAATTGGTAGCAATAGGTGAAAAAGCACGGCAGATGCACGGCAAAACGCACGAAAATATCAAGACCATCCGTCCTTTGCGCGATGGTGTGATTGCCGACTTCAACGCTGCCGAGCAGATGATCAAGGGAATGATTAAGATGATTCCCAACCGCGGACGTATGTTCACACCGTTCATACGTATGGTGGTGTGTATCCCGTCAGGAAGTACTGAAGTGGAGGTTCGTGCCGTGCGCGATTCGGCCGAACACTCCGGCGGACGCGATGTGTACATGATTTATGAACCGATGGCCGCTGCCATTGGTATCGGTCTTGATGTAACTGCGCCATATGGAAATATGGTGCTGGATATTGGCGGCGGTACTTCTGAAATTGCAGTGATTGCCCTTGGCGGAATTGTCTGTAACCGTTCAATCACGGTAGCCGGCGACTTATTCACGACTGATATTCAGGATTATATGCGCCAGCAGCACAATATTCGTATCGGCGAACGTACAGCCGAGGAAATCAAGATACAGGTGGGCGCGGTTTTGCCTGATCTCATCGATCCGCCACCCGATTTCATTGTGCGAGGCCCTAACCTGATGACTGCACTGCCGGTGGAAGTTCCGGTATCGTATCAGGAAATAGCGCATTGTTTGGATAAATCCATATCACGTATCGAAACGGCCATTTTGGATGTGCTGGAACAAACGCCGCCCGAACTGTATTCTGATATTGTCAGTAACGGAATATATTTGGCCGGCGGTGGCGGGCTGTTACGGGGATTGGACAAACGACTGACCGATAAAATCAATATTCCGTTCAAGGTAACCGAAGACCCGTTACGGGCTGTAGCACGCGGTACAGGTATTGCGCTGAAAAATGTTGATAAATATACTTTCCTGATGCGGTAATAGATGATGTCATAAATTTCCGAATAGATTAGTATATAACAAAATACATTTTTGTTTCAGTGCCTTATTGAGCTGCCAATGGAAAGCAGGTTTTTCATCTTGCTTACCAGCACCTCAACCTGAAACGGCTTGCTGATATACTCATCCATACCTGAAGCCAGACAATGCTCGCGGTCGCCGGCCAATGCATTTGCCGTGATAGCAATGATCGGAGTAGGAATGATCCTTTTTTCCAATTCTGTTTCACGAATTTTCTTGGTAGCCTGTATACCATCCATCACAGGCATTTGTATATCCATCAGTATGATGTCGTGCTTTTGTGCATTGAATTTGTCAAGCGCTTCCTGTCCATTATTGGCTACATTAATATTTTTTACTAACTTCTGGATACTGAGGATGACGATTTTCTGGTTGATCAGGTTATCCTCTACGAGCAGGATGCTGGCTTCTTTTAAATCAATTGATGATGAATCGTGACGTGTTGATACAATTTTTTCGGATTCGGTTTTTTCCGGAGGAACAGCCGCTTTTTCCTTGAGTTCTTCCCGCGCTTTTTTGTAAGTTAGTGTAAATCCGAATACGGTATTATTTTGTGCATAGGTAACATCTAACTTATTGCCTGACATGGCAATAAGTTTCGACGAAATGGAATAGTTCAGCATTTTCGTATCATTGCTTTCCAGGTCGAAATTGAGCTGGTCGCTTACCCTGATTTCGAAGATGACATCAAACAGCCGGTCTGTTTCCTGTCTGACGCGATACGAGATGATGATGTTGATTTTTTCTTCGTTTTTGTTCTTGATGATGGCGTCAATCAGGGTCAGAAAGATTTGCTTGATTTGAATCGGATCGCCTTCGAGAATGTAAGGCGCTTCCATATTCGGTTTCAGACCGATGTTGTATTCATCACTTTGCCCCACAAACAATTGCACTGTATTGTTCAGTACCGTTTGCAGATTAAAGGTTATATTGGCCGGCTTGGTATCGACAATTCCCGTGGAGGTAACTTTTGATGCGATGATATTGACCACATTCACCAGGTTATTGGCCGAAGCGAGAATAGTTTCCATCCAATCCTTCTGGCGATGGTTTAGTTGTGTATCATTCAGCAGGTTTCCTATGATGACGATGTTGTTCAGCGGTGTACGTATCTGGTGGGATAATTGCGAAATAAATTCGTTTTTGATTACTGCTTCTTTCTGTATATCGGAAATTTTATGATCGCTGGCAGTTTCAATTTCCTCATTAATGGCAAAGAATCCGCTCACAATAATCAAGACAACAATTCCTACAAAAAGAAATGCGATCAATGAATGAAAGGGATGACCAAGTAACCATCCGCATCCAAAATATGTTACCAGCATAACGCAGGAAATAAGGCCTCCACGCTTCACATTGAAAATGATGCATGCCACCATTGGGAAAATCATACAGAGGAGCCCGGACAGCAAACTTTCACCCGCAAACAATAAGCACATGATCGATAAAGCAAAAGCGATACAGGTGATCCACGGGTAAAACATACTGTATTTACCCCGTTTACGTGCAATCATGTATAATATAACGCCTGCTGATCCGGAAAAACCTAAAACAATACCGGGGATAAGATACCCTGTCAACAGCATAATTATCCCAAAAATTAATTGCAGAAAACCACCCGCAAACAAAAATATTCCCAAAAAAACATCCTGACAGCGGATCAACCAATGGGCTGTTTTATCTTTTCCGATCTCAAGAAAATCTATGAAAGGCTTATACATATTTTTTCAATTCAATTCAATTTTATAATTTTCACAACATTACCCTGAATGGCAACAACAAAATTTGACAACAATAATAATTCATATTTTTCGAATATAAAAATAATACACTATATTTGTACGAATTTTGTTAGAAAAGGTTTTATAAAAAGAATATTTTATGCAAAGAAAATTCATCAAATCGACCATCTTCTTCCTGTCGTTGCTGTTTACCGCTGAACTTGCCGCTCAATCCGACTCATCCTCTAATCTGGTGAAATATACCACTGAATTTAAATTCAGGGAAGGCTTCTATTTGAATTTTGAACAGGTGAAAAACAACAGACCATTACCCAAATCACGGGTATTAACTTCGATTGACTATAAAAGTAACACTTTTTTTGATCAGGTGATCGAATCGCAAACGCTCACATATTTCGACGACTTTGGAAACAGTCAGGATGTTCAAACCGGAAAATTGTGGGGGTATTGTAAAAACGGGATATTGTATATCAACGCATACGGTTCGTTCAATAGAGTTACCATCATTGGTAATGTCTGTCATTTTGTAGCCAATGTTACTACTTACTCCAACAGATACAACAGCCCGTACGGTTATTCGCCCTATGGTTATGGATACTATCCTTACGGCTATTCACCCTATGGTTATTCGCCCTATGGATACTCCCCATACGGTTATGGCTCACCAAATTACAGAACTACCGAATTGAAACAATTCCTGCTGGATTTCAATAGCGGTAAAGTTTTGGAGTACGAAACCAAAAACGTGGAAATGTTATTGATGTCCGACCCTGAGCTTCATGACGAATTTGCACGGTTACGGTCAAAGAAAAAACAGCAGCTTCGGTTCATGTACGTCCGAAAATTCAACGAACGAAACCCGCTGTACGTGCCGAAATAGTGTATCATTCTGAAACTATTCCGCAAGAGGTATACTGAAATAGAAAGTCGTCCCGACATTTAGTTTGCTGTCCAGCCATATCTTGCCGTGGTTATGATCCACGAAATCCTTGCAAAGCATCAATCCTAAGCCTGTTCCTTTTTCTTTTTCGGTGCCCGGTGTGGTGAAATTATTCATGGCGAACATTTTAGACTGGTTTTCAGGGCTGATTCCGACGCCTGTATCTTTTACCGAAATAACGGCAAAGTTTTCTTTTGTCATTGTCATAATGATGACCATTCCGCCGGAATAAGTAAATTTCAAAGCATTTGAAATCAGGTTACGAAGAATCACCTTTAACATTTCCACATCGGCAAATACGTGAACATCAGTTTTCAGCGAGTTATCGATCAAAATGTGCTTTTGTTCGGCTTGCATACGGTACAGGTTGATACATTCGTCGATGATCATTTGCAGATTCACCTTCTCCAAAATCGGTTCGAGACCTTTCAACTGATACATAGACCAGTGGAGCAGATTTTCGAGCATCGTGGACGTATTTTCTACACGTGAAAGCAGTTTTCCGAAGAAGTCGACCAAATCGGTGCGTGCAATGTTGTTGGTATTGAACAGACTTAACAGGGACTGCAGGGACGATATCGGACTGCGCAAATCGTGCGAAATAATTGACAGTAACTTGTCCTTTGCTGTATTTGTCGTTTCCAAATGATCATTGTTTAGTATCAGTTGTTGAATTTCGACATCATATTTTTGAATCAACCGGGTCAATTCTTCTATTTGATCCTGTTTTTGTTCTTTTTCAACTAACAGTGCGCTGTTCATCCGTCTGTTTCTTTCGTGCCGGTATATCAGCACAAATGTGATGATCAATAAGCAACAAACGAAGGCAACCATCATGATGGTCATTTTCATACGAAACCGATTGTTTTCTTCGGTTTTTTTGAATTTTTCTTCCAAATCTGCTATTTGCAGGTACATCGTTTCTATGATCCGGCGCTTAATACTGTCGTTAATGATTTTATCTTTTTGGATTTCAAACAGTTTTTGCGCTACTTTTTCCTTTTCCTTCAAATGTTCGAAAGCAGCACTGAAATTTTGGGAGAGTGAATCAATGGCAATTAATGTTTCGTAATATTGTAACGAATCGTGACTGCCTGACGATGGATATGCCATCATCTGACCACACAATACCATCAACCAAACCAATAAAAATATAATTCTTTTTTTCATCAATTAACGTTCAATTTAGCAATCATTTATACGTTTTATAATTCAAAAAGTTGCACGGTGAAGAAAAAAATATCATTTTTCAATAAGGAATATTATTTTTGTGAAAAATAATAAACAACAAATCAAAAGCAAAAAATGGCTATTCTAAAAGCATTTAAAGGCATTCGTCCTGTTTGTGACAAAGCTGCAAAAATCGCATCGCGTCCTTACGATGTGCTCAATCGCAATGAAGCATTTGAAGAAGCGAAAGGCAATCCATTGTCGTTTCTGCATGTGATCAAGCCCGAAATCGATCTTCCTCAGGCGATGGACGAACACGACCCGGAAGTATATCAAAAAGGTAGTGCAAATTTCAGGAAAATGGTTGCAGATGGCGTATATTTTTCGGACGACAGCGACAAATTGTATATCTATGCGCAAACAATGGATGGGCGTACACAGTATGGCATTGTGGGATGTGCATCGGTGGATGATTATCTGAACAATGTGATCCGCAAACACGAGCTGACGCGGCCTGACAAGGAAGAAGACCGCAAGAACCATATCCGTGTAAGCAACGTCAATTACGAACCGGTATTTTTCGCTTATCCCGCTGTAGCCGAAATTGACGGTATAGTAGCAAAAATCACGGCTGCGCCTGCTGAATATGATTTTACGGCAGACGATAGTATCGGACATCATTTTTGGGTGATCAGCGATCCGGCAGTTATCAGCCGCATCATCGAACTTTTCTCTGCTATCCCCAACACATATGTAGCCGACGGGCATCATCGCACGGCTGCCGCTGCCCTTGTGGGTGATGAACGCCGAAAGGCAAACCCCGGCCACGCGGGAGACGAAGAATACAATTTTTTCCTTGCTGTACATTTTCCCGACAGTCAATTGAAAATTTTCGACTACAACCGCGTAGTGAAAGACCTCAACGGTCGTTCGGAAACAGACTTTCTGAATTGCCTCGAAAAGGGTTTCGTTGTGCAGTGCAAAGGAACAAACGAATATCATCCTGCTTCCCTGCATGAATTTAGCATGTACCTTGGCGGGAAATGGTATGCGCTTCAGGCGCGTCCGGGTACATACAACGATGATGACCCCATCGGCTGTTTAGATGTGACCGTACTTTCAGACCTCATTTTGTCACCGCTCCTTAACATTACCGACCTGCGCAATTCCAAACGCATTGACTTCGTGGGCGGTATTCGCGGGCTGGGTGAACTGAAACGACGTGTAGATTCGGGAGAGATGGCTGTTGCTTTTGCGCTTTATCCTGTAAGTATGAAACAATTGATTGATATTGCCGATACCGGTAACATCATGCCACCCAAAACAACATGGTTCGAACCGAAATTGAGGAGTGGACTGGTGGTGCACAGTATTATATAGTTTTCAAAAATATAAAATAAACAACATGAGAAAAAATTTAACACGTCGCAGTTTTATGCAGCAGTCGGTATTGGCGTCAGCCGCTATTCCGGTTGCCGGAGCTTTGTTGCAGGGGTGTAGCAGCGAAACTGAAAAAAATAAAAGATCATTCAATAACAAATATGAGAACGAGTACCTTAGCCGGATTGCTTTTCCCGTCGGTGGCATAGGTGCCGGAATGTTTTGCATAGAGGGTTCGGGCGCCATATCTCACATGTCAGTCCGCCACAGGCCTGAAATATTTCACGAACCTTGCATGTTTGCTGCTATTCATGTAAAAGGAATTGAAAACGGATCGAAAGTAATTGAAGGTCAACCGCCTGCATGGAAAAGATTTGGGTTGGGTGGTTCATCCAACGGTTTGGGAAATACCTGTTGGGGACTTCCACGTTTCAGACAGGCTTCTTTTCTTGCCCGTTTTCCTTTTGCAGAAATTGAGCTGAAAGATAAAAATTTGCCATTGGATGTAAGTTTGAAAGGATGGAGTCCGTTTATTCCCGCCGACGAAGATAATTCGAGCCTTCCTGTCGGAGCCGTTGAATATACTTTCCGCAATACCGGTTCAAAAGAGATAGAGGCTATCTTTTCGTATCATACCCGAAATTTTTTGCAAACCAACAACAGAGGCGGGTCGTCCATAAATGCGATAAACAATGGTTTTGTACTGTCACAAGCGGGAACTGACAAAGAACCCCATCTACAGTCTGATTTTGCCATATTTACCGATGAGCCGCAAACTACGGTAAACCATTGCTGGTTTCGCGGTGGATGGTTCGATCCGTTGACTATATGCTGGAACGATATCTGCGCCGGTATCATCAAACAAAATGAGCCGGTTGAATCGAACGCTCCGGGTGCCTCTCTGTTTGTGCCGTTCAGGTTGCAGCCAAATGAAATCAGAACCATCCGCTTATATATGGCCTGGTATGTGCCTTTTTCCAATATGAAGTCAGGAAAAGACGCCGTTAATGAAGCAGATAAACCCAATGACGCGGCTTGTTGCTGTGAATCGACAGGTAGTTGTTGCCCGGCGCCGAACGAAAATTACAGACCCTGGTATAGCAGTAAATTCAAAGATGTTGGTGATGTAGCAACATTTTGGCTGAAAAATTATAACGATCTCAAAACAAAATCTCAAAAATTCACCGACGCTTTTTATTCAGGCACATTACCGGAAGAAGTGCTGGAAGCGGTATCTGCAAATTTGGCTATCATCAAGTCGCCAAGTGTATTGCGGCAATACGATGGCAGGCTGTGGGGATGGGAAGGTTGTGGTGATAACAGCGGCTGTTGCGCCGGTAGCTGTACGCATGTATGGAACTATGCGCAAGCCATCCCGCATCTTTTTCCGGCTATGGAAAGGACTCTGCGCGAGACGGAATTTTGCATCAGTCAGAACAAAGAAGGTCATCAGGTTTTCCGCTCGGCTTTACCGGTACGTCCTGTCGTTCACGACTTCCATTCGGCAGCCGACGGGCAATTAGGAGGCATCATGAAGGTTTATCGTGACTGGCGTATTTCCGGCGACAATAATTGGATAAAAGGATTATTCCCAAATATCCGAAAAAGTATGGATTATTGTATAAATGTATGGGATCCAAGAAAAACCGGCGCACTGGAAGAACCGCATCACAATACGTACGACATCGAATTTTGGGGACCCGACGGCATGTGTACCAGCTTTTATATCGGAGCGTTACAGGCAATCGTTCTGATGGGTAAAGCGCTGAACGAAGATATTTCGTTATATGAATCGCTGATAACAAAAAGTAAAAACTATTTAGAAACAAATCTGTTCGACGGCGAATACTTTATTCAGGATATTCGCTGGAAAGGACTTGACGCGCCCGATCCTACAAAAGCACAGTCCTTTCAAGGTAATTACTCCGACGAAGCACTCAAAATACTCGAACAGGAAGGACCAAAGTACCAGTATGGTAAGGGCTGTTTGTCCGACGGCGTACTGGGCAGTTGGATGTCGCTGGTATGCGGTATGCCCGAAATAATGGACGTGGAGAAAGTTAAAAGTCATTTAGTTGCTATCCATAAATACAACCTGAAATCCGATCTGAGTGAACATGCCAATCCTCAACGTCCGACATTTGCTATGGGTGACGATGGCGGTCTGTTGTTGTGTTCGTGGCCTAAAGGCGGAAAATTGCAGTTACCTTTCGTCTACAGCGATGAAGTATGGACAGGTATCGAATATCAGGTCGCGTCGCATCTGATGTTCGAAGGCGAAGTGGAAAAAGGTCTGGAAATTGTACGTACATGTCGCAGCCGTTACGATGGACGTATCCGTGATCCGTTCAATGAATATGAATGTGGTGCGTATTATGTCCGGGCAATGGCAAGTTACGGATTGCTCGAAGGCTTGACAGGTATCCGCTTCGATGCGGTGGATGGAACTTTGTATATTGATTCGAGGATTGGCAACGATTTTACCTCTTTCCTGTCAACCAACACAGGTTTTGGCAATGTTGGACTGAAAAACGGGAAACCCTTCGTCGATGTAAAGCATGGCGTTATCAATGTGAAGAAATGCGTCGTTTCAGGAAATGAAACGGCTTTGGCGTAAGAAAAACGAAGAATGAAACCATTAATCGTTTTAAAAATTGGCGGCAACGTCATCGACAACCCGCCGGTGCTCGAAACCGTACTGCGTGACTTTGCCGCATGGGAAAATCCCAAAATATTAGTGCATGGCGGCGGTAAAATTGCCAGCAAACTGATGGAACAGTTAGGCATTGCGCCAAAAATGGTGGAAGGTCGCCGTATTACCGACCGCGAAACGCTGGACATCGTCACTATGGTATACGCCGGACTGATCAACAAAAATATGGTAGCCATTCTGCAGAGTTATGGCTGCAACGCCATCGGGCTGACCGGCGCCGACGCAAATCTGATTCCTGCCGCAAAACGCCCTGTCAAAGATATTGATTATGGTTATGTTGGCGATGTGAATACCGGCTGTATCGCATCCAACACGTTGGCCAATCTGGTAAATTCCGGCCTTGTACCCGTCATAGCACCCATCACACACGACGGCAACGGTTCGCTGCTCAATACCAACGCCGACACTATCGCCTCGTGTGTGGCTGTCGCTTTGGCAAAAACATTCAGTGTGCAACTGACGTTCTGTTTTGAGAAAAAAGGCGTATTGCGCGACCCGAATGATGATCAATCGGTAATCGTTTTTCTTGACGAACTGTCCTACAAGCAATATAAAAACGAAGGCGTCATCACAGCAGGAATGATACCCAAACTTGATAATGCCTTTGCTGCACTGCACAGCGGCGTGACCGAAGTGCGCATATGCAGCCCGGAAGGATTAAATGCAGGAACAAGGATTCGGGTTTCTTAAATCCCAAACTCCTTCACAATATCTTTAATCTTGCCGTCCAACGCCCGGTTCACCTGTGCGTATTCTGCCACAGATGGCAACGGCTCCTTAACGCTGATATAATATTTGATTTTCGGCTCGGTACCCGACGGACGTATGGATACCTTGGTGCCGTCGGCGGTGAGAAACTGCAACACGTCAGAGACGGGCATGTTAATTTTCTCCTGTTTGCCGGTCGTCAGGTCGGTCGCTGTCAGCATTTCATAATCCAGCAGTTTTACAACGGGCGATCCGGCAAGGGTTTCAGGTGGCGTGTTGCGGTATCCTTCCATCATGGCGATGATTTCCTCGGCGCCTGATTTTCCGGTTTTTACTACCGATACGCCGGCTTCCTTGTAAAAATTAAAATTAACATATATGTCCAAAAGAAGGTCGAACACAGTCTTGCCCCGGTCTTTCGCCCAGGCGGCTATTTCGGCAAAGAAGGCACACGACATCACGGCGTCCTTGTCCCGCACAAACGCTCCGCAAAGGTATCCGTAGCTTTCCTCGCCGCCGCCGATGAAGGTCATCGTGCCTTCGTTCCTGCGGATGACGTCGGCAATCCATTTGAAACCGGTGAGCACATCGAAGTAAGGTACATCGTTTTTTGCGGCGATTTCGGCCAGCAACTCGGAGGTGACAATCGTTTTGACAATATATTCCCTGCCTTTCAGTTTACCAAGTTCGCCCCAGCGCCTGATCAGATAATAGACGAGCACGGCGGCGGCCTGATTGCCGTTGAGAATTTCCCACTCGCCTTTGCTATTCTTCACGGCAATGCCCACGCGGTCGGCGTCGGGGTCGGTACCCATTACAATGTCGGCGTCCACTTCCTTTGCTTTCTGCATGGCAAGATTCAAAGCCGCCGGTTCTTCGGGGTTGGGCGATTTGACGGTAGGAAAATTACCATCCGTAACGTCCTGTTCGGGAATAGAATAAATATTGGTAAAGCCTTTCTTTTTCAGCGTCATGGGAACTAATGCCACGCCTGTTCCGTGGATCGGAGTATAGACGATTTTCAAATCACTGTGGCGGGCAATGGCTTCGGGCGAAAGCGTGAGTTTAACAATTTCACCGGTATAAATTTCATCAATTTCCCTGCCAATAACAGTGATCAGTTCTTTCGGGCCATCAAACTTCACCGATTCAATCGTTGCGCGGCTCACCTCGTCGATGATTCCCCTGTCGTGCGGCGGGATTACCTGTCCGCCGTCATTCCAATAGACTTTGTAGCCGTTGTATTCCTTCGGGTTGTGCGAAGCAGTGACGACTATGCCGCTCTGACATCCAAAATGGCGGATCGTGAAAGAGAGTTCAGGAGTAGGGCGCAAAGCGTCGAACAGATATACTCTGATTCCGTTGGCAGCAAAGATTCCGGCTGCGGTTTCGGCAAACAGGCGGCTGTTGTTGCGGCAATCATGTGCAACTGCCACTTTGATTGCTCCCTCTCCTGCGGAGAGGGGGTGAGGCGCATTTTTTTTCAGATAGTTACACAAACCCTGTGTAGCCATTCCTACCGTGTAAATATTCATACGATTGGTTCCCACACCCATCAGGCCGCGCAATCCGCCGGTACCAAATTCCAGATTACGGTAGAAACACTCCGTCAGTTCATCCGGATGGTTTTCCATCATATCTTTTACGCACGCGCGGGTCTTTTCGTCGAAAGCATCAGAAAGCCATTCTGCCGCTCTCATTTTAATTTCATGAAGCATTTTTATTCTTAAGCTTTATTCAATAATGATTGCATTGAATCTGCATTTGTCGTAACATGCGCCGCAACGGATACACTTGTCCTGATCGATCACATGCGGCTGACGTTTTTCGCCGGTGATCGCATTCGGCGGACATACTTTAACGCAAGCCATACAGCCGGTACATTTATCAGGCAGAATAATGTACTGCTTCAATGCGGTACATTGACCGGCAGGGCATTTTTTGTCGCGCACATGCGCAATATATTCGTCGTAGAAATAATCCAGAGTGGAGAGCACGGGATTGGGCGATGTTTGCCCCAATCCGCAAAGAGCAGTGTCCTTAATCACTGCGCTCAAATTGCGCAGATAATCCAGATCTTCATCCGTGCCTTTACCTCTGCAAATCTTATTTAATAATTCGTGTAAACGCTTGTTTCCCACACGGCAGGGCGCACATTTTCCACAGGATTCTTCTACCGTAAATTCGAGGTAAAACTTGGCGATGGCCGGCATACAGTCGTCTTCGTCCATCACAATCATCCCGCCCGAACCCATCATCGAACCGGCAGCGATCAGGCTATCGTAGTCGATGGGCGTATCCAGATGCTTTTCGGTCAGACAACCGCCGGAAGGCCCTCCTGTTTGCACGGCCTTGAATTTCCTGTCGTCTTTGATGCCGCCGCCGATTTCATATATCACTTCGCGAAGCGTGACGCCCATAGGCACTTCTATCAAACCTACATTGTTGATTTTACCGGTAATCGCAAACACTTTCGTGCCTTTCGATCTGTCTGTTCCGATGCCCGAAAACCATTCGTGACCTTTCAGATAAATAACCGGCACATTGGCAAACGTTTCTACGTTGTTCACGTTGGTCGGTTTGCCGAGATAGCCCGATTCGGCGGGGAACGGCGGTTTCACGGTCGGTTCGCCGCGTTCGCCTTCCATCGAGTGGATGAGCGCCGTTTCTTCGCCGCACACAAAGGCTCCGGCGCCGTAACGCAATTCAATATCAAAATCAAAATCGCTGCCCAGAATACCCTGACCCAGCAAACCACATTCACGCGCCTGATCAATCGCAATTTTCAGGCGCGTAATGGCCAACGGATATTCGGCGCGGATATACACCAACCCCTTCGAAGCGCCGATACAGTAACCGCAAATCGCCATTGCTTCGACAACCGAGTGCGGGTCGCCTTCGAGAATCGAACGGTCCATAAATGCGCCCGGATCGCCTTCGTCGGCATTGCACACCACATATTTCTGGTCGGATTTGTTCTTATGCGCATATTCCCATTTGAGACCGGTGGGAAAACCGCCGCCGCCGCGACCGCGAAGCCCCGATTTCTTCATAATATCTATCGCATCCATCTGCGGCATTTCAAGCGCTTTGCCCAATGCGGCATAGCCGTCGCGGGCGATATAATCTTCAATATTTTCGGGGTCAATGAAGCCGCAGTTGCGCAATGCGATACGGATTTGTTTGTGGCCGGCGTCAGTATCTTCCGAATCAATCGTCTGGTAATTGACAGGGACGATACCGTCAACCGGTTCCCCTTGCCTGATATACCTGTCAACAATTTTTTCGGCTTTTTGGGTATCTACATGAGCGAACACTGCGGGAGCCTGCCCGGGCAGATGCACTTCAACAGTAGGCTCGGCGTAGCAATAACCCATACAGCCGGTTTGGGTGACTACGGCGTTGAGGTTTTCTTTCGCGATTTTTTCGAGAAAGGCGTCCATGGTATCACGGGCGCCGGAAGCAATACTGCATGTAGCCATAGCTACTTTGATTTGCACCCGGCTGTCGTCCGCTTTTTGTTTGATGCTGCGCAGGTCGTCCGGCGATTTGATTTTATCCATTATGGTCTTTATTTTATTTTATAATATTGAGATACAAAGATAGATTATTTTTTTTTACAAAGATATATTTGTATATTTTTTACTGAATAATACCAATCAGGAGTTGAAAATTGAGAATTGAAAATCATTCTCCATTTTCAATTTTCAATTGTATCGTCCCTGCGGGACATTAATTCTCTGCTTTGAATAAATCCTGTCAGATTGAAAAACATCTCTTAATTGTTAATTGTCACAGGAGAGAATGATTGACTTCGTCGAGCTCTGCGAGGTTCCTCATTTCATTCGGAATGACGGACG
>Ga0082212_10005925_pt1 | contig 16546 bp, 10 predicted proteins | sample TergutNt197P3_FD_71548 | JGI IMG/M metagenome (GOLD analysis project Ga0082212, IMG submission 71548) | Neocapritermes taracua P3 segment gut microbial communities from Petit-Saut dam, French Guiana - Nt197 P3 | ecosystem: Host-associated > Arthropoda: Insects > Digestive system > Gut ... | reverse complement strand
ATTCTTGGGTTGGAGTATAAAAATTGTGATGAGTCGGCAATAATTATTAATGCTGTAATTACACTGCTGAATGGCCAGCTGATTGACGTCGACAAGCTGGATTATCTTTCACGTGATTCATTTGCTACCGGATATAGCAGTTTAACCATTGATGTTGATCGGCTATTGTCTGGCTATACTGTTTGCGAAAACGACAAAGGCGAGTTGTGTGTAGCCTACAAAAGGGGTGCCCATAGCGTGATTGAAAATGTTATCTACGCAAATGACCTGGAACGGCGATGGATACAAAACCATCCAATTATTCTGTATGATTGCATGCTCTCTGACTTTGCTATTCGCTACTTTAATATAGGGATGAGGAATGTATTTGGAACAGGCGGAAAACCATTACAAACGGTCTTTGTTAAAGAAGCCCTAACCGATAAAGGCTTGGTTAATGGCGGCTCATCACTTCGCCTTCTTTGTGACGACGACATTGTGCATTATATAAAAAATATTGCAAGTCCAAACCATATCACACGGCAGTTTTTCTCGCGAAATGCGCGCCTGAAACCATTGTGGAAAACAGAAGCCGCGTTTGATAACTATTCGAGGAAGAAATTGGGGGAAGACGCTTTGAGCAAGCTTCCAGAGGATTTAAGAGGTGTTCTGGATTTTTTACAAGAGCATACGGGGTTTTTTATCAACGAAATAGCTCTTTCCGAGGCCGAAAAAGCATGCCTCGCCGCAAGAAATGAAAGCGAGCCCTTGAGTAGTAGCGCAAATTCTTACAAAAAAGTACTTCATATATGCGAGGTGTTTAAGAAATTTCAAGAAGGGTTTAATTTGCCTGATTTCGAGTTTGCAATAGTAATGGCTTCAAAATTTGATACGGGCTATCGAAAAGTCAAATTTGAAAAAATCAAAGTCGAACTGGCACAAAACACTGTTGTAAGTTTGGATAGCCTTCTCTCTGTTACAGCGCGCGAAGTGAGTTTAGAAAAACCGATTCCATTGTTTTACATTTACACAACAGAAAACAATGTTCAAACAGGAGAAAAGAACGGCGAAAACCTGGGGAAAGAGTTTTTTAACTTCTTCAAGAAAAACTACGAGGATGCCTGACTATGCGGCAGGCGATTATTATCGTGGCTGGATCACAAATTAAAATCCACCTTAAAACAGTCGCCTGTTGCTATCCGGCACTTTTCCGAAGAATAAAAACGATGTCATATTCCAAAGCATCCCGCAAAGAGCATAGTGTTTTTAGAGTAGTGTTCAGGTTGTCCATCACCATTATGTTTTTCTCGGCGTAAGGGAAACACTTGTTGATGAAAAGAATAAAGGATCAGGCGATTATTTTCGTCTGTCGCTTAATGAATTTACAAGCACGATTAGTTTTAATTCGAAGGCAGTATAATGAGTTGCGCCCTGCTGCCAATCGCCTCGCGTAAATCCGAAATCAAATGTGGTTCCTGTTGTTCTTTTTTCGTTTCTCCAAGGACAATGATACTTATCCCATTGCTCGCTACGAGATTTGCCATTGCCTGCACAGTATTGTCGGAACGTATTACCATAAGATTGGTGCCATATTTGAGCGCGCTTTCATAAAGGTAATCCAATGTTTCTTCAGTTGTTTCATCAAGCATTTTGAACTGCTTGTTGGCAATATGGATAATGGAAATTTCGCCACTTGTATCCCCGATCAGTTCTCTGCCATATTTTATAAGACGTTCACATGACTTTTGCGTCGTTACGCAGACCATGACTTTGTTACGGCCCTTCTCGGGTACGAACGCGGCCGTCCTTAGTCCTTCCAAGTATTGATAACCCTGCTCAAATGCCGCGATATTGGTCGTGATGTTTTTTTCATCAAACGATTTTTCGATTTCACGCAAAACATCAGATCGTTCCAGATTGTCAAGCAGAAAAGTCAATGCGCCAAGCATCACGATATTCATGGCTGTCGGATTGCCTATTTCGTCCGCGATTTCGGTCGCGGCAATGCGAAATATCTTTCGCGCTGTTGTACTGTACTTTTTTTCCTCTTCAACAATTGTAATTAATGTCTCATTGACCAGAATTAACGCATCCGATTTGGTTTTGTCGATATAATTGTCATATCCCGCTTGATTAAACGCTACAAAAATATCCGCTTGCTCCACTTTCATATAATCAATATCTTTATCAGAAACAACCAGTTCTGCTTTGCAGGCTCCACCACGCGCTTCGGGCCCATAGCTCTGCGTTTGCGAGATATTGAACCCTTTGCCAAGGCCATAAGCTTTTGCCAGCAGAACAGATGTTAGAATAACGCCCTGCCCACCTGAGCCTGCGAACCTGATATTTCTTTTCATTTGTTTTCTACCTCTATAATATTGATAACTTGCTCCGGACACATTATTTCACATCTTCTACAGGCCACGCAGTCATTCTCCCGCACTGCTTCTGGCAATGCCATGCCACTGGAATTGCGTTCCTTTGATCGTTCAAACACTTTCCTGGGGCATTCGGCGATACAAATCCCACAACCCTTGCAAAACAAATAATCCATATCGATTTTTGTCATGACTCGTTCGCCTCGCGAATTATACAGTCACGTACACACGTTTCATAATCAGGGATATCCTTCTGGTTCCGAAATGTACCAATTTGGATCTTGCCTGTTTCCCCCAAATTATCTGACGTATTTCGTATCGTGTTTTCCCGATAGTAGCGAAGAATCGAAATATGATCCCCCCCGAAGACACCTTTCCCTGCTTGTACCGGGCACTGCGATAATACTTCAATAAAAGAAAACCCTGTATGCAAAAGCCCTTCACAAATCGCTTTTTCCAGGTCAAAAGGATGCGCTGTCGTCCATCTGGCTATATAAGTCGCGCCAGCCGCTTCGGCCAAAGCGCAACAATCGATTGGCGTATCCCAAGATCCGGCTGGAGATGTCTTTGTATGAGCGCCTTTAGGCGTCGTCGGGGATTTTTGCCCGCCAGTCATTCCATAAATCGCATTATTGATCATTATTACTGTCAGATCGATATTTCTCATGCAAGCATGCAGAAAATGATTCCCTCCTATAGCTAGCATATCCCCGTCTCCTGAAAAAACCAGCACCTTCTTTTCCGGCGCGGCGAGCTTTAGCCCCGTTGCGGCCGAAAGCGCCCTGCCATGCAGGAAATGAATCACGTCTATATCCATATAGCACGGAATATATGCTGAGCAGCCAATACCGCTTACACAAGCGAGTCGTTCCCTGACGTTCAACTTTTCGATCGCGCGAATTGCCGCGCCTTGAATGATTCCATTGCCACAACCTGGGCAAAACAGGGTTGGCAACATTTCCTTCCGGATATAAGATTCATATAACTTGTTCATGTACGCCAACCTCTGCCAAAACCTTCTCCAACAATTCCTGTGGCGTGTGGATTTCTCCGCCTGGTTTCGGTATCGACACAACTTTCTTCCCCGGCAACGCGCACTTAATCTCTTTAAAGTATCTTCCGACGTTCATCTCGGGGACAACAATGATTTTCGCGTCTTTTACCAACTCGCAAATCTCATGTTCAGGAAAAGGCCATATCGTATTCACTTTTATCATGCCGACTTTCAATCGATCGGATTCTTTTTCAAGGGCTTTCGGCAATCCTTTCCTGAATGCATTTGCGAAAAATCCTTTTCGATCGATTCTGGTGTCAATAATGCCGCGCGCCATTTGGACAGCGTTCAGCGTTGGTCGCGCTACCGATCCGTAAGCGATGAAAACGACCTCGGCATCTTCTGTACGATACGCTTCGGTATCCGAGATTTCATCAATATGTATCGAGATTTTTTTATTGAGCGCAGTGACAAAACGCCCGCTTTCCGCGGCAAGATGGCCGATTCTTCTGCCGAATTTATCATGAAACTGACCTTCGACCAATAAATTCCCGCCTTGAAAAAAATCTCCCGCAGGGGAAACGATATCCGTTACATATGGAACGGAAGCTACGTCCGCGGGAGGCAAAATACTTACATTTTCGCGCATATGGCCAACAATTTCATCCGCGAGAAGGATGACTGGCGTACGATATCGTTCAGATAACGTGAACGCACGCACTGTAAAATTGAACATTTCTTGCACAGACGATGGCGCCAGCGCGATAATTTCATAATCTCCGTGGCTTCCGTAACGAGCCTGATAGATGTCTTGTTGCGCGGACATAGTCGGCTGCCCGGTAGAAGGCCCGCCACGTTGAACATCAACGATTACCAATGGCGTTTCTGAAACTGCCGCATAGCCAATCGCCTCCTGCATGAGAGAAAAGCCGGGGCCGGAAGTCGCTGTCATTGCTTTTTTGCCACCCCACCGGGCTCCAATCGCGGCACAAACTGATGCGATTTCATCTTCCATCTGTATGAAAATGCCGTTCAACTTGTGCATTTCTCCTGCGAAGTATTCAATGATCTCTGTCGATGGCGTAATAGGATATCCGGAAAAAAAACGACAACCTGCGTGCAGCGCTCCCCTCGCACATGCTTCATTTCCTTGCATTATTAAATTTTGCGACACAGAAACCTCTTTCATACTATAGAGCATACCCCCAAAAATATAGTATGTAAATGTAAATTCGTTATCTCTATCCCTTGGCGAGGCCAAGCAGGCTCTGCGTTGTATTTGCCGCCCCTTTTTCCCCGGCCGCGAATTCTGCTATACTTGCATTCGGGGCATTTACCATTTTTGCATAACGCAAGACTTTATTTACAGGAGATGAAAATATGGGGATTTTTGGTTCATTCAAAAAGAAGAAAGAGCAACCGACATTGTTGTCGGATATTGGAAAGGGCGCGGAATGGATAATAGCCTGCTTGAACAGTTCCGGCTATAAAGTCGATATGAGCGTCAATAGCCTTAAAGAGGTAGACCGTTTTTTCATTGAACAAATGGACGATCTCGCACACGAGCCCAAGCAAGGCGGCTTGTTATCAAAGGATAGGGGCGCTAGATTGTTCGCTATCGGTTCTTTTATAGGCGAAGTCATGATAAAAGAATATGGCGGCGAATGGATCACAGACGATAATGACGAAAAAGGCGAAATAAATATTGCTGTCAAGCTATCAAATGGTTCTACAATATGGCCTGTCCAAAGAGTAATGAAAAGATGCGGGGAAGGGCCGGAAAACGATATTTACAATTATGCGATAGTTGCCGGAACCGAATGAAATTATTCCGTATTCGATTCCCTTCATATCGCTCTGTGTGCACGCATATTCGCTTTTTTTAGCAGTTTTTTTCGATAATCGGTGTTTTATATGCCGAATTTGTCATTTTTGCCCGGTTTTACCCTGGTTTTCGGCAATAATAGCGAAAAAAACGCCGATTATCGCAATTTTTTGCTAAAAAATCGGATTTTGCCTGCGCTGCCCCAAATAGCATCAAACAAGTCCGTCGTCTGGTTGGGGGTGAATTGAGTGAAATGTAACGCTGACTTTGACTTTGGAAACTAGATTTGGAAATACATGGATGCTGCTTGACAATGGTCTTGCGATATACGATATTTGTTTCAGAAGCTTAAACGATGTACATGTTTCCAATGAAAAGCCGCAGCTGTTACTGCGGCTTTTCTATGCTGGTTGTCTCTGTCTTTGTAAATTATATCAATACTATATTTTAAAATGCTTTATTGGTAGAATGTCAGGGTGCGTGACGTGTGCCAAATGAACCGTCCCCTTGGCATTGGTCGGCGGGACGCCGAGGGCGGCGTCCCCTATGGGCAATCCCGATTGGGGGCGAGTACCAAATGAACCGTCCCCTTGGCACGCACAGCGGGAAAAACAAGACGCGGGAACCGTCCCCTTGGCACGCACGGCGGGAAAAACAAGACGCGGGAACCGTCCCCTTTTGTCTTACAAGACGCGGGAACCGTCCCCTTTTGTCTTAAAAGAGTTGAGGTGAGAAGATCGTAGAGGATTTGGAAAACAGGGAAAAGGGCAAGGCGGGCCGCCGGGGCGGGGGCGTTTTCATTGTTGTTTTTTGCCTGATGGTCGTTGTCCCGGCCCTGCTTGTCAATGGGCGGGCGGGGGCTGTGTCCGCGGCGGAGCAGCGCTATCTGGCGGATTTCCCGCCTGTGGGCATGATAAGGGACGAGGGGTTCGTGGAGTTCCGGGACGCCTTTGTATCCGCGCTGCAGGATCGGATCGGGCTGCGGGACGTGTTCGTGCGGACGGCGGATGCGGTCAAGCTGTACGCGATGAGGCAGAGCCCCAGCGATATGGTCCGAATCGGCAAGGACGGGTGGTATTTCTATACGGGCGACAATAATATCGAGATAGGGACGGGGGACTATATGTTTGTCGACGAGTACCTCGCGTTGTATGTCGAGAAACAACAGAAGGTGAAAGATTATTACGCGGCGAAGGGCATCCCGTACTTTTTCATGCCTACGCCCAGCAAGGCAAGCGTCTATCCCGAGTGCCTGCCAGGCGACGTCCCGGTGCAGCATACGCTCATCGACCAGGTGACGGGTGCGGTCTCGGCCGGCACGGATGTCAACGTGATCGGGATAAAGGATTATATTATCGCGAACAAGGGCAGGGGGCAGCTCTATTTCAAGCAGGACTTCCATTGGGACACGCTGGGCTCGTTCCTCGCCTACGAGCGCATAGTGCAGGAGTTTGACGCGGCGGGCGTGCTGGACGGCGCGGCGCCGATCGAGGTCGAGGTCAGGGAGTTCAATTATGGCCCCGGCGAGATAAGCGGGTACTTCGGCGGCATCCTTCCGGATGAGTACGCGCCGGATGTCGTCTGGGAAGCAAGAGCCCGGAAGGTCGAAAGCGGCGAGCTTTACGAAAGGGTCAGGGCCATTTGCGAAGAGGGCAATGTGGCCAATTCGCGCGTGCTCGCGACCACCCTGACGGTTTTCGAGAACCCCGGGGCAGAGGGCGGGACATTGCTGATCTATGGGGATTCCATGATGTCGGAAAAACGGAAAGTCTCCGCCTGCCTGGCGGAACACTTCAGCCTTGTAGTGAGCGTGGGCCGGATCCCGAACGTATACGAGGCGCTCGACGACGAGCTGGAGCCCGACGTCGTGCTCTTCCAGCGCAGCGAACGGTACCTGGGTTCTTCTTTCATGGTTCCCGGCGAATAGGGGCAGCAGGGCATGGTATTCTCGTCGTCGGAATTTGTCTTTGTTTTCCTCCCGATTTGCCTCGCGGGGTACTTTCTCGTCCCGAAGGGCAGGATGGGCGGGAAGAACCTCTTCCTGCTCCTGGCGTCGCTTTGCTTCTACGCGTGGGGCGAGCCGAAGTTCGTCTTTGTAATGATACTTTCGATCTTCGCCAATTACCTGTTCGGGCTTGGCGCGGAGCGGTACAGGGGGGTGAAACCTGCGACGAGGGCCTTGCTTGCATGGATGGCCGTATTCAACGTAGGCATCCTGTTCATTTTCAAGTACTTGAATTTCACGATTTTCAACCTGGACCGTTTCTTTGGCCTGGCCATCCCGCAGACGGCTTTCGTGCTGCCGATCGGGATCTCGTTCTTCACCTTCCAGGCCATGAGCTATGTCATCGACGTCTCGCGCGGCGCCGCCGAGGCCCGGAGGAACCTGCTTGATACGGCGCTGTTCATCAGCCTTTTTCCCGCGTTGATTGCGGGGCCTATCATAAGGTACAGGATGCTTGCCGACCAGCTCGGCTCGCGTTCCGTGGCTATGGAGGATTTTATTTACGGGATCAAGCGATTCGTCATTGGGCTCTGCAAAAAACTCATTGTCGCGAACACGGTCGCCGCCTGTGCGGACCAGGCTTTCAGCGCGTCCGGGGAGGGCGGCCCCGGCCCCGCAGTCCTTCTTGCTTGGCTAGGCGCGCTGTGTTATACGATGCAGATATACTTTGATTTTTCGGGTTATTCGGACATGGCGATCGGGCTTGGACGCATGTTCGGGTTCAGGATACCGGAGAACTTCAACCACCCGTATATTTCCAGGACGGTCACGGAGTTCTGGCGCCGCTGGCATATCTCGCTGTCGAGCTGGTTCCGCGACTATGTGTATATACCGCTCGGCGGGTCGCGCGTGGAGAAGAAGGGCAGGCTTGTCTTCAACCTGTTCGTCACCTGGATGCTGACCGGCATATGGCATGGCGCGAACTGGACCTTTGTCGTGTGGGGGCTGTTCTATTTCGCGCTGCTGACTGTCGAGAAACTGGCCGGGATACCCGCGCGGGTCGAAAGGGGCGCCGCCGCCGGGGCGTTGTACCGGGCGTTCACGGTCCTTTGCTTCGTGTGCGGGTGGGTAGTGTTCCGGGCGGACGACCTGGCTCACGCGGCGAGGCACCTGGGCGCCATGTTCGGGCGGGGCGTTTCCGGGGGGGCGGCAGCGCTTTTGGACGCCGACGCGCTCTACCTGCTTTCCGGGTACGCTATCATTTTGATAATTGCCGTGTTTTTCGCCACGCCTGCGCCGAAGCGGGTTTTCGACAGGCTGTTGGCTGGCAGGGCCTGGGCGGAGAGAATAATATACCTGGCGCTGTTTTTCCTGGCGCTTTCCTTCATGGTCAGCAGCCGGTTCAACCCGTTCATCTACTTCAATTTTTAAAGAGGCGTACCAAATTAACCGTCTTGCATGTTGCAAGTTAGTATACCTGCTTGATTATATGTCCTTTTGCGGTATAATGAATCTAATGCGGTTAAGGAAGTTAATGGAATCATTGTGTGAGGAGGGATTATGGAACTTGCGAAAGTGACATCGCAGGGGCAGATCACGATACCTGCCGATATAAGAAAACACCTTCGCCTCAAAGGCGGGGACAAGGTGGTCCTTATTAAAGAGGAAGGCCGTGTCGTCATGGCAAACTCGACGATGCTTGCGCTGAAAGAAGTTCAAGGGGCTTTTGCCGGCGTTGCCGAAAATATGGGCCTGAAGGACGAGGATGACGTAGTCGCCCTTGTCAAGGCGCACCGAAAGAATAAAGAGAAATAGAAATATTGTTGCGCGTGATGCTCGATACAAACATACTGCTGTCGGCGGCGCTTTTCCCGAACGAGCGCATCAACAGGATTATTGACTGCATAGCCTCCAAACACGTCCTTGTGCTTTCGGATATAGTCACCGACGAGTTTCTTAAAGTGGCTGACTACGACAAATTTCGCAAACTGCCCGCAGCGCAGGATTTTCTCGAGATTCTAAGTTATACGGAATACAAGACGCCACCGGTGGAGCCGTTGGGAGGTGTCGCAATCCGGGATGAGGATGATTACCCGATTTTGTTTTCGGCGATAAAATCCCAAGTGGATATTTTCATAACGAGGGACAAGGATTTTTTAGAGTGCGGCGTGGCTGAGCCAAGGATGTTGACGCTGAATGGTTTCGAAGCGGAATTTATGACACCCTCCGAAGGCTAAGGATTTTGATGGCAGCAAGGCGGTTCCCTTCCGCATTCTGCCACGCCTCCCTTCCATGCCTGGCATCGCACGGGAGGTGCGTCCAGGTACGTCCCCTGTCTTATTCAAACTCTAATCTTTTTATGATAAAATGTTTACGAAGCATTTTTTATCGTGGTGTCTGGGAAAACAAGGGAACTGTTCTTTACAATTCAATTTGGAGGTGGGGTTGTTATGTTCACGAAAGCAAAGATCAGCAAGCTTTTAATGGCTTTTGCGGCAGTGTTGGCAGCGGTATTGGTTTCGACTCTGATGCCTGGGGCGGCGTTTGCCGGGGATGTCGGAAGCGAGGGGTTGCCGGCCGCCGCGCCCGCGGACCCGTCGGATGCCGCGGGCGATGGCGACGAAGGGGCAAGCCTTGTGCCGCCTGCGGGCCCGGATGACGTGGATAGCTATGGCACAGGGTTGGCGCAGATGCCTGCGAACCCGGAGGGCGAAGATGGCGATGGCGGCCAGGAGCCGATCGTGGCTTTTGAAGGACCGGATACGGAAGGCGGCGGGATACTGCCTTTCGAGGCGAGCGGATTGAATGTCGAATACCGTACGCAAGCGCAGATCAAGGCATATGCCGCCGGCAGCGGAGCTTCGATGAACAACCCGACCGATTACGATCAATCGCCGATAATTGCCGGGCCGGGTTACTATCCGGGCACGCTTACGAGCAAGTCGCTGAACGACGCGCTCGCGATGCTGAACCAGATTCGTTATATCGCGGGCCTTGACGCCGATGTGGCGCTTGATGCGGCATATAGCGAAAAGGCCCAGGCAGCATCCATGCTGAACGACATCAATAAAACGCTGTCACATGACCCGCTAAAACCACCCGATATGGACCAGGCCCTGTTCGATCTCGGGTACAGCGGGGCACAGACTACGAATATAGCAATGAGCTCGCCATACCGAAACCTTTCGGGCACCATCGTCCTCCAATGGATGCAGGACAGCAGCAGCGCCAGCAATATGGCGACGGTCGGGCACAGGCGCTGGATAATAAATCCCAGGATGCAGAAAACGGGGTTCGGGAGATCCGGGAATTACTCCTCGATGTACGCGCACGACACGAGCCGCCCATCGTCCCCCTATAGCGCGGTCGCGTGGCCCGCGCAAAACATGCCTGTTGAATACTTTTCAAACGCCTATCCATGGTCGGTGTCAATAGGGCAGAGACCTGTCTCTATTTCGGGCAGCGGGGTCACGTTGACGCGGCAATCGGACGGAAAGACCTGGAACATCCCGGCGGTGTCGACGTCTCCGCCCGTAGATAACGAGGACTATCTCGCTGTGAATAATGATGGTTATGGGCAGATGGGGTGCATCATATTCAGGCCCAGCAGGGCCACATTGACATCGATCAACAAAGGGGACGTTTTTGATGTCGATATCGAATACTCTCTCAACGGCGTCCCGTCACAGATATCATATACGGTCAGTTTCTTCTCGATTGACGAGTGCACAGCCAGCTTTGACGCGAACGGCGGCGCGGTCAGCCCGCCTGAAAAAGCCGTCGCGGGGGGGCAGGCCTACGGGACCCTGCCGACGCCCACGCGGCCAGGCTATGGTTTTGACGGATGGTTCACCGCGGCGTCGGGCGGGACGCTTGTGACGTCTTCGACAATAGTCAGCCTGGCTGTTGACCATACGCTCTACGCGCACTGGACGGCGAAAACGCTGACGGCCACCTTTGACGCGCAGGGCGGCAGCGTGAGCCCGACAAGCAAGCCCGTGACGGTCGGCCAAGCCTACGGGACCCTGCCGACGCCCGCGCGGCCAGGCTATGTTTTCGATGGCTGGTTTACCGCAGCGGCGCCAGGCGGGACGGCTGTCACGGAGGCGACGGCCGTCCCCGAGACAGACTCGGGCATAACGCTCTACGCGCATTGGACTGGCAAAACGCTGACGGCCATCTTTGACGCGCAGGGCGGCAGCGTGAGCCCGGCAAGCACGAGCGTGACGGTCGGACAGGCTTACGGGACCCTGCCGACGCCCGCGCGGCCAGGCTACGGTTTCGACGGCTGGTTCACGGCGGCGGCGCCGGGAGGCGCGCTTGTCACGGAGGCGACGGCCGTCCCCGGGACAGACTCGGGCATTACGCTCTACGCCCACTGGACGGGCAAAACGCTGACGGCCACCTTTGACGCGCAGGGCGGCAGCGTGAGCCCGGCAAGCACGAGCGTTACGGTCGGGCAGGCCTACGGGACCCTGCCGACGCCCGCGCGGCCAGGCTATGGTTTTGACGGGTGGTTCACCGCGGCGGCGCCAGGCGGCGCGGCTGTCACGGCGGGGACGTACGTCCCCGGGACAGAGTCGGGCATTACGCTCTACGCGCACTGGACGGCGAAAACGCTGACTGCCACTTTTGACGCCCAGGGCGGCAGCGTGGATCCGGCAAGCACGAGCGTGACGGTCGGACAGGCTTACGGGACCCTGCCGACGCCCGCACGGCCAGGCTATGGTTTTGACGGGTGGTTCACCGCTGCGGCGCCAGGCGGCGCGCTTGTCACGGCGGCGACGGACGTCCCCGGGACAGACTCGGGCATAACGCTCTACGCGCACTGGACGGGCAAAACGCTGACGGCCACCTTTGACGCCCAGGGCGGCAGCGTGGACCCGGCAAGCACGAGCGTGACTGTCGGCCAAGCCTACGGGACCCTGCCGACGCCCGCGCGGCCAGGCTATGTTTTCGACGGCTGGTTCACCGCGGCGGCGCCGGGAGGGACGCTTGTCACGGAGGTGACGGCCGTCCCCGGGACAGACTCGGGCATTACGCTCTACGCGCACTGGACGGGCAAAACGCTGACGGCCACCTTTGACGCGCAGGGCGGCAGCGTGGATCCGACAAGCACGAGCGTGACGGTCGGCCAGGCCTACGGGACCCTGCCGACGCCCACGCGGCCAGGCTATGGTTTCGACGGCTGGTTCACCGCGGCGGCGCCGGGAGGGACGGCTGTCACGGCGGGGACGGGCGTCCCCGAGACAGAGTCGGGCATTACGCTCTACGCGCACTGGACGGCGAAAACGCTGACGGCCACCTTTGACGCGCAGGGCGGCAGCGTGAGCCCGGCAAGCACGAGCGTGACGGTCGGCCAGGCCTACGGGACCCTGCCGACGCCCGCGCGGCCAGGCTATGTTTTCGATGGCTGGTTCACCGCGGCGGCGCCAGGCGGCGCGCTTGTCACGGAGGCGACGGCCGTCCCCGAGACAGACTCGGGCATTGCGCTCTACGCTCACTGGACGGCGAAAAAACTGACCTTGACTTTCGATCCGAAAGGTGGGGATGTGACGCCGGGAAGCAAGGAGGTAACGGTCGGGCAGGCCTACGGGATCCTGCCGACGCCGACGAAAGCCGACTATAGCTTCGCGGGATGGCACGACGCGGAAACCGATGGCAAAGCAGTGACAGAGGCGTCGCTGGTCCCGGAAAGCGACGAGGGCATAACGCTTTTCGCGTACTGGGAACTGAAACCGCAGGAACCCCTTGATATCACGGCCGATTTTGCCGACCTGAGGTTCGCGGCCGCGGTACGCAAGGCGGCCGGGCTCGATAGCGCCGGGCCTATCCATGACTGCGACGTCCTGTCCATACTCGCGCTTGATGCCTCGAACATGGAAATCGGCAGACTTGACGGCCTGCAGTGGCTGGCCAACCTGGAATGGCTTGACTGCTCGGGCAACAAGCTGGCCGGGCTGCCAGGCCTGCCGCCAAAACTGGAATGCCTGGTCTGCTCGGGCAACATGCTCACCGGCCTGGACATTACCGGGATGGACAAGCTGGCCATGGTGGACTGCCGCTCCAATTTCATGGAAAGCGAGGGGGATGTATCAGGCTATGGAGCCATAGGCCTAGTCCTCGGCGAAACCCTCCTGTTCCATCCGCAGAATGCCGGCGCCATGCCCCCCACGACGAAGATAAGCGTCACGCCCAGCCATGGGGTTCTGGCAGGGACAGGGGAGACAGACTTCGTCGCGTTCGAAGCGTTCCTGGATGGCATGAAGCCTGACTACGGCAAGGTGGCATGGAGCTATGGTGGAAGCACCCTCGAAGGGGGCCTGGAAGGCGACATAGTCATCTCGGCCGCCACGGGCAAGAGCGTCACGGTCAAGGCCAGCGGGCCTATCGACAAGGCGCAGACCGTGCAGGTAAGGGCAGTCTATGACGGGAAGTACACGGCTACGGCCACTGTCGAGCTGCTGCCGGCCGCGGCAAGCGTGGAGCCTGGGCAGTATAAGACGGCCGTGAGGGTCCTGGAACCGAAGGTGGAAGTGAACAAGGCCAAGCTGGTCGGCGGGCTCGTGCCGCTGTTCGTCTCGCAGCAGCCTCAAGGCAACTTCGGCCTGACGGACGACTGGATCAAGCCCATGGAAGCGGCCGGCGAGCAGGCCGCCGCGGGGTCGCTGGTGTTCGATGCGGTCGGGATGTACAGCTGGGCCTCGGCCACCGACGCCAAGAACCGGAGGCTGGACAGGGCCAAAGACCTCCTGATCCCGCCCGCCCCGACGAAAACGGTCCCGTATCCCGTAGCCCCGTTCGCCGCGAAAATGTGCCCGACGGACGGCCGCTATATAGAGGTGAACGCGGACGCGACAGCCAAGACGCAGAAGTACGCGCGCATAAGGCTGCATATCGCGAAGCCCGGGGTCGACCCCGTTGAAGACGATGATCCGGAAAGCTGGATATGGGTCGAGACGGCCAGCGCCAACAACGTGTTCCAGCTGGCCGTCACCGACAAATACCCGAAAGTGGCATTCAAGCCCGATGGGGAACTGAACACGATGTTCCCGGGGCGTGCAGTCGGGCTGGCGGCGATATGCGCCACGGGCGAAAACGCGAAGGTCGCCTTTGTCAGCCCGCAGAAGGCCGCAGACGCGAAGCTGGCAGCTTGGGACAGCGGCGCGAAGGCGCTAAGGCCGCTCAAGCCCGGCACGGCAAAGCTTTATGTCGCCGTCGATATCGAAGGCTACAAAGACATGGAGAGCTACCTCTCCGCAAGCAAATGGCCGAAGTTCAACATCGGTGTCGCTGGCGCGCTGCCGAAGCTGAAGCTGAACGCCACGAGCGCCACGATGCTCGACCACGCATCGGCAAAGGCTCTTTACCCGGACTGCTGGACGGGCGCCGAAGATCCCAGCCCAAGGCTCGACCCCGCCGTCCGGCTGCAGCTGCTGACGGCCAACAAGAAGTACCCGTTCGAGCGCGACTACGCAGTGCTCGGCGTCGAGTGCGTGGGCGAGGGCGGCCCGGCCGTGAAGAACAGGACGGATGTCGCCGCCAACTACGCGGGTGGCGGCTGGATAGAGATATGGCCGACAGCGACTACCAGGGACAAAAACGGGAACATCGTTCTGAAGGTGACGATCGAGGACAAGCTGAGCCTTGCCGAAAAAGAGGTCTTTGTCACCCTCGCCGTCAAGACTGTCCCCTCGACCGCGGTGACATTGAAAGGCAGCCCGGCCTCTGCCACGGTGAACGAGGCCCAGATAAGCGCGGAGGGCGTGGCCGACCCGGACAAGGCGTTCATCGCCAGGACAAGAATAACCCCAAGCGTCCAGAACTGCGTCGCAGGCGGCTGGGCGATCCAGACGGTGGGCACGGGCAGCAAGGCCCGCGCCTACGCGCCGGCGGAAGGCGAAGCCTTGCCCAACGACGGCAACAAGGTCTTCGATGCGATAGGCATAGACGCCTCGGACAACCTTGCAATGCTTTATATAAAGGATGTAGACGCGTTGAAGGCATTGGTCGGCGTCAAGAACAAAAAGCCGGCGGCTGCGAAGTACGTGCTCAACATAGGCTCGCCAGGCATCAAGACGGCCAGCGGCGCCATAAGGACGTTTGCCTTCACGCTTACAGTGGCGCCCGAGGCTTCGGCCATGGGCTTCACCGTCGCGGCGAGCAAGCAGAAGATCGACATAGCGAACCCAGCGTCATTCACGACGCTCACGGTGAAGCCGGCGAACATGGCTTCCGAGATCGACAAGGTGACGCTCTGGGCCGACAAGGGCAAGACCATGCCCGCGAATTTCACGGTGATTGAAGGCAGCGTCGACGGCAACACGTTCAAGATCCAGGCTATCCCTAACAAGGCCGTGCCGAACGTCAACAACCCGGTGTGGGCCGAGGTGAAGTTCAAGAACGGGGTAGAGAAGTTAGCGAACAAGGCGCTCAACATCAAGCCCACGCAGACGGTCACGAAAAACTACAAGAGAACCGTGACCCTTTACAAGACGACGCCGTTCGCGGGAGGCGCCGTCGACCTGGGCCTGACGAAGCCCGAAGGGGTGGAGACGGGCGTGGTGGCCCTGAACGCGGCAAGCGTGAAAGCCTTGAAATTCACGGACGCGACGGGCTTTGAATTATCGCAAAGCGGGAAGGACACGTGGGGCGTCTATTTCGCTGACGGGCGCCTGCCGACCCTCCCGCTGAAGAAAGGCAATCCGGTCGCCTTGAAATCCAGCTACAAGGTCAAGGCGGAAGTCTGGGCAGAGGGGACGTATGAAAAAGACGAGCATGGCGCCTTTGTCCGCGCGCTCGGGACCACGAGCGCGAAAGGCAAGTTCACCGCGAGGAGCAAGCCGACGTACGTGACAATCACCGTCTATATCAAATAGCGGCGGGCCGCAGGCAGACAGGGGACGTAGGCAGACAGGGGACGCACCTTCCGGCGGGACGCCGAGGGCGGCGTCCCCTACGGGCGGCGCCGATTGTGGGGCATGTGCCAAATGAACCGTCCCCTTCACAAAGCCTCGTATTCTTCTTCCGTGATTTCCGCATATCTGAGGACAAGCGCTTTCTCGACACGGTCTTCCTTTAGTTTGCGCGCAACCTCCAGTCGGGTTTTTGCTTCTCCCTCGGCCAAGCCTTCGGCCTTGCCTATGTCAATGCCTTCGGCCTTTCCTATGTCGATGCCCTCATCCTTGCCTATGTCAATGCCTTCGGCCAAGCCTTCAGCCTTGCCAATGTCTATGCCCTCGGCCTTGCCTATGTCAATGCCTTCGGCCAAGCCTTCAGCCTTTCCCTCGTCCCTGGCGGTCCGGATGTATGCCTCCTGGTCCGCCACGTATTTTTCCAACGCTGACTGCACTTCACGCTCCTCCTTTTCCAGGTTCGAAAAATCTATGACCCTTTCCGCCTTCTTGATATAGTCCGGCGCGTCG
>Ga0082212_10005924_pt1 | contig 16547 bp, 14 predicted proteins | sample TergutNt197P3_FD_71548 | JGI IMG/M metagenome (GOLD analysis project Ga0082212, IMG submission 71548) | Neocapritermes taracua P3 segment gut microbial communities from Petit-Saut dam, French Guiana - Nt197 P3 | ecosystem: Host-associated > Arthropoda: Insects > Digestive system > Gut ... | reverse complement strand
GTCCGCCTCAGCGCAGCAGGCTTATGGTCAACAATGGGCAACGTCCAATTCCCAGAATTGGCAACGGTTCTACTATTATCCCTACGTGTACTATCCGCACAACTACTATTCGCCGGAATACTACCGCAGCGGACAAGATTTGTATCATCGCTATCCGGCGGAAATGCGGGTGCCTGCCTACAACAAGGACTGGCACAATTTTTATCCGCAGTCGCGTCGGTATCACTCCGGCAATCATTTCCGATTGGATATTTTCTAGTTTTTTATGTAAAACAGAAATATCTCATCGTTGTTCGCTTTTGCCTGTTGTTTTATCGACATCGGTGAGGTACACATTCTTCAAGATACAATTGGCATAGCGTTCACCGAGAAGCAATTGTCCTTCCCGGTCGAAATGGGGGTCTGTTATATCACCGCGCAATGGTTGTAGTCCTTCTGTGCTGACCCAAGACGAATGAGGAAGAAATGTTCCAATTGTCTGAATCATCTCATTGAATCGTAGGTGTCCCGTCCGCCATTGTCCCAATTGTCCGGCAACAAAAAAAAGGTTCGGCGCTTGCAAGTCTGTTCGCAAGTCATTCACCATTTTTTGAAGTTGCTGTGGATATGCAGCCACCCTGCCGGAATTGCCCTCGCCCTGATGCCAAAGAATTGCCCGGTAAGTTCCCCATGGTTTTGCGTCCGATGCTCGTTTTAGTGCCGCTTCATAAAACCCGTCTTCCGCCCCTTTAAGCCACGACTCGATTGCCGTTCCACCTTTCGCATTAACCACCAAGCCGATGGGGCGGTTACCATTGCGAGCCACTACCGTCTTGGCAAAGGCATACGCCGGACTAATCTGTTGCATAGACAATTCCTTGCGCACCGTCGAGTAGCGGTTCAATGGATTTTTTGCCGGTTCCCAATTGCCCGATGGGGTGAACAAATATACGTTTGTCAACGGTTCCAAGTCGCCTTTCGTAGCCTCTATGGGACCGCGACCTGCCATGTTAGACTGCCCGATGCACAGGTACAGGTCAAGTTCTGGTAACGTTTCAAAAACGATGCGGCATATTTGCGATTCACCTTGTTTGATAATGGCAACACGTTTTTCCTTATCCAAGGTAATGATGCCCGATGATCCTTTCAGGGCAACTGCCGGTAGTTCGGTCATGCCGTGCGGAAGGTAATGAACGTAATCTTTGCTCGGCAGTCCAATATCTCTTCCATTGATCAGAACCGACAATTCCTGGGCGTAATCGGCAGTGGTTAAGTAAAAACTACCGACAAAGAAGGCACATGACGCTACGATTTTCTTGACCAGATTATTGTATAGCCTGAGATGGCAACAACGAATTTCTTGTTTCATTTTAACACTCGCAAAAAGAAAATTTGTTTCAATCGACTTGCGCCATTATAACATGTTTGACAGTATTTAGGGTAGAGGATCAAGCCGATGATAGAACTTTTTAATGCTCAATCCGGTGCAAGTTCGATGACATCGTCGTCATACGAGGCACGAATACTCTTGCCGGGCGGAACAATCAAAAAGTCTTCATTCCAATTGCCATTGATGAACCGACGCAGGAGCGAGAGATCGCCGGTCAATTTTTCATATTCCCAATGGCGTTCTTCGGCAATTTTTTGCGCCTGTTGCTCAAACGTATTGCCCGGCGGTTCGACTCCCATTTCAATCAAGGCAATTTTGGAATAATACGAGAGCATGTCAATGCCGTAACGCTCTTCTTCATCGAAGGCGTTATTGTGTTCAAACCAGCCGGTCGTTAGAAAGTAAGTTCCGCCGTGTGCGAAAAAGTGGTCTTGATACCGCTGTCGGCTTCCGAGAAAGAGGGTAATGCAATCGTGCGCACGAGGAACGACCAATGGAATCTTGTTGGCGGAAAGTCCGACAATGCCGTTGCTGCAAAGAGCAAATCCCAGCAGGATGGCATCGTAAGCGTCTTCGTCAACGGTGGCGAGGTATTCGGTAAGCCGCTTTTTCATGCGAACCCGACCAATGACGTGGAGTTCCTGCGGTAAAAATTCGATGTCAACCTGGTGAGGTAAATTGACGGCAAGAGCCGTAATTTCCCGATGAAGAATTTCACAGGCTAAAAGTTTTAATCGCATTGAAAGGCTCACTTTCCATCGCGCAATCGTTGTCCGAGATAGTTATCGAGTTCGGGAATCGGCATAATTTTTTCGATTGTTTTTTCAAAAGGATACTCGACTCGGCGGTAGGTGATCGTATTTCCATCCATAACGACATAGCAGGCTCTTGGGTCGCGGTCTCTTGGTTGCCCAACCGAACCGACGTTGACCATCGCTTTTTTGTCCCCTAATGTGTAGCGCATGCTCATTTCGTCCGGCGTATAAAATTCTTTATCTTCGGTGAAAATACCTGGTACGTGAGTGTGCCCTTGGAAAGAATACCTTGGGATTGCCGAAAAGAGCCGCTCCATTCTCCGTTCGTTGTAGATGTCATCCTGAAACACATATTCGTTGAGTGGATTACGCGGCGAACCGTGTACATAGATTATATCGTCTTCCCGATGAATTCTCGGCAGTCCATTGAGGAAGTCCCAGCGTTCATCGGCACCGGGAAAACGCGGATTTTCCAGTTGGTCCCGAGTCCAGAAAATTGCCCGCTCGGCACTGTTGTTAAAACCCTCGGGATCGAAGAGCGAGGCTTGGTCGTGATTACCGAGAAGGCACACGGTGATTCTTTTCCGGGCGAGTTCGATACATTCGATAGGGTTCGGACCATACCCGACAATATCACCGAGGTTGTAAATCTCAGTAATACCTTGGCTTTCAATGTCCTGCAACACCGCCTCGAATGCTTCGAGATTGCCGTGTATGTCGCTGATAATCGCTCTTTTCACGAAAAATGTCCTTCCTCTGCCAACGAATAAAACCGCTCTATTCCCTCGTGCAACCTTCCCTGTTACGGACCTATCCTGCCGTTATACCAGATTTTATGCCAATTGCAACAGGGTTGACATTGCGGGGGGGGCGGAAGTGTGATACACTGTTTTCCGCACACCGACAATCGCATTATTTGTGTTAAGCAAGTCTTGAACGCCATGAAACACGTCATTCCGCCCACGCTGTTGTTGTCGCTAACCTACTTACCATTGTGTCTCGTTGCACAAGAACAGAATCTCGCCTTGCTCCCACCGTCGGTGTTGAGTCCTATTCCAAAAGAATTTGAAGACGACCAACGCGGTTTTCAGGGCATTCCGAGTATGACGATTGCCCCGAACGGTCGCCTCTGGGCTTGCTGGTACGGCGGCGGTAGCGGAGAAACAAGTGAAAATTACGTCCTTTTAGTAACCAGCGGCGATGGAGGCAACACATGGACAAAGCCGATTCTTGCCATTGATATTCCCGGTCCCATTCGGGCGTTTGACCCGTCGATGTGGACTGATCCCGATGGAAAAGTCTGGCTCTTTTGGGCGCAAGGCGACGGAACCAAAAGTATTTGGGATGGACGATGTGGTGTCTGGTCTATGACCACCGACATGCCGGACCGGGTCGATGCCGTTTGGGCAGCACCGAAACGTATCTGCGACGGAATTATGATGTGCAAACCGATTGCCGACTCAAAGGGACGTTGGCTCTTGCCCTGTGCCGTGTGGAACATCACGCCAGATCACCCAGATCGGATGCTTTCGCCGGGTGCCCATGTTATTGCCTCTGAGGACAAGGGCAAAACATGGTTTTCGCTCGGTTACTCTACTGTCCCGCGAAAAGATGCTCTCTATGACGAACACAACATCGTCGAAATGAAGAACGGAGCGTTTTGGATGCTCCATCGGACACGATACGGCATTGCTGAATCTTACTCGACCGATGCGGGAAAAACGTGGACGGAACCGCGCCCGTCGCTTTATCAACATCCGTCGACTCGTTTTTTCATTCGGCGATTGCAATCGGGCAACCTGTTATTCGTCAAACATGGCGAAATAAAGGAAAAAACAGCGAAACGCAGCCACTTACGTGCATTTATTTCTGATGACGATGGCAAAACGTGGAAAGGCGGACTCTTGCTTGATGAACGAGAGAGCATTTCTTATCCCGATGGCGATCAAATGAAAGATGGAATGATTTGTGTTATTTACGATTGGGAACGCTACAAAAACCGTGAAATTCTGATGGCTCGCTTTACCGAAGAAGATGTGTTAGCGGGCAAAATAGTATCGCCGAATGGTACGCTACGTTTGTTGGTGAATAAGGCAACTGGAGTTGTACCGCCTAAACCGACGAAGGAGCCGGATAACATTGTTGTTACAGATAAACAATTGTGAAATGCCATATTGTCCGAAGCCGCCGGTAATCCAATTTAATTCTTCCTTCTTACTCCTGTCCTTGACTTCCGTTGCCGTTGGACTATACTGTTCCCACTTTTATTGAACACAAAATTTTATGTCCATCGCAGAAACCATTCCGACCGAAGTTTATCAAGAAAATCCGCTTGTCGACCAACTTTCCGAACCGCTCGTCGGAAAATGGAATGTCCTTGTCAGTCAAACAAATTGGGAAAAAGGAGCGTTAATTCTGCATTGGCGGAACGAATTGATTGCGGCGGGACAGCCCAATACCGTCTATTCGGACGAAGCCTGGGCACGGCGAGTGGGCAATGTAACCGCCCAACACGTCGGCAGATTGCGGCGGGTGGCGGAGCGGTTCGGCGAAAAATACCGCGACTTTTCGGGACTTTACTGGTCGCATTTTTACGCCGCCCTGGAATGGGACGATGCCGAACTCTGGCTCGAAGGTGCAGTGCAAAAAGATTGGTCGGTTGCCCAAATGCAGGTGCAACGCTGTGATGCTCTCGGAGTGTCCGACGCATTCAAACCGCAAGAGGGAGACATTCTCATCACGGAATTTGATGCCGATGCGTATATTCAGCGAAATCGAATCGAAGGACGCAACGTTGAAATCGGTGCCGCCGATGCCCTTGACGGATTTGAACCGATGACGGTGCCGGAGTCGGTCTCGGAGTCTCCCAAGAAAAAGGAACCGAAAAAAAATAAAACAACACATTCCGAATCGGTCGGCAACGTTCCTTCGACGGGCGAACTGTTGATGTCGCTCAAAAAAATCGCCGATTTTCCTGCCGACGTGGCGGAACCGCTGGAACTTTTGAAGGTGGCGATTTTGAATCACAAATTAGCCGGTTGGAAAGCCATCTCGGCAGAACAAATGCACAAGTCACTCGAACAACTGAAAATGCTCATCGTTGCGGAGGATTAACAATGGTAAATACAAGACGGCAGACGGCGGGCGGCAGACGGCAGCAGAATTTTTTGCTCGCCGCCGTCATTTCCTTGTTTTTATTTACATCGGCGGCATTTGCTCAGACTGTCATCACTGCCGAGCAACCCGGTAGTAATGCCGAAAAGTTCACCAATCTACTCAACCGAGCGGAAGGGTGGCTCGGTGCCGACGGCATCTATTCCATTCCCCTCGACGGCAATGACCGCTGGGGCAGTGCAGACAAAAAGACGAACACTTTATTCGTCTTCAGCGACACAATGCTCGGAACTGCCGACCCGGAAACGCAAAAGTACCGCGATGTCAAAATGGTCAACCATTCGGCAGCAATTCTCACGGACTACGAACCGACGCAAAAGCAAAGCGGGTCGATGCAATTCGTCTATGGAAAACAGGGGGACGGGAACCGAGTCAATATCTTCGAGAAAAAGTATTGGCTCCAAGACGGCATCGTGCTTGACAAAAAACTTTATCTGACCGGTTTTCTTCCCGGTAAAAATTGGAAGCCAACGCAAATTGACCTACTGACGATTCCGCTGTCGCCATCGGGATTACCGGATTGGCAACAGATTTCGGTCTCGGAACAGGTGCCGCTACTCGTAGAAAATGAGCAATTTTCGGTGTTGTTCGGCGTTGGAATTCTCGACCATACCGTAGCGGATGGTTTCGTGTATGTCTATGGATACAGGGATACATTGCGAGGCAGTACCAAACATCTTGTGGTGGCGAGGGTCAAGCCGGAACATTATGCCGAGATGGAGCAGTGGCGATTTTGGAGCGGCACCGAATGGAGTTCAGATAACACGGTGGCGTTTTTGGATGAGGCGACATTAGCCGAGCGGGTTTCGACCGAATTGAGTGTAACGCCGATAGGACAGGACAAATTCTTGCTCGTTTTTGTTCAGGGTGTCATGACCGGCAGAGTAGCGTATAAAGTCGGCAGTTCCCCCATTGGACCGTTTGGTGAAGCGGTGGTGTTTTACGAAGCCCCGGAGCCGAAAACGATGGAGCGTGGAATTTACGCTTACAATGCGAAAGCGCACCCGCATCTTTCCGCACCGGGCTTGTTATTGATTTCGTACAATGTGAACCGCTTGGGTTCTTTGCCGCGAAATAGTAACGAATATCGTCCGCGATTCATCGAATTGCCGATTACTGACGGCAAAATACCGTAGTATATCCAGCGTATACTCATTTTCCTCCGTGAACTTTGTGAAACGTTGGTGTGCTTTGTGGTATTTTTTACCACGTAGGACACTAAGGAAACACAAAGTTCACAAAGAGAAAAACCGACATTTTGGCGTGTAACAGTATAGAAAACTTTACACATCCTTGTTCTCGTTTGCCAAGAGGCTTTTCAACGTTCGCAGATTGACAACGTCCCAGTCGAGGGTTTCGCCGTCCTGCTCGACCACTCCTTTTGGTGTTTCCAGATACATCGGCACGTCTGCGAATCGTTCGTCATTCACCAAAAGGCGAAACGGTTCCAATCCCAGTGCTCCATGTCCGATGTGCGCGTGGCGGTCTACTCTGCTACCAATTCCCTTGACGCTGTCGTTTAAGTGGAATGCCATTAATCGGTCTAGCCCGATGATTTCGTCGAACTGTTTGAACGTTGCTTCGTATTCTTTCGGCGTGGCAAGAGAGTATCCTGCCGCCGTGATGTGGCAGGTATCCACACACACGCCGAACCTTTCAGGATACGCCGAAAGTTCGATGACCCGAGCCAAGTGTTCAAACTTCCAGCCGAGATTGGAACCTTGCCCCGCCGTTGTTTCCAGCAGTACCGTTACCGAAGTTTGCGTTTGCTCGAAAATGGTGTCGAACGCTTCGGCAATTCGCCGCAATCCGTTTTCTTCGGCATTTTTTGTTTCGTCTCCCGTCGGACTGCCGGGGTGCATCACGAGCCAAGGGATTCCCAATACGGCGGTGCGTTCGAGTTCGTCGGCAAATGCCAAAATGGATTTTTGCCGTAATTCCTCTTTTCCCGACCCCAAATTGATGAGATAAGAATCATGAATGAGTGGAAAACGGATGTTTCGGCTTTGAAGAGTCTGCTGGAATCGTTGTCCGTCGTCTTTGGAAATGGGAGACGCTTTCCATTGCGAACTGTTTTTGGAAAAGAGTTGTACGCAATCGAATCCCGACTCGGCAGCCGCTATTACGGCTTTGTCGTGTCCCCCCGATATTGATTCGTGAACTCCAAAGTAAGGCATCGTCGAAACTTTCTCTCTTTCTCCCACAAATATACACCGAATTCATCCCAACGCTTGTTCGATTTTTTGAAGCGTTTCGGCGATGGACTTGTCGGTGCCGATTTGCTGGTCGATTTTGCGCTGTGCCGAAATGACCGTACAGTGCGAGTGGTTGCCGAAGTACACGCCGATCTCGGAGAGAGCAGACCGAGTGTACTTTCGGGCAAGCCACATCGCCAACATTCGCGGAGTCACAATCTGTTTCACCCGACTCTTGGAACGCAGTGTCTCCTCGGAAATGTCAAACGTTTCGCACACTATTTTACTAATGTCTGAAAGCCGAATGTCGCGGCGATTCAAACGGAGCAAATCGCTCAACGCCTCCTCCGCCACCGCCACCGTAATCGGTCCACCATTCGTCAAATAAACCGCATGAAGACGATTTAACGCCCCGGAAACCTGTCGGGCATGAACTCCGAACCGGGAAGCAATCAATCGGCTTACGTCCGCATCCATCGGCAAGTCCCGTTGCTTGACCATGTTTTCACAAATCCGCAATGCCAAGTCCCGCTCCGGCAATTCGATGCCGCAAACCATGCCCGATTCCAATCGGCACAGCAATTCATTACGTAGCGGTAACTCTTTTAGCGGACGATCTCCTGTAAAAACGAGTTGCACTCCTTGATTGCACAGCGTGTCAAATACTTGCAGAAATTCCGTCTGCGTGGCTTCTTTTCGGGCAAAAAATTGAATGTCGTCAATCAAGAGATGCGAAATGCCTTTGAATTTGCTCCGAAAACTTTGATTGCGGTCTTGCATGGAACCGGAACGAATGGTTTCAAGAAAAGCCGATAGAAATTGTTCCGCCGTCATGTACATTGGCAAACGGCGTGAAGGAGATTTTCTGACTGCCGACCAAATGCCTTCGAGAAGATGCGTTTTCCCGACGCTGGTCGGTCCGAAAATGTAAATGGGATTGATCTGTCCCGGATGATGAATTGCCAAATCGGCAGCACGCGATGCTAAACGGTTCGATAAACCTTCGAGAAATGTTGTAAGCGATGCAAACTTGCGACCAGATGTTACCTTCGTTTGCTCATGTTTTTTGAACGGAGTACCGAGCGGCGACATGTCCTGAATGGGAACCGGAATAGAAGGACTGACGGTCGGTTTTTGTGCCGGTTTAATGACAAAGTCAATCGGCAAAGTTTTACCGAAAACCTCTTGCACCGCCTGGTCGATTTCTTTTTTACAGTATTGGCGGATGCCCTGCTCCTTAAAATCGTTTCGGACGCAAAACGTTACTTTTTCCATATCGCCGTCGCCTCGTGCTTCACACTGCGTATCATGTCCGAACCAGAGGTCAAAGCGTTTTTTTCCTATTATTTCAGCAATCCGTGTGAGAACACGTGAGGCGGAGCAATCTTGTGAAATTTCCTTGCAAGTGGGGGCGCAATCCGTTACTGTGGGCATGGGGGAGGATAATGTATGTGAGGGGAAAGACCAAAAATCGACGGGAAGACTGGCTACTTCCGACCCGGCAGTGTATCAAACTACCGGCGATTCGATTGTCAGCCTCCGTGCCCCTCGAATGGATGGCAGGATTTTACTCTGTCCGCAAAAATTGTCCACCCGTCGGCGGCGATAAAGTGGTCGTTAACAAAGTTACGTCGAGACAGTTTGCCGTAAGTCTTGTATAGTTTTGCCGTTTTGCACGTCGGAATTTTCGGAACTTTTTTTTGTTTTTTTTGTCGGAAAAATAACACCGGGGGGAAAACTTGTCGCCGAATCGACGTAAAACGAAAAATAACCCCCGTATCGGAAAAGAGGGTTGGTTTTTTACCTTAATTCTTGCTGCAACAACCAATCGTAAAACAGTTGATTGCTGTACGTTTGCGTCCAGGAATCGTGTCCGATACCTTCATAAGCAGTGAAAAGAACCGTCTTTCCGCCCGCTTTTCGGATGGAGTTGACCATATTTTCCGTTCGGTTGATCGTAACAAGAAAATCCTGGTCGCCGTGAAATGCCCAGATTGGCACATCGACCATTTTTTCTGCCCAATCTGTTTTTGCACCGCCGCAAATTGGAGCCGCCGCCGCAAAGCGTTTCGGCGACTCGTTCAGGCACATCCAAGTTCCGAACCCACCCATACTGAGTCCCGTTACATAGACACGTTTCTTGTCGATTTTGTAATTCTTTTCGACGTGGTCGAGCAAGAGCATCAGTTGCTTCGGAGACCAAGCGTAACCGTTTTTACACTGCGGCGAAATCGTAACGCACGGAAATTTCGCTGCAAATGCAGGAACATCGAGCCACCGAGGCGGTCCATGAACTTTGACCTTGGCGATGTCTTCACCCGACTCGTTTCCCCGTTCGCCTGCTCCATGCAGGAACAGCAGGAGCGGCGCACCACCTGACTTGGCTTGCGATTCGTAATCTGTCGGCAAAAACTGCCAATAATGGACGGTGTCTTTTTTCGTTTCATCAAGAGGTCTCGGTTCGCCGATTTGCTCAAGTCCTTCAGCCCCCCGACCGGGTTGCCAATTCCAGACGCTTGTACTTGCCAGAAGTTCAACATGTTGAGCGGTCTGCTTGCCCGGTGTGGGAGTTTCCTCGCCGCAAAGAATCTGAACCGTCATCATAAAACAGGGAACGAAAAGGAATGGAATGATTCGCATAGCAAAGCAGGCGTGCAAGCCGATGGTTAGGGAGTTTTACGGTACTCATTCTACCGAAATGGATTTATCGTCGCAAGTTCACGGAGTCGCAATTTTCGATGTTGTCCTTGCATTAACACATTGGTCGCCGGTAAACTCTGCAAGCGGGGACAGGACTCGACACAGAAAAGCGGCAACAGAAACCGCCGGAATGGGGTTGAAGCCGAAGCCCCCAGATTGCCGTAACTCCCCGTATTTCTACCGCCTGCAACGATGGTCAAGATAATGCGGAAGACCCTCAAATGGCGGGGACAGGACTCGAACCTGCGACCTTGAGGTTATGAGCCTCACGAGCTACCAACTGCTCTACCCCGCGATGATTAGCATATATTCTACGTTATATGGCGAACTCGTCAAGCAGGGAGACTCTATGCCCGTCACTGCAACCCTTCTCGTCGGTCTTTCGTTTTTGCCGAAATGTGCTAAAATGACCAGCACTGTTTCTTGGGGAATCCCCGATTTTTTCGACATGTCCGAAGAGAACGTCACAGAAAACGTTACCGAAAATACCGCCGAACAATCCGTCAAACCGAAACGATTGATCGGTTCGCAACGCAATCCCGATGCCTATCGTCCCAAACCGACGATTCCCGTCGTCGGAGAGACTCCGCCTGCTCTTCCGCCGCATACCGAAACCTATCCGCCGGACAGTTCACCGGTGCCGCCGCCCAAGCCGGTCGAAGATGATCCCGACGACGACCATCCCGATCATCTGTCTCACGAGGGGGAAAAGAAACTCAAAAACGTACCGGTCAAGCCGATTCATGCCGTTACCGTTCCCAAACTTCGGGGCGGAAAAATGTCCGACGACCTCGAAGCCGAATTCGATGCCGTCTTCGGAAATGATAATCTGGTGATTGATGCCATCCTGCAAAAAACAGCGGAAACGACAGTCAAAGACATGCTCGAACCTGACACCAAGGTCAAGGCGAAAGTCCTTTCGCTGCAAGGAGAAAGCGTTTTTCTCGACATCGGTGCGAGGGAGCAGGGAGTCGTGTCGCTCAAAATGTTTCCGCCAGATGCCGAACCGAAACAAGGAGACGAACTGGAAGTTACCGTAATCCGTTTCTTGCAGGAAGAGGGACTCTACGACGTGTCCGTACCGCTCGCCGCCGCCGATGTTCGGGACTGGTCGCAAGTCCAAGAAGGAATGATCGTCGATGCGCTCATCACGAAAACGAACACCGGCGGATTGGAATGTGAAGTCAACCGGCTTCGCGGATTTATTCCGATCAGCCAAGTCGAACTTTTTCGGGTCGAAAACCTCGAACCCTACGTCGGCAAAAAATTGACGTGCGTGGTCGAAGAGGTCAATGTCGAACGCCGCAACCTGGTATTGAGCCGAAAAGCAATGTTGCTCCGTGAGCGGGAAGCACAACGGCAACAACTCTTGTCGGAACTCGAAGTCGGACAGGAACGGGAAGGTCTCGTGCGGAAAATCATCGAGGCGGGAGCGTTTGTCGATCTCGGCGGTGTCGATGGTTTCGTGCCGATTGGAGCAATGTCGTGGGGACGCATTCGGCATCCCAGCGATGTCTTGACCGAAGGAACCCGGATCAAAGTTCGTATCGCAAAAATTGATGAGGGGGGTAACCGCATTTCGCTGATTTATCGGGACGATGCGTCGAATCCGTGGTCGAACATTGCGGAACGTTTTCAAGAAAAAACGCTGGCTCGCGGCAAAGTTACGAAAACGATGGATTTCGGAGCATTTGTCGAACTGATGCCCGGCGTGGAAGGATTGGTGCACATCAGCGAACTGTCGAACAAGCGGGTCAACAACGTCAAGGAAGTCGTCAAAGAAGGGGATTGGGTCGATGTTTATATCCAGAGCATTGACAAGGAGGGCAAGCGAATGTCGTTGTCGATGAAACAAGCGGCAGCGCAGGCAACGCCGGCGCCGGAATCGTCGGAAGAGGAGGAAGACGAAGCACCGGCAAAGCCCAAAAATCCTTACAAGGGACCGCTCAAAGGGGGAATCGGAGAATCGACCGGCGGAAAGTTCGGTTTGAAATGGTAGTGCGCTAGTTTATTCCAGCAGAGTACCCTATTTCGCTTATGACAAAAATTGCCCTTCATTGGCAAATCCTGATTGCCATCGTCCTCGGTTGTGCGTTCGGTTACTGTTTGCCGAACCAGGTCGGTTACGTTTCGTGGATCGGCGACCTGTTCATCCGCTTACTCACGATGGTGGTGTTGCCGCTCATCTTTTGCTCTCTTGTCGCCGCAATGACAGGAGTCCGCGGCGGGGAAAAACTACGTCGACTCGGTACGAAAACCGTAGCGTTGTATATCTTGACAACGTTAATTGCCATTATCATCGGTCTCTTTTTGGTTAATCTGATTCGTCCCGGTGCAAAATTAAACATTGCCGCTGAACATGAACTCACGGCATTGTCCCTGCAAACGCATTCACTTCGGGACATTCTCTTCGCTGCTATTCCGTCAAATATATTTGCCGATCTTGCCGCCGGAAACATCCTGCCGATTGTTGTCTTTGCAATTATACTCGGTATCTTTCTTGCCCGAACACGTAACGAAGCGGAAGACCGAGACATCACTCCGCCGCAAGACCCGCACACACTTTCCGGGCAGACGGTCTTTTCGTCCGTCGAGACTCTCATCCGTTGTTTTGAAGGGGGATTCGATGTCATCATGAAAATGACGGTCTTTCTGCTGGCGTTCGCACCGCTCGGTGTTTTCGGATTGATTGCCAAGAACATTGCCCAATTCAGCGGCGAAGGCGGAGCGTTTGCCCAGTTCGGTCAAGGACTCGGTCTCCATTTTCTCGTCGTGTTTTCGGGACTGTTGATTCATCTTACCGTTACTTTATCGCTTTGCATTTGGTTGCTCAGCGGTTGTAATCCGTGGAAGCATTTGAGCAACATGAGAGCGGTCATTTTGACAGCGTTTTCCACGGCTTCGTCGAATGGCACATTGCCGCTTGCTTTGCAGGATGTTGTCGAAAAGGATGGCGTGTCCAAAGAGACGGCAGGATTCGTTCTCCCCTTTGGAGCGGCGGTCAACATGAACGGTTCGGCACTCTACGAATGTGCCGTAGTGCTCTTCGTCGCTCAGGCTTACGGGATCGACTTGTCGCTGTACCAGCAATTCGTTACGGTGCTGATGGTGTTGCTTGCGGCGGTTGGAACGGCAGGTATTCCGATGGCGAGTCTGGTGATGATCGTCATCGTTTTGAAGACCGTCGGTTTGCCGCCGGAAGGCATTGGTTTGGTTCTTGCCGTTGACCGCCCCTTGGACATGTGCCGCTCAGTGCTTAATATCTATGCCGACACCTGCTGTGCCGTTATCGTTGCCAAATCCGAAGGCGAAGTATTGAACGTATGAACATCATTACCGAACGAACAACGAACACAAGTGGGGGAATTCATCGCAGTTTCCCTGATCACCTCTCTTGCAATCGACTGAGTGAAGCCTTACAATTCTAGGTAGTGGACGGTTCCACCGTATGAACATTTTTCCCCAACCTTATTGGAGACACAACGATCATGAGAACATTTTTGAACGTCACCCTATTGAGCATTCTGCTTTCTTTTATCCTTGCCGTTCCCGTAGTCGCACAGGGTTCCTTCCGCGGACCCGTCGGATTGCAAACGTATTCGCTCCGCGACCAAATCAAGCAAGACGGAGCCAAAGCCCTTGATTTCGCCAAAGAGCAAGGTTTCAAAGAAGTCGAAATCGGACTCGAAAGTCACTATGGCATGACTCGTGAAGACATGCGCGACACGTTACGAAAACTCGGTCTCACTCCGATTGCCGCTCACGCCGGTCTTCCTTATCTGCTGAACAAAACCGACGAAGCCGTTGAAAACGCCAAGTTTTTCGGTCTCAAATACGTCGGTGTCGCCTGGGCACCTCATAAGGCACCACTTGATGAAGCCCAAGTGTTGAAACTTGCCGAAGATTTCAACAAGGCAGGCAAACTGCTCAAAGAGCATGGTATTCAGTTCTTTTACCACAATCACGGCTACGAATTTTATCCGTGCAAGGACGGTCTGACGCTGTTTGACCTCCTGATGGAGAAAACCGACCCGGAACTCGTCAAGTACGAGATGGACGTGATGTGGACGGTATTTCCCGGTCAGGACCCTGTTAAGTTGTTGAAAAAGTATCCGAATCGTTGGGTGCTGATGCATTTGAAAGACCTTGCCAAGGGAGTCGAGGGCAATCTCAGTGGCGGAACGGACAAAAAGAATGATGTTCCTATCGGTTCGGGTCAGACGGACTATCCTGCGGTGCTCAAAGCCGCTCAGGAAATCGGTATCCAATACTATTTTATCGAAGACGAAAGTCCCGATGTCCTGAAACAGATTCCACAAAGTCTGAAATACCTCTCGACCGTGAAATTGTAGAGCGTATCAGGATATTGGCGTGAACAAAAAAGAAGCGGAAACGTGAGCCTCGCCGTGCGTCCAAATCGAAACGGTGTCGACTGGGGGCTTACGCCCGCCCGCCTTTTATTTCATGTCTCGCCTTTGCCGAGCGAACTTGATTTTATCGCAAATTTTATGAAGGTGTCCGTCGTGTATTTCACCATTGACTGCCGTTACCGCCTTGATGAGGTATTCATAACGAAGATGTTCATCCGCAAACAACACGACTTCCAAATCGGGTTTCGCCAAACTGATTGCCGAAACACGTTGCCGTAATAGATCGAAATTGTCGATGTCCTCGCCGTTCAACTGGATTGCCGAGAGTAAACCGTTCGCATCGGCAAGGAGCCGAACCTGCACGGGTTCGGTCATGGCAACGGCGGCTTGTTGTTCCCCTTGTGGCGACATTTCGAGGTTAAAATCCCCTTCGGGAATGATGATTTTGAATGTCATCACGAAGAACGTCAAAAGCAGAAAGACCACGTCGATCATCGGGGTCATATTGATTTTCGGCTTTCCAAGAGGTCGTCGACTGCGGGACATAACCCCATTGTATCATTTATGAGCGTCTGGTGTAAGAACGCAGAATACCAACTAAATGTTACGCCAGGTGAGTGCCGCCGTGGGGCAGGTTGCAACGACTTCGTCCGCCGACCGCTCGATACCCCTTTGCAGCGGTTCGTCGAAAGGAACGCCGACACGAGTTTCAAATCCGCGTTCCAAGAATGTTAAGCCCACCGCTTCGCCGTGCTTTCGGGTAACGGCAATGCAGAGACCGCACTTGATACATTTTCTCGAATCAAAAACGACGCGATCACTTTGCAAGAGGGACTCTTCCATTTCGGGATGCCCAAAACGATGCCGGTCCGCCTTGTATTTTGCCATATATTTGAGCAATCGGCACTTTTTGCGTCCTTCGCCGCAGGTTCGGCAATGATCCATGTGGTCACTCAACAATAATTCGAGTGCCGCTCGGCGCATTGACCAGACCTCGTCGGTTTCGCTTTCAATCTTCATGCCTTCTTCGACATAAGTCGCACACGACGGCACGAACCGGTCATTCACTTTCACGAGGCAAATGAGGCACGAAGTCGAAGGGGGCTTCAATCCCGGCAGTCGGCACAGCGCCGGAATGTCGATTCCTTCGCGCTGAGCCACATCGAAAATAGTTTTGCCGGACTCTGCCGCAACCGATTGACCGTCAAGAGTAATTTGCATGCGGTTATTATACCGTAAATGGAGACAAATTGTCGCCTTGTCTTTTTGAAATCTTTGTGTCGGGTGTGTAAAAAGATTATGAGCATTGCCAAGCGGAGCAATCTGCCCCGACAGGGGCAAAATATCAATAACCGCCGGTGTCAACCGGCGGACTCGGACACCCCTCACTTCATAAGCCCCAAAGGGGCGGCACAACGCACTGAAACCACGTTCACTCTTCCAGTCGGCTATCGCCGACGCAATCGCCCGGAGGTCGATTGCCTACCTGTGCCACCAACCATATTTGCCCAACAAAACAATTTCAATGAACACACCACCATTTGAACGGGTTGCAATATTTTGAACGCACTCGTTTATGATAGAATGAACGGAACCAGGTATTCCCCTCCAACAAAAGAATCTTCCATGTACCAATTACGTTCTCTTGTTATGCCGTTGTTTCTCTCGTTTTTCCTTGCGGTTGCTACAAACGGAGCCACGCTGGACGAGACCCTGCCAATACGCGGATTGTGTCTGCAAGCACCGCAGCGGCAACGCATTGACGACTTCATCAAGTTCATCGACGAAGTGCTCGCACCGGGTAAAATCAACACGTTGATTTTACGAGTCGATTATGGATACGACTACACTTCGCACCCGGAACTTCGGTCGAACAATCCACTCACAAAGGACGATGTCAAAAAATTGGTCGAAGCATGCAAAAAGCACAAGATCAATTTGATTCCGCATCTGCAACTGCTCGGACACCAATCCTGGGCAAAAA
>Ga0082212_10005923_pt1 | contig 16548 bp, 6 predicted proteins | sample TergutNt197P3_FD_71548 | JGI IMG/M metagenome (GOLD analysis project Ga0082212, IMG submission 71548) | Neocapritermes taracua P3 segment gut microbial communities from Petit-Saut dam, French Guiana - Nt197 P3 | ecosystem: Host-associated > Arthropoda: Insects > Digestive system > Gut ... | reverse complement strand
GAAAACCATCTCTGGAATGGACCCTCTGCCCGGCGCAATTGAGTTTACCAACGCTATCCGGGAAAGAACCCAGCTTATTATCCTTTCCGATACCTTCGAACAGTTTGCCAAACCGCTGATGGCAAAACTCTCCTGGCCTACGCTGCTGTGCAACACGCTGTTAACCGGACAAGACGGAGGGTTAACAGGCTACAAGCTGCGTCAGCAAAACGGCAAGCGCGAGGCGGTACTGGCGTTCAAGTCCCTGAACATGACGATCTTTGCCGCCGGGGACTCCTTTAACGACCTTGCGATGATCCGCGAGGCCGACTCCGGCTGCCTGTTCCGCGCCCCCGAAGCGATCCGCAAAGACTGCTCTGATATTCCCTGCGTAGACACCTACGACGCCCTCCTCGCACAGATAGATCATTTCCTTGGGAATTAATTCGTAAATTCCTCACACAGAGGCACAAAGGCACGGAGTTTTAGAGAGCAGGAGAATCACCCTTTTCTTGCTGTGCCGCTGTGCCTCCGTGTGAGCTTAGCGATTATAGTTAATCGACTACCTTACCTGCCAGTTGGGGATCTTTTGATCGCTGTAGGATATGTCGGATTTGATCTCACTGATGGGTATCCATTGGAGGAGGAAGCTTACTTCGTTGTTCATTTCAAACTGGCGGCTGCCGGGTGGGCGGTATGGGGCCATCGACCAGTTGAGTATGGCGTTCCAGTCGCCAAGGTTGTGCGTTGCGGCTATTCGGAAGCTCTTCATTTTGAAGCCGGAACGTTTCCGCAGCTCCTCATCGTCAAAACGGAACGAGTCAAACAGGTCCAGGAAGAAGTTGTTCTGCGGGCCGTCCTGAATCGCTATCGGCGCGTCGGCGAAGAACGGCATGTCCTTGAAATAACGGTAGATCATCGCGTTCTCTGAATTGGCCGACATGGTCAGATCGAGGAATTTGCTTATGCCAAGGGTAAATCCCAGCGTGAATTGCAGGTTGGAACTTGTGTACCGCTGGAGGTCGAAATACAGGCGGGTATAGGTATTCACCGAAAAGTTCATCCTGCCGTCGAACAGGTCCCTCTTGCTGAAATTTTTTGAATATACCATTGAAAGGTCCCTGGACTGAAGCGAAGGGTCCGATGTCCGCTGCACCCAGCCGGCAGTCGCGGTGCTGTACTCATAGCCCTGCATGCGGGAAGCGGCATACGATACGGTAAGCCCCCATTTCGATAAATTCAGCGACGAGGTAAGCGAGGTTAGTTCCCGTTCCTGGGTATCCAGCGTAAGGCTCTGGCTGAAGGTACCGTAGGTTCCAAAGTTTATGCGTTCGGTGGCGTTGAACGGCTCCAGCTTTCGTTTGTCGTCTTCTCCGGGAAACAGCACCCGCATGTTCGCCGACGTTTCGGTAACCCATATGCGAAAGCTTGTCGAAAACGACAGCGCCGAGTCTTTGGGCGGAAGGTCGGCGGTAATCGAAAAGGTCTGGCTTTTTTCCATTACCGTCGCCGATATGTTTCCCGAAAAAGAATGGGTGTCGATCTTTTCCTTGTTCCATTCGCCGAACAGCGTCTCCCATTCGGGGTTGTCGCCCGTGCCGGTAAAATTGGATTTCGCGGCAAGCCCGCGCAGGCTGTATTGCAGGCTGGACGAGCCAAACATGGTGCTCCGCAGAAGCGGCCGGAAAGACGTTGAAAGAATATACGATGTTGTAAAATTCGATTGGCGGTATTCCTGTTCCTTTGCCCTGTTCACCTTGTCGGGATCGGTCTGGCCGGAGGAATCAAGATAATCGCTCGCCTCTTCGTTTAAAAAGCTGTACTGCCGCCATGTTCCGTTAAAGCTGTAGGTGAACGAACTGGAAAAAAGGCCTTCGCTGTGACTGAAGTTCAGCGTCGTGTCGGCGTTACCGGTAAAATTGGTTATGACGGATTGCACGTCGCCCCAGTCAACTTCGTTGTATTCCTTCCAATTGTTTGAATCGAATTTCAGCGTTGTTGCGCTTGATGGGGCGATGCGGTAGTCCAGGCTGAAACGGAGGCTTCCCGCCCTGGGCAAATCAAATCGCTGGTTCAGCACGGGGGGAACAAGGACATCGGCGGGGTCCCTCCTCGGCGCTTCGGGCGTTTCCCTTTCTTCAAACGGCGAGCGGGGGATGCCGATGCTGCTGATGGAATCGGGCAGCTCCTTTGTTTCGGCTGCGGCGCTCTGGACAGCGGCGCTTCTGCCAAAGCTTAAAGGGCTGCCAGCCATTGACGCGCTCATCGAATACAGGGTTGCCGTATCGGGGGCAAAGAAAAAGCTCGACGGCGAATAATATTTAATGTTGCTCGGCCCATATCTGTTCCGGATATCGATTGTCCTAAACGATATGTTCGTCGAAATCGCCGACAGCGAAATACCGGTTATGTAGGGCGACATGTTGGGAAACTTGGGGTTTATCGATCCCGAAAACTGCCAAGAATATACGCCAAGGTAGTTCTGGCTGGTAATCTCCGCCTCCATTGCAGCGCCTTGCTGGATCATGTTAACCCAGTCCATCTCTTCCGACCGGTTAAGAAAATCGCTGTCAACCAGCGGGTCGGAGTAAAAGGGGATGTTCCAGGAAAAGCTGCCGTATTTTCCGCTAATGGAACTGGAGGTTTTAAACCGGTAGCGAAACGGAACTTCCATTGAAAAAAGGTTGGACGAGTTCCAGTCGATATCGCCGTCGTAGGTGGGGAAATAGGGCGTGTAATTTCCGCCGACTACGGCGATGGTCTGCGTCAGGCCGATGCCGAGGGTAAGGTCCATCGCGCTGAGAATCCCCTTTGACGGCAGGCTGAGATCAAACCCAAGGTACCCGCCGAGGTTGGCGTAATAATCAACCATGGCGACGAGGCTGACCGCGCTGGGGTCTACCGCCTTTTTTCCGGTACTCCGCAAAAACAGCCCTTCCCGCCTTTTTTCCATGTCGCTCGAACTGCCCAATATCCTCGTGATGGAACTGCTCTGGGTGTTGGAAGTCGCCTTTGGCCTTCCGAGGATGTAGGTGGTGGTCTGGACAAAATTCCCCTCACGGGTGCGGAACCCGATAACCGGGTGGAATATCACTTCGTCGGCGGGATAGTAAAAGAACGGTATGTAGAGGACCGGTATCTCGCCGACTTTCAGAACGGCGTTGTAAATGGCGAAATCGGAACCGGGCAGGAGCCATACCCGCGAAGCGCTCAGCGACCACAGCGATTCGGCGTTGCCCGCGCTGCTTATCGTCGCCTTGTTCAGGGTGGTAACGTCTTCGTCGTCGCGGGAGATTATCGTTCCGGCGAACAGGTAGGTGGTGTTGTCGCTTTGCAGAGAGCGTTCCGACACGCCGCCGAGAAAAATGCTTGACCAGTTGTCCAGGTCGACGGTGATCGATTCTCCCCGGAAGGTTTCGACCTTTTCCCCCTCTTCTTTAACGTATTCAACGCCGCCTGACGCAGTGATGATGTTCCGAGTACGGTTAAAAAGGATGTCCCATGCCGTTATGCGGTGGATGGCATCGCCGTCTTTCAGGCTTATCCGCACTTCCCCCCTCAGGCGGGCGTATTCCTCGTCTATCGCTTCAATCTTGAAGTATTCGGTGCTGCGCGCCGATTCTATCGTGATAACTTTTCTTTTATCGCTGCCGTCCTGCGCCGCCGGCTCGTTCATCTTGAAGTATTCCCGTATACGCCTTGCGAGGTCGGCGCTGGTTCCGCCTTCGGCAAGGCCCAGGCTTCGGCACCATTCGGCAAGCTCGGTAAGGGTAGAGGTTTTAATTTCCATTTCTATGCGTTTTTGATCGGGCGTTTGTATTATGGCTTCGATTGCCTCCAGCGCTTCTTCCAGCAATTCTTCTTTTATGCCTTCCTGGGCATACAGCAAAACCGCCGTCAGAAGAAATAACGCCAGAAAAAAACGGAAGAGCCGCCGCGACTTGTACATGCTACTCTGCTGAATACCCGGACGCAGGACGCTTGCGGGCGGATCGTTTGCGGTTTTTGTTGCGTTCCAGCATATCGTTAATATATGCGCCCGTGTAAGAAGCGGCGCATGCGGCTACCTCTTCCGGCGTGCCTGTCGCCACTACCTGCCCTCCCCTGTCGCCGCCCTCCGGCCCAAGGTCGATGATGTGATCCGCCTGCAAAAGCACGTCCATGTTATGCTCGATCATGATAACCGTGTTGCCCTGATCCACCAGCCGCTGGATAACGTCCATGAGCTGCTTTACGTCGGCAAAGTGCAGGCCCGTGGTCGGTTCGTCCAGCATGTACAGGGTGCTGCCGGTGGATCGTTTGGAAAGTTCCAGCGCCAGCTTTACCCGCTGCGCCTCGCCGCCGGAAAGGGTCAGCGCGGACTGGCCGAGTTTTACATAACCGAGTCCCACGGAAAGAAGCGTCTGCATTTTGCGGGATATCTGGGGAATGGCAGAAAAGAAAATTGCCGCTTCCTCAATGGTCATGTCCAGCACGTCGGCAATGTTTTTACCCTTGTAACGGATGTCGAGCGTTTCGCGGTTAAAGCGCTGGCCCTGGCATACGTCGCAGGTGATGTACACGTCGGGGAGAAAGTTCATTTCGATTTTGATCGTTCCCGCGCCTTCGCAGTTTTCGCATCTGCCGCCCTTAACGTTAAACGAAAAGCGCCCTGGCCTATAACCCCGCATCCTCGACTCGGGCAGGCCGGCAAACAGGTCCCGTATCGCGGTAAAGCCCCCGACGTAGGTTATGGGGTTGGAACGGGGCGTTCTGCCGATGGGGCTTTGATCGATGTCGATCACCTTGTCGATGCTTTCCGCGCCGGTGATTTTTTTGTACGCGCCCTCGGCGCGGTTTGAGCCGTACACCATGTTTGCCAGCGCGGGGTACAGCACGTCGGAAAGCAGCGTGGACTTGCCCGATCCGGAAACGCCGGTGATGCAGGTAAAAATTCCCAGGGGGATTTCCACGTTGATGCTCTTGAGGTTGTGCTCGCTCACGCCCCTCATCGATATGCAGCCGCCGTTCCCATGCCGCCGTTTTTCGGGGACGTTGATCGTCAGGTTGCCGGCAAGGTACTGGCCGGTCAGGCTTTCGCGCACACGCATTATTTCGCCGGGGCTGCCCTGCGCGACGACCCTGCCCCCGTGCACCCCCGCGCCCGGCCCCAGATCGACAATGTGATCCGCCGTGCGCAGCGTCTGCTCGTCATGTTCCACGACGATCAGGGTGTTGCCCAGGTCGCGGAGGTACAGCAGCGTGTCGATGAGCCGCTGGTTGTCCCGCTGGTGCAGCCCGATAGACGGCTCGTCGAGGATGTACAGCACCCCCATAAGGCTGGAGCCGATCTGCGTCGCCAGCCTGATCCGCTGCGCCTCGCCGCCGGACAGGGTCGAAGCCTTGCGCTCCAGGCTGAGGTAGTCCAGGCCGACGTTCTGCATAAAGCCCAGCCGGGAAATAATTTCCTTTAGTATCTGGCGGGCAATTTTTTTTTCGTTGGCATTGAACTGCACGATTTCAAAAAACTTGAGGGAATCTGTCACGGAAAGCCGGGACAGGTCCCAGATGTTTTTTCCGGCGACGGTTACGGCAAGCACTTCCGGCTTGAGCCGCTTGCCGCCGCAGTCCTCGCAGGGCTTCTGGCTCATAAACTTTTCCAGCCATTCCTTGACCCGGGACAGGTCCCAGATGTTTTTTCCGGCGACGGTTACGGCAAGCACTTCCGGCTTGAGCCGCTTGCCGCCGCAGTCCTCGCAGGGCTTCTGGCTCATAAACTTTTCCAGCCATTCCTTGACTCCCTGCGACTGGGTTTCAAAGTAGCGGCGTTTAAGGTCTTCCAGCACGCCGGGAAACTGCGAACGGTATTCAAAGTGACCGGTTCCCTCGCGGTTTTCGTAGCGGACTTTTATTTCATCTTCTGTTCCATAGACTATCGCGTTCCATATTTTTTTGGGCAGGTTCTTCAACGGCGTGTCGAGGCTGAATTTATAATGGCGGGCGAGGCTCTGGAACCGGCTGGAATGCCATGCGCTGTCGGGGTTGTAGGGAACCACGCCGCCCTCGTTAAACGAAAGGGAGCGGTCGGGGATTACCAGGTCGGGATCGAATTCCATCTTTGCCCCGATGCCGGAACAGCCCGGACACGCGCCGAAGGGGTTGTTAAACGAAAACAGGCGGGGCTGCAATTCCGGTGTGGATATGCCGCAGTCCGGGCAGGCGTTCTTCTGGGAAAAGAAATTTTCGCTTATCGGCCCGTCCGCCCCGCGCTGGCTGAGCGCCAGCATAAGCCCGTCGGAAGTCTGCATGGCCGCCTCGACGGATTCGGCAAGCCGGGAACGAATCTCCGGCCCGATAACCAGCCGGTCGACGATAATTTCGATGGTGTGCTTTTTCTGCTTGTCCAGTTTGATGCTTTCGTCCAGGGACACCGGCACGCCGTCGATTCTGGCCCTGGCAAAACCGGCCCGGCGGGCGTCGTCGATGATCTTCTGGTGCTCGCCCTTTTTGCCTCTGATCACCGGCGCGAGCAGTTGCACCCGCGTACCTTCGCCCATCTGCAGAATGCTTTCGATGATCGAATCTACCGGCTGCTCGCGGATCTCCCTGCCGCACTCAGGGCAGTGGGGTATCCCGATCCGGGCAAAGAGCAGGCGGTAATAGTCGTAAATTTCGGTGACGGTTCCCACGGTGGAACGGGGATTCTTGTGGGTGGTTTTTTGCTCGATGGAAATCGCCGGGGAAAGCCCTTCGATGTAATCAATGTCGGGCTTGTCCATGCGGCCAAGGAACTGGCGCGCGTAGGCGGATAGGCTTTCCACATATCGCCGCTGCCCCTCGGCAAATATCGTATCAAAGGCCAGAGAACTCTTGCCCGAGCCGGACAGCCCCGAAATGACAATCAGTTTGTCTCTGGGCAGCTCCAGATCGATGTTTTTAAGATTATGCTCCCGCGCGCCCTTGATGATGAGTTTATCCATGGATAATACCAGAATAGCTAAAATAGTGAATAGTGGGTAGTGGATAGTGGATAGTGGGTAGAAAAAAACCTGCTAATCACTGATCACTAACCACTAACCACTAATTTTCCAGTATCGTTATCTCCACGCGGCGGTTTCTTCGCATGCCTTCTTCGGTCCTGTTGTCGGCAATGGGCCTTTCCGCGCCGTAGCCCCGCACCACTACCCGGTCCGGCGTGCGCGCGCCCTGTTCGATAAGGTAGCCAGCGACTACCGATGCGCGCTCCGACGAAAGCTTCATGCGGCCGTCGGCGGTGCCGGCAAGGGCGGTATGGCCGCCGACAAGAATGTCGCGTTCCTGGTAGCGCTTGAGTATGTCGACGATTTTATTGAGTTTTTCCCTTTCGCCGGGAAGCATAATCGCCGTATCCGCCTGGAATTGAATATTATCCAGACTGAGCGTAATTCCTTCGTCTACCACGCGTACGGAAACGCCGGTAATGTCCAGCCGCCGCAGTTCTCCGGCTATCTCCTCGGCGATCTGCCTTTTGTCCATGAGCTGCGATTCGACGATTTCCGCTTCGGCTTTTCCACGGTATTCAATCGTCCTGCCGTTGGACAGCTCAAAGCGGTAGCTGAATTCTTCCGTGTAGGCAGCAAACTGCCCCATTTCGCTGTCCCAGAACACCGTTTGGTTAGATGCCCCGGAAATCCGCTTTGGCCAGATTCGTGCGCGCACGGCAGACGGCTCTATGTTGATTTGGTAGCTCACCGAAAAAGCGGGGTAGCTCCTGCCCTTCCATTCGCGTGGGCCCAGATATACATAGTTCGCGGTAAATGGTATGAGGTACGGATCCTGTATGCCGAAATTGTCGCGAAAATCGTGGACTTCGTGCCCTTCGTAGCTCCACTGTTCGCCCTGTTTCAGGTCTTTTCCCGGAAACACCGGCACGTCGCGCACAACGGGCATAAAGTACTTTCTGTCGATGGTCATGCGGCCTAAAGGGTCCCGGTCAAATTCCGACTCGTATTCCTTTGCCCACTGGAAGCTCGCCGGTGTGCCGAGGCTCCTTGCCCCCGTGCTTACCGCCCGCTCGGAGGTCTGGAACACCGCCCGGTGGGTTCCCTTTCCGTCAGATTCGGCTATTATTTCGACGGCGATGCGGTTAAGAATTTCTGCCCGGTGGCTTGGCATGTGGTCTATGTACACATCCTCATTCACCGTCGACAGGATTCGGTACTTGTTGCCAACCTCGTGCTTGTATAAAAATTCCTCGGCCCCTGCCGGGCAGAGCGACAGAACCATAGCCGCAAAAAAAAGTACAAATGTATGCCTGTTCAATTTTTCCCTCTCTATACAAAATATAATCCCAATTTGCCGCGATAGCAACAAAAAAGCCCGGCGTTGAACCGGGCTTTCGCTCAATGATTTTTAATTAATCGGGAAACCTGCTACCACTTAAACGGGTCTTGCTCGGGCGCCGGCGCCGGTGCAGGCGCGGGAGTTGCCGCAGGCTTCTTTGCCGCAGGCTTCTTTGCTGCGGGCTTTTTCGCCGCAGGCTTTTTGGCTGCGGGTTTTTTCGCCGCAGGCTTTTTGGCTGCAGGCTTCTTTGCCGCAGGCTTCTTGGCTGCGGTTTTCTTCGCTGCGGGCTTCTTTGCCGCAGGCTTCTTTGCCGCAGTCTTTTTCGCTGCGGGTTTCTTCGCCGCAGGCTTCTTGGCTGCGGGTTTCTTCGCCGCAGGTTTTTTGGCTGCGGGTTTCTTCGCCGCAGGCTTCTTGGCTGCGGGTTTCTTCGCCGCAGGCTTCTTGGCCGCGGGCTTCTTCGCCGCAGGTTTCTTCGCGGCGGGTTTCTTGGCTTCTGCCACTTTCTTGTCCCCCTTCACAGATTTGTTACTGCCTTTCACCTTGGCAGCGGCGGGTTTGCGAGACTTCGCCTTTCCCCCTCCCTTCAATTTATCTCCGGAATTATTTATAACCGCTTGCGCGCCGGCAAGACGAGCCAGCGGCACCCGGAATGGTGAACATGAAACATAGCTTAACCCCGATCTGAAACAGAAATCAATGGTAGCCGGATCGCCGCCATGCTCTCCGCAGATACCGATGGATAGATCGGGCTTAACTTTGCGTCCTTCGCTGATGGCAAGCTCCATCAGGCCGCCGACGCCGTCCTCGTCAATGGTCTTGAAGGGATCAACGTCGAGCACGCCCTTTTCGAGGTACACGGGCAGGAACGATGCAACGTCGTCGCGGCTGAAGGCGAAGGTCATCTGGGTAAGGTCGTTGGTTCCAAAGCTGAAGAAGTCGGCATAATCGGCGATATGGCCGGCGCGGATGGCGGCGCGGGGCACTTCGATCATCGTGCCGATCTTTATCGAAACTTTTACCTTTAACTCGGCAAACACCTTGTCAAGAACTTTCTGGGCGCTGGGGCGGAGCAGCTTGAGCTCTCGGGCGGTGATTACAATGGGGATCATTATCTCCGGCTTTACGGGGATGTTTTCCTTGACGCATTCGACAGCGGCGCGGGCGATTGCCTCAACCTGCATGTCGTAGATTTCAGGATAGGTAACGGCGAGGCGGCACCCCCTGTGTCCCAGCATGGGGTTCGATTCCACCAGCTTGTCGATTTTCGGCTGCAATTCGTCGGCGCTCACACCGAGGTAGGAGGCAAGCTCTTCCACTTCGCTGCGGACGTGGGGAACAAATTCATGGAGCGGCGGATCGAGGAGGCGGATAACCACCGGACGACCCTCCATCGCTTTGAAAATGCCGAAGAAATCTTTTTCCTGCAGGGGAAGTATCTCCCGCAGCCGCCTCTTGCGTTCGTCTTCGTTGTCGGCGAGGATCATGGCACGGAAGTGTATCAGCTTTTCAGGATCGAAGAACATGTGCTCGGTGCGGCACAGGCCGATGCCCTGCGCCCCGAAATCGAAGGCACGTTTGGCGTCTTCCGGCTGATCGGCGTTGGTCCAGATTTCAAAGCCCTTGACCTTTCCCCGGACAGCCTTCGCCCGTTCGTCATCGCACCATTTAAGGAAGGTGTTCATGTCTTTTGATATCGACGCCGCTACCAGCGGGAGGTGTCCTTCGTATACGTCGCCCGAAGAGCCGTCGATGGTCAGCCATTCGCCTTCATTGTACGTCTTGCCGTTAATGACGACGGTGTTTCCCTGAACAAAAATCCCCTTCGCGCCGGCGACGCAGGGAGTGCCCATGCCGCGCGCCACAACGGCGGCGTGGCTGGTCATGCCGCCGGTCGAGGTCAGAATGCCCTGCGCCGCTACCATGCCGCTGATGTCTTCGGGGCTGGTTTCTTTCCTTACTAACAGGACTTTCTCGCCTTTTTCGTGCCACGCCTCCGCATCCCTGGCGGTAAAGACTATTCTGCCCGCCGCCGCACCAGGCGAGGCGTTCAAGCCCTTGGTGATCGACTTGGCTTCTTTCGCCGCGCTGTAATCGATCATCGGGTGGAGCAACTGGTCAAGGTGCGCTGCGGTAACCCTTAATATCGCGGTTTTCTTGTCGATAAGGCCTTCTGCGACCATGTCGACCGCGCATTTTACCGCAGCGGTTCCGGCGCGTTTGCCGTTCCGTGTCTGGAGCAGGTACAGCTTTCCTTTCTCTACGGTAAACTCAAGGTCCTGCATGTCCTTAAAGTGCTTTTCGAGTTTGTTTTTGATGCCGACAAGCTGCTTGTAAATAACCGGGTTGCGCTTTTCCAGGGTGGCGATTTTTTCCGGCGTTCTGATGCCGGCCACTACGTCTTCGCCCTGGGCGTTCATGAGGTACTCGCCGTAGAACACGTTTATTCCCGTTGAAGGATCGCGGCTGAAGCATACGCCCGTGCCGGAATCTTCGCCGAAATTGCCGAATACCATCGACTGCACGTTGACGGCGGTTCCTTTAAGGCCCTTTATGTCGTTAATCTGGCGGTATTTAATCGCCCGTTCGTTCATCCACGAACCGAAAACGGCGTTGATCGCCCCCCAGAGCTGATCAAGCGGGTTCTGGGGAAAGTCCTTGCCGCTGTGCTTGCGGACGAGCTTCTTGTAAACGGCAACGAGCGACTCAAGGTTTGCCGCAGAAAGGTCGGTGTCAAGCTCGGTGTTGTTGACGTTTTTAATGTCGGTAAGGGCTTCCTCGAAATGATCGTGATCGACGCCCATTACCACGTCGCCGTACATCTGGATAAAGCGCCGGTAGGCATCCCAGGCAAAGCGGGGGTTGCCGGTTTTCTTTGACAGACCCTGCACCGCCTTGTCGTTCATGCCGAGGTTGAGGATCGTGTCCATCATGCCGGGCATTGAAACAGCGGCGCCGGAGCGCACCGATACCAGCAGGGGATCGGCAGGATCGCCGAGTTTTTTCTTCATTACCTTTTCAAGTCTTTTAAGGCCTTCTTCGATTTCCTCTTTCATTTTGGCGGGGTATTTGTTTTTGTTTTCGTAATAAGCCGCACAGACATCGGTGGAGATCGTAAAGCCCGGCGGTACGGGAATTCCCAGGTGGGCCATCTCCGCCAGGTTGGCGCCCTTGCCGCCAAGCACTTCCTTCATTTTGGCATTGCCTTCGCTTTTGCCAGATCCAAAAAAATACACGTTCTTTTGTTTCGCCATGTAACCTCCCTGTTTTACACTCTCATGTTTTTCTTCATCATATCATAATCGACAAAACTGTAAAGTACCTATATGTTTATATTATGCACTATCTTGAACTTCCTGTCTACAAAAATCATCAAATTATTTTATCGGCGCTTGAAGAGAATCAGGCGGTAGTTGTCGAGAGTCCGACAGGCTCCGGCAAGACCACGCAGCTTCCCGTGATACTGCACGAAGCGGGATACTCGCAGCGCGGGATCATCGGCGTGACCCAGCCCCGCCGAATCGCCGCGGTATCGGTAAGCGAATTCATCGCGCGGCAGATGGAAACCGTCATCCCCGGAGTGATCGGCTACAAGATGCGTTTCGAAGACCGTACGAACCATCAGACCAAAATCAAAATATTGACCGACGGAATGCTGCTGCAGGAGATGAAGCTGGACCCATGGCTGTCCAAATACGGCCTTCTGGTCGTCGACGAGGCGCACGAGCGCAGTCTGAACATTGATTTCATACTGGGCCTTTTAAAACGGGTGCTGGAAAGCCGGCGCGACTTCAAAGTGATCGTCTCATCCGCCACGATCAACGCCGAAGCGTTCAGCGAATACTTCAACGAATGTCCCGTTGTGAAGATAGACGCGCAGCGATTCCCCGTTACGCTGGTGTACGACCCTGTAATAACGGCCGATGAGACAGCAGAGTCAAATGAATTCCGCCGCGGACGTGATGACAAAAGGGATTTCAGGCGGCAAGGACGCAGGTTTAACGCTGAATCGCGTCCGCCGCGAACGGGAGACAGCGCGATGGACGCGATTCTGGTAAAGATCGAGGCGATAGTCACCCGTTTTATATCTGAAAAACGCGAAGGCGACATTCTCGTGTTCCTCTCCGGCGAAAAAATGATAAAGGAATGTATGAACCGTCTTGCATTATGCTCCGTCGGCGCACTGCTCCACATTCTGCCCCTCTACGGCAGACTCGGCAAAGAAGAACAGGAACGGGTGTTTGAAGCCGCGCCAAAGGGCAAGACCAAGGTGATATTGTCCACCAACATCGCCGAAACATCGGTAACTATAGAAGGAATCACCGCCGTTATCGATTCGGGACTGGCAAAGCTGAACTGGTACAACCCCCGCAGCTTTACGTCGAGCCTGATCGAATCGCCGATATCGAAGGCGTCGGCAAACCAGCGCAAGGGACGTGCCGGCCGTACCCGCGAAGGAACCTGCTACCGGCTGTACACCCGCCGCGATTTTGAAAACCGTCCCCTGTACACCACCGAAGAAATATTCCGCACCGACCTTTCCGAGGTGATTCTCCGCATGGCCGACCTGGGCATAAGCAATTTCGAAGACTTCGACTTTATTTCCACGCCGGACAGGGAGGGCCTTATCGCCGGCATTGAGACGCTTAACCTCCTGGACGCGCTTGAACCGGATCGCAGCCTGTCCAACACCGGCAAATTGATGACGGAATTCCCCCTCGCCCCCCGGCATTCGCGGATCATCGTAGAGGCGATCCTCAATTACCCCCATGTGATACGGGAAACCATCATCGCCGCGGCGTTTCTTTCGACGCAAAGCCCCTACATTCTGCCGCCGGGGGAAGAAAGCGACGCCCGCGCGGCGCACCACCGCTTTCGCGACGACCACGGCGACTTTGTGTCCTACCTCAAACTGTACAGCGCCTACTGCGGCGCGGCGAACAAGCTCAAATTTTGCGAGCACAGCTACTTGGACGAGCGGGCGATGGCAGAAATCGCCAATGTTGTTTCGCAGCTTGAAGAAATCGTCGCAAACATGAAAATCCCCGTGCTTGAAGGCGGCCTTGCCGCTGCCGGCGGCGTTGGCGACTACCTTTGCTGCATCGGCCGGGGGATGATCCAGTTTGTCTGCGTACGAGAAGGACGAGGCAGAAACCCCAGCTACCGCAGCCTTACCGCCGACAAGATCACGATTCACCCCGGCTCGGTAATGTTCCGCAGCGACCCGCAGTACATCGTCGCGGGGGAGATCGTCCGCACCTCAAGGATGTACGCGATGTCCGTCTCGCCCCTTTCGCGGGAGATCCTCGACCGGATACGGCCCGGCCTGTTTATCGAAGAACGGCAGTGGGAGAGGGGCGGCAAAGGCAGATACGAAGGAGATGATGGCGCAAGGGCCGAGCCGAAACTCAAGCGGGCGAGGGACTTTACCAACAACATCAAGATCGCCTCAGAAGTATTCGAGATACAGACAATCAAGGGAAAGAAGACGGCAATGCTGCCCTGGGAAAAACTTGCCGCCATCCGGCACATCCTTCCGGCGCAGGCCGTTTACAAGGGGCTTAAGGGCTGCATAATCTACAACGAGCGCTTCACCCTGCTTGACGGGGAAAAACTCGCCCTGATCCTCTCGCTCGCCCCCACGCTCGATCCGGAAAACGCCTTGAAACGCGAATGGCCCCGCAAACAGAACTTTAACGCAGGCGAAGACCTGGCTGCACTGCTTGAATACATGGACAGCCTGGTAAAACCGGCGCTGTGGAAAAGGAATTCGAAAGAACTGGGTTTTCTCGGCCTGTTCAGCGATGGCGAGGGAAACTACTGGCTGCGCTGTTCGCGGGGCTTCCACACCAGCCTGAACGAAAGCCTGGCAAGCCTGGACACGCTTATCGACGAAATGGGCGACGGCGTGGACATCGGCATGAAGCACGTCGTAAACCAGGCCTACCGCCGCCTGTCGGACTATCTGAACCTGTAATGAAAACAAGGGGGTACCATGAAAACAATAAAAGTTGAGGATGCGGTCGGTCAGACCCTCTGCCATGACATCACGCAAATCATCAAAGGCGTAACCAAGGATGCGCTATTCAGAAGGGGCCATGTGATCCGCGAAGAGGACCTGCCCGTTCTGCAGAGCCTCGGCAAAAACCATATCTATGTATGGGAAGAAAACGAAAACATGCTCCATGAAAACGACGCGGCGGAGGTCTTGCGCGCCCTCTGCCAGAGCGAAAACATGCACGCTACCGCCCCCAAAGAGGGCAAAATCGATCTCGTCGCCGACATGGACGGGCTTTTAATAGTAGACGTTGAACGCCTGCGCGGCGTAAACAGCCTTGGCGAAATGATAATCGCCACGCGCCCGTCGGGTTTCCCCGTTAAAAAAGGCGACAAGCTCTGCGGCACGCGGATTATCCCCCTTTTGATAGACAAGAAGAAAATGGAACTGGCGCGCTGGACGGCGGGAGACAGGCCCCTGATACGGCTGCTGCCGATAAAGCCGAAAAAATACGGCCTTGTTGTAACGGGTAGGGAGGTTTCCCAGCGCCTGATAAACGACGATTTTACCCCGGTCATCCAGAAAAAGCTGGAAGAATACGGCTGCACGATGATTGCCCGCGATGTTGTAAGCGACAACCACGAAGACATCACCGCCGCCATCAATAAAATGCTGGACAGCGGCGCCGGGATGGTGATATGCACCGGCGGCATGAGCGTTGATCCCGACGACAAAACGCCGCTGGCGATCAGAAACGCCGCCGAAACCGTGGTAGGCTACGGCGCACCGGTACTGCCCGGCGCGATGTTCATGCTTGCCTACACGGCGGATTTTAAACCCATCTGCGGGCTTCCCGGCTGCGTGATGTATTCCGACAGGACGATTTTCGATCTTGCCCTGCCCCGCCTGCTTGCCGACCTGCCTGTCACCGCCGAATGGCTGGCCGGCCTCGGCAACGGCGGCCTATGCCTCCACTGCCCCGAATGTCATTTCCCCAACTGCTCCTTCGGCAAATCCGGCTAGGCTTTTATTCGAATATTTTCACGCAGAGGCGCAGAGGCGCAGAGGACGCGGAGAGCGATTCGTTGTTCGCAGGCTGCCCGTAATCTTCAAGCCATGCGGAGGAAATAGAAAAGTAGGAATGAGAAAGTAGGAATTAGGAAGTGGAGTCCCACTCTAGCCAGGAGTGGGGTCCCACTCTAGCCTGGAATGGGGTCCCACTCTAGCCTGGAATGGGGTCCCACTCTAGCCTGGAATGGGGTCCCACTCTAGCCAGGAGTGGAGTCCCACTTCCGATGATACCCAAAAAGCCACGAAACACCCCGACTCCCCACTCCCTATTCCCCATTCCCCCCTCCCTTAATCCCCCCTCTTAACCTTTGCGCCCTCTGCGCCTCTGCGCCTCTGCGTGAGTTATTTTCAAATTACATCCCCGCGCCTCTGCGTGAAGAATTGGAAATAAAAGCCCCCGCGCATCACTTTCCCCTCAGGGCCTGGATGTTTTTTCCGGCGATGCGGAAAAGATCGCCGATGGCTTTGCCGATGGATTTTTTGGCTGCCTCGTCGATGTGCTTGAGCGAATTGATGATGCCCACCATGGATTTAAGCCAGTCCGCTGCCCGCTCGGTTACGGGTTGGGGGGGGGGGGGGCCGTTGATGTCGAAGAATTACAGGAATATGTGGGTCGCGATAATGATGCCTGTCGCGTTAAAGAAAGACCACAGATTAGAAGGTGAGGTTGATTTATCGGTGGAGAGGACAGATACCTTAAAGCGCAAACATCGACATTGAGGGATTTCCCTAAATTGCGAATTCTCTTAACACCTCATGGTCAGTTATTATACGAAAGGTGAAATAATTAACGTAATCACAGTGTGGGCCTGAGGCTTTATGCGGTTTTTTTAGTTGCAACCTCCTGAATGTGAAATGTAGTCGGCCAGGGGGCAAGACCGTAAAGTCTGATGATCATGATTATGATGATGAGGAGGAGGACGAGGAGGACGACGATGACACCTTTCAGTGTGCAGTGCTGAATATTCAGTTATCTATATGTCATGCACTGTAATTAGACCCTGCAAAGCAATCAACGTTTTCGTAGTACTTTAATTTAGATACCGTGAGTTCGTGAGTTTGTGTTTCTCGTCATTGAGAAGATTTATATGCAGAGACGGTTTGATTTATGTAATGTTTGTATGTGATGTATTTATATATTGGGCTTATATAAAATATTCTCGTTCATTATATTCGAATGGGACCGCCTCTGTGGTCTAGTG
>Ga0082212_10005922_pt1 | contig 16552 bp, 14 predicted proteins | sample TergutNt197P3_FD_71548 | JGI IMG/M metagenome (GOLD analysis project Ga0082212, IMG submission 71548) | Neocapritermes taracua P3 segment gut microbial communities from Petit-Saut dam, French Guiana - Nt197 P3 | ecosystem: Host-associated > Arthropoda: Insects > Digestive system > Gut ... | reverse complement strand
GCATGAAGATAACAAGCACGCTGCCTGTCGTCTTTGCTCATTTTGGCAAACGGTTTATGCGCGTAGAGGATTATTCTTGTGTGGTTGTCATATATCTCTATTTCAGGCGCCGGCAATTGGTAATACTCTGTTTGAGAAACCACTTTATCAAAGCCGCTGCCTCTTTCCTCGCAAATCCCGATCCGCCGCATAAAGCCGGCAAGTTTTTCATTACGGGAAATAGGCGGGTGATCAAGAAAACGGCTTTTTTCGATTAAAGGCGTCCCCGGATTTGTGATTTCCATTCTGCTTTCAAATATCTCGACCATAGGTCCGGCGCCATGCAGAAAGAAATTTTGATGAATGATGAGGTTCGCAATCAATTCACGGACAGCCAATTCCGGATACATTGGAACATTTTTTCTAAGCGCCGCCCCGATAACCTCATTATCGGGTACCATGCCGTTAATGTACCCTATTAATTCTTCAAAACCATTTGCATATCCTTTCCCGCCGATATGTTCTTTGCTTGCGGAAGATACCCTGCTGTCGCTGTTATATTTGATCACGCGGATAGCCTTACGCTCCAGAGAAGGGAAATCAGAAAGCCGGCGCGCGAAAAGGATAGCTCCTAGATTTGTAATATTATAGTTTCCGGCTTCGTTTCTGACAATCATTTTTTCTTCATGAAGTCTTTCAATAATCGCTGGCTTATTGCTGGGTAAAAGGGAAGGATCTTATTACCTGTAAGCGTTTCGGCAAGCTGCTCGCCCTACCTACCAATCGTAACACCTATCATCGTAACTTTGCATTTCCTCCAGCCAATCCGGCATTTCATCTTTGATATCCTCTTTCAGATTCTCATAATCATCCTGATCGATTACACCTTTTTCCAACATAAAACCATAGAATTTCTTGATGCCGGCTGCATTCGATTTGATGTGCGCACAGCTTGACCATAACGCTTTTCGAATAAACCAATCACCCAAAAAACTACTGATTTTATAGCAGCCATATGTGACATCCAAAGCGTCATAATAACACAGAAAATAATTAATATAAAAATCAACATTATTCACATGGTTTTTAATCGTCTTCTCAGACAGGCCTTTATTGCTAAGCCATTCCTCAAACTCCGATAAATAAGTATTGTTGATCTTATGGATTTCTTCTACCTTTTTCTCGTATTCCTGATAATCTTCTTCATGATCAAAAGTCATTTTTATCTCCTCCTTGCTTATTCTTTAGTTCTTCTAGCCTTCAAATCTGATTTTAAAAAGCCCAAAATGGGCTTTTTAAATTACAAAACAACATCGAATATACGCTTACCGCCGGCAAAATCTATCCATTCTGTGCGGTGTTGCTTATTTGCCTCTTTGCGGAAATCAAATGTCAGAAGATAGCCGGCTGATGCGTTATTGCTGTTCATACAACCTAAAAGCTGCTCATAGGCTTCCTGATGCTTACTATCGCCGTGCCAGATTTTGATTTCGATGATGAACTGATCGCGCCCGAAATCTACCACAATATCCATGCGGCGTAGATCTGCTAACTGGCTCTCTAAATGATAAAAGCCCTGTCCGTTAATGAGAGGTATCAGATATGCCAAAAAGATTTTTTTTCCGTGTTTTTCTAGAAACTGTTGGTCATTTTTATTGAATAGTTTGGTGAAATGGGTGGCGAATTTGCGTAAACATAATTCCATATCAAAACGCCCGTTTTTGCAAACATCGTTTAGCTGCACTTCCTCGATTCTCTTGTTCGGTGACCCTTCATCTTTTGAAATAAAATAAGTACAGATCACATTTTCAAATATTTTGTTTGCTACGGCGATCCCTTGCTCTGTTTCTTTGATAAACCCATACATAGCAGCCATTTCAACCGTAGGATTCATAGTTGTGTAGGTTCTATTCCGGCCAAGGATTAGGATGTCATAAATTAAATCATATAATTCTTTATTGTTCTCAAGATTTTTACCTATGTCGTCATACAGGGTATTTCTTTCTTTATATAACATTTTTACTGCATTGCGTACACCCCCCTGTGTCCAGTCTTTGTCGAGTTCCTCATCTATGGCTTGACAAACTCTTGATACTAAAAACGGATATCCGCTGGTGAATTTGTATATTTCAGCAGATATTTCCCTGATTTCCATGCCTGTATTATAATCGGTTTCATACTCTTTGAGCATGGTAACAATCTCGGCAGGGCTAAAAGACATATCAACTTCAAAATTAACAGCTATATTCCACGGCGAATTATATATCTTACCCTCTTCGCTTGCAGGTTCATATTTCCCCTCGCTGATCATTTTCGATTTGATGTTCTTGATATCATATACTCCTGCCAGGATCACGCTGTGGAATGTAAAGGAATACCCGTTCCCGCGGGAGAGGTATTTGCTTCTGAGCATTCCTAAAAAATGGAGGAATACCTGATTATTACTGGTTTTGTCAACTTCGTCGATCAGTAAAACGATTTTCCTGTCCCGGCACATTTTATCTAAATGAAAACCTAAAAGGTCAAAATCTATGATACTTTCATTAGGCCAGGCAGCGGCGAAATCCTTGTCTATATTTTCAAGTGCTTTGGAGACATGGAGCAGAAAACGTTGGCAAAATGAGGCAGGGCTTTTGAACATGGTTTCTCCTACACCCTCAAAGCTCAGGTTTATACAGGTATAATCACTTGCTAAAGCTTTGGTAAGCGAGAATAAGGTCGTCGTTTTACCGTATTGCCGCGCCCGGTTTATCGTAAAATAATAACGTCTGTCTATCAGTCTGATAATCTGCTCCAGTTTGCTGCTGATATCGACCATATAATCTTCTTCAGGCACACATCGCCCCGTCACATTAAATTTACGCATAGATCAACACCCCCGTTTTCTATTATAATTATATACTCGTTGCTGCAGCAATGCAAGCCTAAATTCCCATTGCAATTCTTTGAACGATTTGATTAATATGATGATTAGGCTTTATTGCCAAAATTCACTCTATTAATAAAAAATGACCTCAGCCCCTTGAAAAGGAGGGCTTTTTTTGATACAATAAAATAGTATCAATGTCTTTTTCTAGTTTTTATATTAAAGATTACATAAGGAGGCATAATGGCAATGCGAATTGAACAACACCCCATTTTGGAGTTTGACCGCAAAGAAAAGATCACTTTTTTCTTCAACGGACAAGAAATGGAAGGGTATGCCAGCGAAACTATTGTGGCTGCTTTGCATGCTGCCGGGGTGAAAGAGCTGGGTAAAAGCCCTGAATTGCACCGGCCCCGCGGCCTTTTTTGTGCGATTGGTAACTGTTCTTCCTGCTTGATGGTGGTGGATGGCCAGCCCAATGTCCGGGCTTGTGTCGTCAAAATCAAGCCGGGGATGCAGGTGGAATTGCAAAGCGGGAAGGGGGATCTGAAGTGATAAACGTGGAAATATTGATTGTCGGCGGAGGCCCGGCCGGACTTTGCGCAGCTAATGCTGCGGCGGATCTTGGAGCTTCCGTACTGATTTGCGAGCGGGACGAAATTCCGGGGGGGCAGTTGGTCAAACAGACCCATAAGTTTTTCGGCTCCCGCAAGCAATATGCCGGGGATCGGGGCATTGCTATCGGCGATTTCCTTCTGGACGAAGTGATAAATGACCCTAAAATCGAAGTTATGCCCGATACAACAGTCATCGGAATTTATGAAGATGGTCTGGTTCTGGCAGAGCGCTCTGAAGAGATCATTAAAATCAACCCTCGGAAAATTATTATAGCCACAGGGGCGGCGGAGAAATTTTTGACTTTTCCCGGTAATGATTTGCCCGGCATTTACGGAGCCGGGGCTGTGCAAACCCTGATGAATGTGGCAGGGGTCATCCCCGGCGAGCGGGTGTTGATGGTTGGCGCCGGCAATATCGGTCTGATCGTTTCCTATCAGCTGGCCCAAGCCGGGGTAGAGACCGCCGCGGTTATCGAAGGCGCGCCCACTATCGGCGGCTACCTGGTTCATGCCTCAAAAATCCAGCGCCTTGGCATCCCGGTGCGCACCGGCTATACCATCAAGGAAGCTTACGGCGACGGCAAAGTGGAAGGCGCGGTCATTTGCCGGCTGGATGCTGCCTGGAATATGATCGAGGGCAGTGAAGAGGATATCAAATGTGATACCATCTGCCTGGCCGTGGGTCTGACTCCTCTTACCGAATTGTGCTGGCAGGCCGGCTGTGAAATGGCTTTTATCCGGGAGCTTTCCGGTCATGTGCCGCTGATCGATAAGTATTTACAAACCACCAACCCCAAAATCTATGTGGCCGGGGATGTAAGCGGGGTGGAAGAAGCCTCCTCCGCCATGGTCGAAGGCCGCCTGGCCGGCTATTCCGCCGCGTGCAGCCTGGGATATGGTCTGGATACTGCCCCTTCCTTGCAGGCCGGAGCCATGGCAGAGTTGGATGAGCTGCGGGCCGGGCCTATGAGCGACAGGATCCGCCAGGGTGTGGAAAAAGTTGAAAAAATGGTAACAAAGGGAGGGGTATAATATGTTGATCAATACGGGAATACCCACCAAAGAAGATTTAGCAAAAGTCGACCCTTCCGCTGAGCGCTTGGCTCAAGGCCCGGTTGCTATTGTGGAATGCTTCCAGGAGATCCCCTGTAACCCCTGTGTGGATGCCTGTAAGCGAAATGCTATCAATATCGAGGGAGATATTAACGGTTTGCCTATTGTGGATTTTGAAAAATGCAATGGCTGCGGGGTCTGCATTGCCCACTGCCCGGGCCTGGCCATCTTTGTAATAGATAAAACCTATAGCGAAAGCCATGCCGTAGTACGTTTGCCTTATGAATTTGTTCCGCTGCCGGAAAAAGGCCAATTAGCTTGCGCCCTAAACCGGGCCGGCGAAGAGCTTGGCAATTTTGAAGTGGTGCGGGTGATCTCCGGCGGAGCAAAAAACAAAACGACCACAATCTGGCTGGCAGTACCCCAAGACCTGGCCATGGAAGTACGCAGCATCAAGGCGCCAAACTCAGCGCCCAACATTCAAAACTCAGCACCTGGGCTCCAAAGCAGCCCAACGGATACCCTGATTTGCCGATGTGAAGATATCACCTTGGACGAGATCCGCCGGGTGATTGCTGACGGCTACCGGACAATTGATGAAATCAAAAGAGTTACCAGGGCAGGGATGGGGCCTTGTCAAGGACGCACTTGCCGTCAGCTGATAGCCCAGGAGCTTTCCCGCCATTTCGGCATTCCCATGGAAGAAGTCTTAATGTCCACCTTCCGCCCCCCTGTCAAGCCGGTCAAGCTGGGCAGTTTTGTGAAAGGGGGAGATCTGTAATGAAAAAGGCCTACGACATAGTGATTATCGGCGGCGGCATCACCGGCTGCGCCTTAGGCTTCGAACTGGCAAAAAGAGGCCGCAAAGATATTTTGATCATCGAAAAAGAATACTTGACTTCCGGGGCTACCGGACGTTGCGGGGCGGGTATCCGCCAGCAATGGGGTACGGTCTTAAATGCCACTTTGGCCCGGGATTCCACATATCTTTTTGAAAATTTGGAAGAATATACTGGATATAAAGGTGATTGCGGTCTCAATCAGGGAGGCTATCTGATAGTCGCCTATACCGAAGCCGAATGGACTCAATTCCAAAAAAACCTGGAGTTGCAGCATGGCCTTAATATCCCCGTCCAAAAACTGGATCCCCAAGGAGCAAAAGAAATTGTCCCACATCTGAATACAGAAGGCCTCTATGGGGCCACTTTCTGTCCCACGGACGGTCATGCCGATCCCTTCCATTGCACCTTTGCCTATGCCAAGGGAGCGGAAAGGCTGGGCGTGGAAATTGCCACCTATACCGAGGTAACGGGCCTGCGTACCGCCGGGGATAAAATTATCGGGGTGGAAACCACCAAGGGTTATGTCCAGGCAGGCACTGTTATCAATGCCAGCGGCTACAATGCTTCTGCCATAACCAAAATGGTAGGGATGGAGGTACCGGTTTACCCGGAGCGCCATCAAATCCTGATCACCGAGCCGGTAAACCATATCCAGGATCCCATGGTCATTTCCTTCCACTATCATTTTTACTGCCAGCAAACCCCTCATGGCAGCTTCATAATGGGTATCGGCGACCCCACGGAACCGGTCAGTTATAATATACAATCCAGCTGGAAATTTATGGAAGATTGCGCTACCCAAGTAACCCATTCACTGCCCATTTTAAAAAATATCCGCGTAGTAAGACAATGGGGCGGCCTCTACGATATGAGTCCGGATGCCAATCCCGTCATTGACGAAATGAAGGGCGCAAGCGGCCTCTATACCGTAGCCGGATTCAGCGGCCACGGTTTCATGGTAGCCCCCAAAACCGCCATCATCATAGCTCAGCAACTGACAGGGGAAAAACCGGACATAGACCTCCACCTCTTCAGCGCCAACCGCTACGAGACAGGCGAACTGTTACTTGAACCATCTGTTGTTTAATTAGGAATTAGGAATTAGGAATTAGGAGTTGTGGAAATTTTTGCTTCGCAAAAATAATTATTAAATAAAATGCTTCGCGGAGCGAAGCTACAATAATTCCTCATTCCTCATTCCTCACTCCTCACTCCTCACTCCTAACTCCAAATTTCTAACCTCTTACCTCTAACATCTAATTTCTAGAAAGGTGGTATGTACTTTGAAAAAACTGATTGCTGACAACGCCAAGTGTACCGGATGCGGTACTTGTGAGGAAGTTTGTTCCAAGGCTTATTTCAAAGAGGTCAACAAAGAAAAAAGCGCTATCCGGGTGATTGCTGACGGGGATAATTACCGGATCGAGGTTTGTGACCAATGCGGCGATTGCATTGCCATGTGTTCTCCTATAGCCCTGAACCGGGCTAAAAACGAAGTAGTCCGGCTGACCAAGGATAAATGCGTAGGCTGCCTGATTTGTGTAGGAGAATGCCTGCGGGGCTACATGCATTATCATGACGACGAACCGGTACCCTTTAAATGTGTTGCTTGCGGTTTATGCGCCAAGCAATGCCCTGCGGGCGCTTTGACAATTGACAATTGACAATTGACAATTATGGTTGTTTTTTGCGGAGCAAAAAACTTTAAATTCTGACTTCTGATTTCTGACTTCAAATCGACTGAAAGGAGATTTCTATGACTGGTGTACACGAATTGGATTTGGCTGCTATGAATATTCCTGCTATGAAAGAAAAGCATCAGCTCTTGGCTGAGTATGATTATGAGCTGGGCAAGATAGAGCGGGGTTATAATAACCGTTCGCTCTTTATTGATGTGGGTAAGCGGGAGATCAAGGAAAAACCTGTTACTCAGCTGATGAAAGATAAGTTTGTGGGGGGTAAAGGCTTTGGTCTTTATCATCTTTGGCATGCTATTACTCCGGAGACTAAATGGACCGATCCGGAAAATGAAATTGTTATTTCCCCCGGTCCTTTAGCTGGAATCACCCAATATCCCGGCACGGGCAAATCCCTGGTGGTGGCCCTATCGCCCCTCACCGGGCTGCCTTTTGACAGCAATGTGGGCGGCTATTTCGGTCCTTATCTCAAATTCTCCGGCTTTGACGCTATCGAACTGGCCGGCAATTCCGATCAGGATGTGATTATTTTTATCGATGGTAATGCCGGGAAAATCACTATTGAGACTGCCCCGGATGAGGCTATTGACAGCCATATCCTGGCCGAACAGCTGACAGAAATGTATTCGGACAGCGTAGATGATAAAACCAGTATTTCCGTGATCAGCTCCGGCCGGGCGGCGGAAAATTCCCTGATCGGGATGTTAAACTTTACCTATTGGGATAAGAGACGGGGCTGTGTCCGCCTGAAGCAAGCCGGACGGGGCGGGATCGGTACTCTTTTCCGCCATAAAAAAATCAAAGCCGTGGTCATCCGCTGGCGGGGCACTGTCCGCAGCGAGCTGAATGATCCGGCCAATAAAGGTCTGCTTAACTCTGCCGGATTGCGCCTGCACAAGGAAATGGCTATGTATGATAATGAGCAAAACGGGATGCGCAAAATCGGTACCGCCAATATCATCGAGGTTATGGATAAATATGATTTGCTGCCTACCCATAACTATCAATACGGCTCTCATCCGGACACTTATAAAATAGCCTCGACTGTATTTATTGAAAAATATATCACCCAGGGCGTACCGGACGGTTGCTGGTATGGCTGTTCTATGTCCTGCGCCAAGGCTGCCGATAATTTTCTTCTCCGCACCGGCCCCTATGCCGGCACCCGGGTGGTGGTAGATGGGCCGGAATATGAAAATGCCGCCGGGCTGGGATCCAATACCGGCTGCTTTGACCCGCATTGGATTCTGGAAGCCAATTTCTATTGTGACACCTATGGCGTTGATACCATTTCCATGGGTACCATGACAGCCTTTGCCATGGAATGTTTCGAGCGGGGTATCATCACCCTGGAGCATACCGGGGGCCTGGATCTAAGCTTCGGCAATGGGGAATCCATGTGCGAATTGATGCATCAGATGGTGCGGGGCGAAGGCTTTGGTATGATCGTGGGCCAAGGCACCCGGCAGATGAAGCGGATCTTTGCGGAAAAATTCGGCGCCGATCCGGCTTTTCTCCAGGATATCGGCATGGAGCAAAAAGGTTTGGAATATTCTGAATATTTAATGAAAGAATCATTGGCTCAGCAAGGGGGCTATGGTCTTTGCAATAAAGGCCCTCAGCATGATGAAGCCTGGCTGATATTTATTGATATGGTCAATAATCAAATCCCCACTTTTGAGGATAAAGCGGAAGCTCTGCATTATTTCCCCATGTTTAGGACCTGGTTCGGTCTCTTGGGCCTCTGCAAACTGCCTTGGAACGACATCACCCCGCCCAGCAATAAATACGAGGCGGAGCCGGCTAAGATCCCGGCTCATGTCCACAACTATTGGGATATTTTTGAAGGCGTGACCGGTGTCCGTTTGGATGAAAAATCCATGATAGAGATGAGCGAGCGGATCTATACCTTCCAACGCTGCTTTATTTTACGCATGGGCTCCGGCCAGCGCCAAAATGACGCAGTGCCTTACCGTTCCCTGGGTCCTGTCACCAAGGAGGAATACGAAAGCCGGGCAGAGCGTTACGATAAACAAATGCTGGAAAAAATCGGCATTGACCCCGCCGGTAAATCAGTAGATGAAAAAATCAAAATCACCCGGGCATATAGAGAAGACCAGTATGAGAAACTGATCGATGCGGTCTATAAGCGCCGGGGCTGGACCACTAACGGCATACCCAAAATAGAAAAATTAAAATCAATCGGCATGGATTTTCCGGAAGTGATTGAGGTTGTAGAAAAATATCAATAGATAGGGGTTTTGCCTATGCTAACGGTCAACAATACGGAACATCCTTTTAGTGAGGGCATGACCATAAAAAGCCTGATGGACGAAAAAGGTTTTGTCTTCCACCGGATCATTGTCAAATTAAACGGCAAAATAGTGGAGGATATTGATTATACCAGGACAAAGCTACAAGACGGTGATAAAGTAGAGGCCATCCACGTTTTCGCCGGAGGCTAAAAAACCAAGGGCTGACACAGCTTGATGAAAAATCTTATTGTGTCAGTCCTTAATTTTATAATCGGGAATGGAATAGCACACCCTATGAAAAATATTATCCAGACAAGAGGTAATAAAATGAAAAAACTGCTGGTTGTTTTAGGGTTAACACTTATGACAGTATTGGCATTATCCGGCTGCGAGAAAGAAGATGCCTTTGTTGCCGGTGAGAATGACATTATAATCAATGCCGGAACTGAGTGGGAATTGGAAGGAGTATTAACGCTGCCGGAAGGGAAAGGACCATTTCCTGCAGTTGTTATTGTGCATGGCGCAGGCACCCAAAATAAGGATGGCAATATTGGGGGTACACAGTTTTTTTACAAAAATTTAGCGGAACTCCTGACAGAACAAGGCATTGCCGGCATTCGTTATGATAAAAGAACTTTTACCTATCCAGAGCTAATGCAAGATGTTGACTATACTCTTAAGGAAGAGGGTGTAGATGACGCATTGTCCGCTGTTGCTTTGGCAAAAACCGCAAAGAAAATAGACCCAGATCTGATTTTTGTTGTGGGTCACAGCCAAGGTGGATTTCTTGTCCCCAAAATTTATGAAGAGGATAAGGAAAACACGATTGCAGGGTTTATATCCCTGGCCGGTACTGCCCGACCCTTGGTGGAACACTTGAAGTGGATAACCGAATGGAAATTGTTAAATAATCCTGATATATCGGAAGCAGATGAGAATATGTACATGTCAACACTTGACCTTTGTGAAGATATAGAAAATTTAACTGAAGCGAATCGGGGCAAAGATCAGATCCTATTGGACCGTTATCCTTCATATTGGCTTTATTTAGCCGATTATGACCCTGCGGAATCAGCGAAGAATATGGATAAACCGGTTTTGTTTTTGCAAGGTGGCAATGATCTTATTGTTCAGCCTGATAATCTGGACCTATGGAAATCAGCTACGCAAAACAACCCCAAAATGGCTTATAAGCTTTACTCCGGGCTGACCCATGAGTTTGGTTTCTACTATCCGCATTTAGAAGTTGATGAAGAAGTTGTCGTCGATATAGCAAACTTTATTAAGAGCCAATATTATTAGAAAAATATGGAATGCTTCTTGGATATTAATAGCTTTGTAGATTCTTTATTACTTGCTATTCACCCGCTTAAAAGATATTTTATAATTTGCTTGACAAGATTGGTTGGTTGTGATAAACTATTTTTCAGACGGGCATACATGATCAATCAATATGGAGATGCTGAATTGCCCTAATGGCAGCGTTATTTATTAACATCATATAATAATATGAGGAGAATAGAAAATGGTTAAAAAACAAACGCTTAAATTTTTTACCATTGTTGCAGTCTTTATCCTTCTTGCCATGCTATGTGCCTGCAGCGGCAATGAGCCAAGCAAACCGGATGCTTTATCGGCCCCGACACCTGAGACGAATAATATTGAACCGGAGGCGGATAATGCCGCACCAGATGCCTCCGGCTTTGTATCAGGTGAAATGATCATCACTTTTGCTTACCAACCGCAATCCGGGGCTTGGAGCAATCAATTTGCGGTATGGATCGAAGATATGGATGGCCAACTTGTAAAAACGATCTACGCGACAGCATTTACGGCAAAAGGCGGCTACAACTACCGGCTGGATTCCCTAGCCTTGTGGGTGGAAAAATCCGGCCTTGCCTCAATGACGAAAGACGAAGTTGATGCTATAACCGGTGCGACGCCGAATTTTAAGCTTTTTTACGAGGGACCGCTGCCTATGGCGGAAAATTTATCTTATACTTGGGACTTAACCGATACAAACGGCAACGCGGTTTTGTCCGGTGAATATAAATTTTTCGTAGAGGGAACCTTGCGGCAGAAAAACTCTGTGCTTTATTCAGGTGATATAGCGATTGGTGATGCTCCGGTTACAGTTCAGGCCGACGCCCAATTTACATATAAAGCATCAAGAGGTCAATATCCGCAAAAGGCGCTGACAAGCGATTCGGTTGAAAATTCAATGATCAGCACGGTGACAGCTTTTTTCGTTCCCGATATGATTGAGTAATTCTATTATTTATTACCCGGCGCGGTGTATACTGCGCCGGATTTTCTTTGTCCGGGTAGTATTAATTTGCTTGTTTACACCAAATATCTTCAGCACACATAAAATGTAATATGTACTCAGTTGTTTTTTGGGCATAGCATTAGTCCAAGCCTGCTAGGAAGTATGTGCATGCCCGGGGTATCTCATAATAAGGAGCAACTGTACATAACTTTCAAAAATTTTAAGTGTGGTGATTCATTAATGGTTGAAAAAAAGCTAAAGTATAGAGAACTGCCGAAAAGCATATCAAAGGATAGTCCTTGTTCCGGAAATTCTGCTGCGGATAGTCCATGTGAACTGAAACCAAGTCAATTAAAATCATGTTCATTCCAATCCGGTTGCAGCGGACCCCAAGGGCTGCCAGGTCCGGCAGGAATGCCCGGACCAAGAGGAGCAAAAGGTGACCCTGGTCCAGCCGGGCCGGTAGGCCCGGAAGGTCCGATGGGACCTCAAGGTCCCCAAGGGATACAGGGAGAACCAGGTCCGACAGGTCCGGCTGGTGGCCCCCAAGGAAATACCGGTCCGACAGGCCCCCAAGGTCCGGCAGGAGCGACAGGAGCAACAGGACCTCAAGGTATGCAAGGAGAACCCGGCCCGCAAGGGCAGCAAGGTCCGGCAGGAGCGACAGGAGCAACGGGACCTCAGGGTATGCAAGGAGAACCCGGCCCGCAAGGGCAGCAAGGTCCGGCAGGAGCGACAGGACCAATGGGACCCCAAGGTATGCAGGGAGAACCCGGCCTGCAAGGGCAGCAAGGTCCGGCAGGAGCGACAGGAGCGACGGGACCCCAGGGTATGCAAGGGGAACCCGGCTCGCAAGGGCAGCAAGGTCCGGCAGGAGCGACAGGACCAATGGGACCCCAAGGTATGCAGGGAGAACCCGGCCCGCAAGGGCAGCAAGGTCCGGCAGGAGCTACAGGCCCTGCAGGTCCGCAAGGGCAGCCGGGAGAAGCAGGAGCTACAGGCCCGGCAGGCCCGCAAGGTCCAACAGGTCCGGCAGGCCCGAGCAATCTGCTTAATCTTGTGGATGGCAATGCTTCCGGCTCAGTCCGAGGTATAGATACCGCAACCGGATACACCATGGGAGTGGATGCAGTAGCTGTAGGAACAAATACCACTGCCAGCGGCGATGCTTCCTTTGCCGAGGGCTGCAGTACGACTGCAGCAGGCAATTGTTCGCATGCGGAGGGATCTCAGACAACTGCCGCTTGCACCGGCGCTCATGCGGAGGGAATAGGATCCCAGGCGCTCTCCATCGCCTCCCATGCGGAAGGCGGTTATACTGAAGCGGGAATTGATTGCTCCGGAACCAGTGGTTCTGGGCGTTATGCCCATTCCGAGGGATATGGCACTCATGCAACAGGCGACTACTCGCATGCCGGGGGGTACAACACCCATGCAACAGGCGATAACTCGCATGCCGAGGGAAACGTCACCCAGGCAACAGGTTATAGTTCCCATGCGGAAGGTGGCTCAACAACAGCAGGGGGCATCTATGCCCACTCGGAAGGCGGCTTTACAACGGCCAGCGGCGATGAGTCTCATGCCGAAGGATACTATACAACGGCATCAGGCATATCCTCTCACTCGGAGGGTCAAAATACAGAAGCGTTATACTTCAACGCTCATGCGGAAGGGGCTTTTAGCATAGCGGAAGGCTCTTGCTCCCATGCGGAAGGATCCTATACAACAGCAGAAGGTAACTATTCTCACGCGGAAGGGATCTACTCGATAGCCTCGCATTATGCTTCCCATGCGGAGGGTGATGCTACCCAAGCAACAGCTGTATTCAGTCACGCAGAGGGTTACATGAGCCAATCAACAGGCCAGATCTCTCATGCAGAGGGTTTTGATACAGAAGCGTTCGGATATTACTCCCACGCTGCCAATAACAATACGATTGCCCAAGGTTTCGCCCAAACCGCAATTGGTATGAACAACATAGCCCAAGGCAATCCCTCAAGCAATCCGCCGCCAAGAACGGACAATGCTTTTATAATCGGTAACGGCTATACTGATTCATCCAGAAGCAATGCCTTTAGGGTAACCTGGGGAGGCGCTGCTTATGCCCAGAGCTTTAACCCCGGCGGAGCGGACTATGCCGAGATGTTCGAGTGGCAGGACGGCAACCCGGAAGGCGAGGATAGGCGGGGGTTCTTCGTGACCCTGGAGGGTAAGCACATCCGCAAGGCCGCGCCACAGGACGACTATATCCTTGGGGTGGTGTCTGCTACTCCGTCCGTGGTCGGCGACAGCCAAGGTCTTGCTTGGCAGGATATGCACCAACGCGACAAGTTCGGCGAAATAATCTGCGAATGGGTAGAAGTGGAGCAACCGGTATTACTTGATGAAAGCGAGATGGAAGCATGGCAGGAAGCCAATTTGGAGTTACTTGCTGAAGCCCGAAAGAATAAGCAGCCGAAACTCGAAAAACCGGCATTGCCCGAAAAAACGCAGAAAGTGAAAGCGCATATCCCCAAACTCAACCCTGCTTATGACCCCAACCGGGAATACATTTCCCGTGACAGGCGAAAGGAATGGTCGGCTGTGGGCCTGATGGGCAAGCTGATAGTACTTGACGATGGCAGCTGTCAGCCAAACGGCTATTGTACAGTTGGCAATGGCGGCATAGCCACAGCAAGCGAGAGCGGCTACCGGGTGCTGGAAAGGCTTGATACTGATACAGTCAGGATTGTGTATCATCTGAAATAGTAAAATTCACAAAAAAATCTTTACTTTTAAATTAAAATGAGGTTGTGCGCCATTTTGGCAAACAACCTCATTTTAATTTAAAAGTAAACAAAAACAACAAACAAAACAAACCTAAAAATTATTGATTGTCTACAATGAAATAATATGGTATGATTATAATGATATGGCAAATATAGAGATTTTTGAGCATGGAAAGGACGGATCGGACTATGAAAATGAACACTCTTGGTTCTACAGGATTGATTGTCAGCGAGCTATGCATCGGTACTTTACCTATGGGGCCTTTGCAAAGCAATATTGATGTCGATAAAGGGGCGGAAATCTTGCTGGAAGCTATGGAAAACGGGGTCAATTTTTTTGATACCGCCCAAATGTACAGGACATATCCCTACTTGCAAAAGGCTTGCAAGCAATACGGTAAAGAGGTAATTATTGCCAGCAAATGCGCTGCTTGCGACTATAAAAGTATGGAAGACGCTATTGTTGAAGCTATGCGGGAGCTGAATCGGGATCATATTGATATTTTTCATGTCCATGCCGCCCGGGCCGACGGAAGCGTATTTGAAAAACGGGCCGGGGCTATTGAGGCTTTGCTGAAGGCCAAAGAAAAGGGCTATGTCCGCTTTACCGGCATATCTGCCCACAATCCGGCTCTGGTCGCCCTGGCGGCAGGGGCTGAGGAATTTGATCTGGTTTTTCCTTTGATCAACAAAATCGGCCTGGGTATTCTAGCCGGTACTTTAGAGGACATGTTGGCATCGATAGAGCTGGTACACTCCAGAGGCAAGGCCATGTATGCCATGAAAGCCCTGGCCGGAGGCCATTTGGCAGGTGATATGCCGGATGCCGTCAATTATGTCCGCTCTATCCCGGGAATAGATGCGGTTTCCATAGGGGTAGTTACTTTAGAGGAATTGTCCTTGCAGCTGAAAATCTTCAACGATGAAAAGATCGATCCGGCGATCCTGGCCAAGACCAAAGCCCAAAAGCAATTAAAAATCCTTCCAAATCTCTGCAGCTCCTGCGGAACCTGTATCAAATATTGCCCCAACGGCGCCCTCTCTTTTGAGGGCAAATTACCGGCCCCCGACCCCAAAAAGTGCGTATTCTGCGGCTACTGCACACCAGTGTGCCCGGAGTTTGCAATCAGAGTTAAATAAAGGCAACCTCTATTGCTTGCTATTTGGGGAACTTAACCATCCGTTTTTTAGTCTAATAAACAATAAATTACCATAAATAATAAGACAAGCTTAACAAAAATCACTAAATTCAAATAACCGTTTCGCAGAGCGAAACTTCAACAACTATTACCTATTACCTATTACCTATTACCTATTACCTGCTCTTAAGGGGTGAGCGAGTTGCCGCTACTGGAATTGGAAAAAATTACCAAATATTTTGTCAACGGGCAGGTTCGTACTGATGTCTTGAAGGGTATCAGTTTGGAAGTGGGCCGGGGAGAGTATATGTCTATTATGGGGCCTTCCGGTTCCGGCAAATCTACGCTTTTAAATATTATCGGCTGCCTGGACCGGCCTTCCGCCGGGAATTATGCCTTTGACAGCCGGCCCATCAACCGTCTTTCTGATAATAGTCTGGCAGATTTGCGCAATGCGGTATTTGGTTTTGTTTTTCAGCGTTTTCATCTTTTGCCCAACTTGGATGCCTTAGCCAATATTGAACTGCCATTGATTTATCGGGGCTTAAGTAAGCGGAAGCGGACCCGGGCGGCAAAAGAAGCCCTGACCTTGGTGGGATTGGAGGACCGGCAGCATCACCGGCCCAATCAGCTTTCCGGCGGAGAACAACAAAGGGTAGCTATTGCCAGGGCTATTGTGGGCAAGCCTCAAATCCTGTTTGCCGACGAGCCGACCGGGGCATTGGACAGTAAAAACAGCATCAATATCATGCAAGTCTTTTCCCGCCTCAATCAGGAGATGGGACTGACAATACTTCAAGTAACCCACGACATCAATGTCTCCCATTTCGGCCGGCGCACCCTCTTTATGCAAGATGGCATTATTGAGCGGGAAGAAGTTGTCACCGAGGAGCAGAGGAGGATTTTATGAAGAAAGTGATCTGGATAGTAGCAATTTTAGCTATAGTAGCCGGGGGCGGTTATTGGGCGGTGCAATCTCTCTTTCCTGCCAAAGAAGAAGTGCTTGGACCGGTCTATTCCACTTCGCCCATTACCAGGGGGGATATTGATGTAGGTGTGGATATTAT
>Ga0082212_10005921_pt1 | contig 16554 bp, 13 predicted proteins | sample TergutNt197P3_FD_71548 | JGI IMG/M metagenome (GOLD analysis project Ga0082212, IMG submission 71548) | Neocapritermes taracua P3 segment gut microbial communities from Petit-Saut dam, French Guiana - Nt197 P3 | ecosystem: Host-associated > Arthropoda: Insects > Digestive system > Gut ... | reverse complement strand
TTGAGGAAAATCAAACCAAGCACAACGGGCTTGTATTCTGCCGCGTCCATATTGTTGCGCAGTTTGTCGGCTGCCTGCCACAATGTTTTTTCCAATTCTACATGTGTTGCCATGCTATACTTTGTTCTTTATTTAAATTGCAAAGATAGTTGTTTTTAGCTAATTTTCAAGGTGTGTCGTTATTTTCAACGTCATATGATATTGCCGGTAATTGAATATATTGCATTTGTTCAAAAAAAATTCGGTTTATATAAAATATTTTATTAACTTTGCATCCAAATTCAGGATCATCGAAAGACGATTCGTTTTTAAACAACATAAATATCAAAATATTATGAACGAAGATCCCTATCCGAGTAGCAGAAAAAACAGTAAAACGAGCATGTTAAACTACCCGTAAGGCGACCTTTTTACGGTTTTCTTGCGGAAAAATTGTAAGGAGACCGAACAATGAACGAAATCAAAGACTTATTAAAACAACTTATCAGCGAAAAAAGCTGGAAAGCGCTCAAACAGGAACTAAACAATCTGGAGCCGTTCCAAATCGCCGATCTGATCGAATCTCTTCCGAAACAGGAAAAAATCCTGCTGTTCCGTATTCTGTCGCGGACGTCGGCCAAAGAGATATTCCAGCACCTGTCGTTCGAAGAACAGGAAGACATCATCGAAGGAATTGCAGGGAATGTACACAGACTGACGGAATTACTGAACGACCTGGACCCTGACGACCGTACCGCGTTTTTTGAAGAATTGCCGGGCGAGGTAAGCCAGCGGCTGCTGCAGATGATGTCGGTTGGGGAACGCAAGATTGCATTGCAACTGTTAGGCTATCCAAAAGATTCCATCGGGCGTTTGATGACCCCCGAATATGTAGCCATAAAGCCCCATTTCACGGTACAACAGGCAATTGACCATATCAGAAAATTCGGACGTGATTCGGAAACGCTCAATGTGATTTATATCGTGGACAGTAACTGGAAACTCGTTGATGATATACGTATCAAGGAAATTATCCTGGCGTCGCCTGAACAGACGATTGCAGAAATCAGCGATACCCGCTTCGTTTCGCTGAACGCTTATGATGACGAGGAAATGGCGGTACAGGTATTTCAGGACAACGACCGCGTGGCTTTGCCCGTGACCGATACCGACGGTACGCTGCTGGGTATCGTAACGGTGGACGACGTGATGGATGTGATCGAGCAGGAAGCGACCGAAGACTTTCAGAAATTCGGCGGTACCGAAGGGTTGGATTTATCGTACACCAAAACCTCGCTGTTTGAAATGATAAAAAAACGCTCCGGATGGCTCGTTCTCCTGTTTCTTGGCGAAATGCTTACCGCCTCGGCCATGGGGTTCTTCGAGCAGGAAATAGCAAAGGCGGTGGTGCTGGCTTTATTTGTGCCGCTGATTATTTCAAGCGGAGGCAACTCAGGCTCACAGGCGGCCAGTCTTATCATCCGTTCCCTCGCACTGGGAGAACTGAAGTTGAAAAACTGGTGGTATGTCATGCACAAGGAAATATTTTCCGGATTGCTACTGGGTTCTATTTTGGGAATAATAGGTTTTTTCAGAATATTTGTGTGGCAAATGACAGGTTTTTATAATTACGGCGATTACTGGATGTGGATCGGTGCAAGCGTATCGCTATCGTTGGTATTGGTAGTGCTTTGGGGTACCCTGACGGGTTCGATGATTCCTTTCCTGTTGAAAAAAATGGGTCTCGATCCTGCAACAGCTTCTGCACCATTTGTAGCTACTCTTGTGGATGTAACCGGGTTAATCATCTTTTTTACGGTTGCCGCCATGCTGCTGGGAGGCAAGTTACTTTGAAATGACTGTATGATTCGCAGAAAAACATTTTTCTTCTTTTTATTCGGGTTGGCCCTGCTGACTTTATTTATAGCCAACCTGATCTATGGCGCAGTATCCATTCCTGTGGGTGAGGTTTTTGGCATCTTACTTGGAAACGAAACCGGAAAAGCGGCATGGCAACACATCATCCTTCAATCCCGTCTGCCACAGGCTATTACCGCTTTGTTTGCTGGCGCTTCGCTGGCTGTCAGCGGTCTGATGCTTCAGACGCTTTTTAAAAATCCGCTGGCAGGGCCTTCCATACTGGGCATCAGCGACGGCGCTAATCTGGGCGTAGCGCTGGTGATGCTTTTCTTTGGCAATTCATTCCGGCTATTTTCCGCTTATTCACTCAGCGGGTCTCTGGCTATCATTATGGCTGCATTTGCAGGCGCATGCCTTATTCTCGGCGTCATCATTTATTTTTCGACAAAAGTGACAAGTCCCGTTATGCTTCTGATAATAGGAATCATGGTCGGATACCTTGTTTCATCGGTGATTGCTATCCTCAACTTTTATTCTACAGCCGACCGTGTTCACGGTTATGTCATGTGGGGTATGGGAAATTTTTCCGGCGTATCCGTCGAACGGTTACCGTTTTTTATGCTTTGTTCCGTTTTCGGATTATGTATGGCAATCATGCTGATAAAACCGCTCAACGCCTTGCTCCTTGGCGAGATGTATGCATCCAACCTTGGTGTAAAAGTGAAACGCACGCGGATTTTCATCCTGTTCTGTACCGGACTGTTGACGGCTACAGTAACAGCCTATTGCGGTCCGATTTCGTTCATCGGTCTGGCAGTACCACATGTAGCGCGTCTGGCGCTTGGTTCTTCGAATCATACCCTGTTGCTACCGGTAACAATCTTATCAGGCGCCTGTATAGCGCTTGTTTGTAACATGTTTACCGTACTTCCGGGAATTGAAGGCGTATTGCCAATCAATGCCATCACGCCGATTGTCGGCGCTCCGGTCATTATCTATGTGATAATTAACAGGAAAAATATTCCCTATTTTAAATGATTATGCCACGATCGCCTGTCATCGAAACGTCCGGATTAGTCATCGGATACAAGCAAAAAAGCAAAGAGCGGATCGTCATCCATGATTCGCAGCAACTTCAACTGTTTGCAGGCGAACTGACCGGTTTGCTGGGATTAAATGGCGCCGGCAAGTCAACACTGCTTCGTACGATCTGCGGTTTTCAGCCGGCGCTTGATGGAACAATACACTTGAACGGCCAACTTTTATCCGGTTATTCACACGCCGAACTGTCGCGCATGATTGGCGTTGTCTTAACCGAAAAAACGAATGTGGGGGGAATGACTGTCAATGAATTGGTTTCGCTTGGCCGCCATCCGTATACCGGTTTTTTCGGGGTATTGAAAGCGGAAGATAAACGGATTGTGACGGAATCATTAGCGGCAGTCGGCATGTTACACACGGCTAACCGGTCTGTTTCGGAACTGTCCGACGGAGAACGTCAAAAAACGATGATAGCCAGGGTATTGGCACAGCAGTGCCCTGTGATTATTCTGGATGAACCAACGGCATATCTTGATGTTACAAGCCGTATTGAAACCATGTCTTTATTGCGTCGCCTGGCTGTAGAACAGCAGAAAGCAATCCTGTTGTCCACGCACGATTTGGAACTTGCAATCCAAATGAGCGATTGTCTTTGGCTAATGGATCAAAAGCGCCCAATGGTATGCGGAACCCCGGAAGACCTTATTTTGAACGGCGCTTTTGAGACTTTCATTAATAAAAAAGGCATCACTTTTGACCCTTCAACAGGAAAACTCACTGCCGACAAGCCATCTTTTCCAATTATTGTCGAAGGCGATCCCAAAACATCCTACTGGGTAGGAAACGCGCTAATACGGAATGGTTTCAGACCTACTGTCAGTACTGAATCCTATCATGGTGAAGGATTAACCCCTGACAGCGAATCGAATGGCAGAATCTATTGCCATCATCCGAAACAGATATCCTTATTTTTATCCGAAACAGACGAAATAAAAGTTGACAGTGTCGCTGAACTTATCGCTATTATTATAATGTATAGAGAAAAAGGTCAATTTTAAATACAGTTCACTTATAGGTTTCGTAATCTGTCGGATTAACCCAGCCGGTTTGTTTCCAGGGCTCTGTAATCTCGCCCGACTGTACCCGTTCCCAAAAATTCCAGGCGCTTTCCTGATAAAAGGGATAATGGTCGAAAATATCACCGTTTCCCAGCATCCGCGGGTCGCCCTGTTGACGAAGCATGGAGAACAGAAACTCCTTCATTTCATTTTTTTGCGTATGATACAACGGGTTAGTCGCAAGATTGATGATACAATCCTCATCAACTGACAGGTTGTAAAGTTCTTCTTCCTGTCTTTTTCCAAACGACAGTTGCCAGTACCGGTTGTTGCGTCCTTCACGGTGCATATTCAAAATATCGGTTTTGGTGGGCGAACCGTCACAATCCAAATAACCTGTTTCAGGATTCCCGCCCGGAAAAAGGTCAGGTTTCAGGTTGTTTACATACAACAATCCGTCCCGTATCATGGCACGTACAGGATATCCCTGATTGCCGGGGCGTCCATAATCATGCCGTTCCCTGCCTAACAAAGTATAATTGCGATAGGTGGTGGCCATCCCTTCCCTGCCATTTTTGAAAATTTCGCCCAGGCTAAAGCCCGATGGCTGTAACATTCCATACTGTACCGGATCAATGCCGCCTACATCAAGAAAAGTAGGCGTAAAATCAACAAAGCTGATATAGTCGTTAACGACTCTGCCCGGATTGACAATTCCATTTTTCCACATAACGGACAGAGGCATGTGGTTGGATATTTCGTAACTGTTGGCCTTGCTTCGCGGAAAAGGCATCCCGTTGTCCGATGTGAACACAATGAGGGTATTAGCCAACATTCCCCGTTTTTCCAGCTCTTCAATCATCATTGCCAGGTGTTTGTCCAAGTACTCTATTTCGTATGCATAATCAAGCATATCTGTTCGGACAGTTTCGTTATCCGGCCAAAAGGCAGGTACATGGTCAATCATATCGACCGTTTTGCCTCCCAGTTCTATCCCCGATCCATAACTGTAAGCCCTGTGCGGCTCGGTAAATCCCACCCAGAAAAACCAGGGATTCGTATCCCGGTGATCGTCCAGAAAATCCTTAAAATTAGCCGCATAATCCGTTGCGCCAATATGCGGGGTCGGTGGCGTCAACCTTTTTTTCTGGTAAGGACTGCCTGTCAGTTCCCGGGGTTTTCCATTCACCTGTCCGGCATCGCCCGGCGCCCAGCCTTTACCGGTAAAACCCGTATGATAGCCGGCTTCCTGTAATGCTTCTGTAACTACCCTTATATCAGCAGGAAATTTAGGTATATGATTGCCTGCTTCACGAAGTTGCCATGAATAAAGTCCGGTAAGCACACAAGCCCTTGAAGGAGCCGATTTGGCATTTGGCGTATAACAGTTGGAAAAAAGGATACCCTCCCGCGCCATCCGGTCAAAACCGGGCGTGCGAATCCATCGGCAACCGTTCGCCCCAAAATGCGGAAAGGAGGCATCGTCGGCTATACAAAACAGTATATTGGGTCTTTCCGTTTGCGGAACACCCTTTTCCTGACCTTTCTGACCCGATTTACAGGAAATAACCGCCCAGAAGGCAAAAACAACGGTGGTAAGTGATACATGCTTTTTCATCAGAGGTTTCGTTTAATCATTGATTTTCCATTTTTCTTTCAGCCAGGATATTGTCCATGAATCAAACCGCATGGGGTCTTTGTCGTCCTTTGCTGCTTTTTCAAGGTCAATAACGGCTTCTTGCACGCTTGAACTGTTTTCGCCGGTGTAATCAATCACATTTAGCGCAAAATTTCTGACGCAATCGTCAGGACTATCCAACGCATGAAGGATTGTATGGATGGCAATTTCCTTTTCGCCAAGGTTATAGAGCGCTTCTGCTACCACCGTTGCCACATCGGGCGATGGATCGTCGAGCGCTTTTTTAAGTTGCGGGATGACACTTTTTGCCTCATCTTTCAAAATCAGCAAACCGGTTGCCGCCCAATAGCGGATAATGCTTTCGTCGCTTTGCAACAATCCGGTTAATCGTTTGAGATTTTGCGGATTGCCGTCAGACGCAAGATTAGCGGTTTCCAAAATTTGAGAGAACGGCAGTTTTGCGCTGCGCATATAATCATATAAAGGCATTCCTTTTGTACGATCAATAAACTCTCCTTCAGGGACAAAACCAACATCAAGAATATCGTTTTCTAAAGTATTTAACACCTTACACATTCGTCCGAGTATTTCCTTATAGTCAGGGTTGGCTGCCAGATTATGCACTTCCCATGGATCGTTTTCCATATCGTACAGCTCTTCAGCCGGTTTAGGATTCCAGAAAATTGACTGTACATCATTACAATCTCCTGCAAGATAAGCCTGTTCCCATGAACGCATCGACGGCGCAAGCCATTGATAGTTGTTGCGAATCCCATAGATACGATGCGGCATGTAATTACGAATGTAACGATACTTTTGGTCACACAAGGCACGCGACATATCATAGCGTTCATCCATGCGACCGCGAAACATGAATACATACCGGGGATCGGCAGATTTGCGCTTACCCAGAAAGGCATGTCCCTGCATCCAGTCGGGAATTTTTATCCCGATGATACTTAACAGGGTGGGCGCCAAATCTACAAAACTGACCAGCCGATTGACTTTCGTTCCGGGAATTTTGGCTGGATACAGTTGTTTGTATTTTTCGGGAATACGGACGATAAATGGAACTCGTGTTCCAGTATCGTACAAAAACCGTTTAGCGCGCGGTAAAATACCACCGTGGTCGCCGTAATAAATTACGATGGTGTTTTCGGCTTCGCCGTTATCTTCCAATTCTTTTAACATTTTCCCCACCCAGGCATCCATATCTTCAATTTTATCGTAAAATTGCGCCCAGTCGTGGCGTAATTCTTCCGTATCGGGATGATAGGGAGGAAGTATTACCTTTTGAGGATCATGCCGGAGATTTTCAGTTGGAATCCATTTATGGATGCTGCTTTCGTGTGACATTGTGTTATTGAAAACGGCAAAGAACGGCTGTCCCGGTTTGCGGTTTTTGTAATGCGCTCTGTTACCTGATTCATCCCAGATACCTTTGCTCTGTGAAGTTGGGATGTTATAGTCTTCTTTTGAATTATTGGTACAGTAATATCCCGCTTCCCGCAAAAACTCAGGATAGCAACGTATCACATCCGACTTGGCATATTGGCTGCGATGGTGATGATGACCGCCGGAACAGGCATAAATTCCTGTAAGGATCGTATTACGGGCTGCTGCGCTCACAGGGGCGTTCGCAAAAGCATGTGTATACAAAAATCCTTCGGACGCCAGTCTGTCCAGATTGGGCGATGTGGCGAACGAATCGCCGTAACAGCCCAAATACGGACTGTTGTCTTCGGTAGTGAGCCAAAGAATATTTGGGAGTTGGTCAGGAATGGATTCTTTGCATCCCTGCATGAAAGGAACAGCCGCCGAACAAACGATAAGATGTATTGATTTCATAAGTTAATAGTTCAGTCATTATTCCATCCGGGGTTGTTGGGAAGAAGGTTAGGGTTCATATTATATTCTCTGAAAGGCACTGAAAATGTATTATCTGCATTAACAGGTACATTGTAAATACACCTTGTCCATACAGGCATCTTTTTTTCGCCGGTGGCGATGTCATAATAATGCATCTGGGCGACTGCCTGTCCGTCTGGCATTACCTGCTTAACAATATTCCATCGCCTGATGTCGTAAAAACGAAGTCCTTCCATGGCTAATTCAATCATCCTTTCATGACGTATTTTGGCTCTCATTTCTTCTTTAGACAGTCCGGCTGGTAATTCAGGTAGCCCTGCGCGGGATCTTACATCATTGACGGCTTTGTAGACGCTTGCGTCAGGACCCGAATGTTCATTTTGCGCTTCAGCATACATAAGTAATACATCCGCACACCGGAGGATAATGTAGTTTTGATGACAGGCTGTAACATCAGCGAGGTCCTCACGATTGGTATATTTCTTGAACAAAAACCCTGTCACATTGGAGTTTTGTGTTGATTCAAGGATGTCTTTACTTAGTTGGCCATTTTCGTTTAGCGCGCCCGGACGGCAATCATGAGGTGCGGTTTTGCCCCAAAGCGTATCGGCATAGGCTCCTTCCCTATATACTGGCGACCAGATAGTGGCATAATATCTTGGTTCAAGGTTACGGTAAGGGTCTTCGGGGTCATAGGTTGGATCGTCGTTAATGGATAATCCGTTCACTGTTTCATAAGCGTCTACCAGTGCTTTTGTTGCGTTAATTTCCATCGTGGCGCTTTGTCCTGTAAATTCATATGGCGCAACGCGAGCAGTCAGATTATGTCTGTGCTGCATTGTATAAATCCGCTCAAGAATCACTTCCTCATTGTTGTATTCACCGTCATACTGAAACAATCTGGCATAGTTTGGTTCCAGCCCGTAAGCCCCTAAATCAACGACGGCTTTGGCTGCCGTAGCCGCCTTATCAAATCGTCCACACCAAAGCATAGCCCGCGCTTTCCATGCCAGGGCTGCACCTTTGGTGATCCGACCAATGTCGCCGCCTGAATATTTTACAGGAAGTATTTCTGCCGCTTCTGCAAGTTCGGTTTCGATAAAATCCAGTACGGTTTGCTTATCTGTTCTGGATATTGTTAATGCTTCGGAGACTTCAATAACATGCGTAAAAAAGGGCACATTGCCGAAATAATTAACAAGAAAAGTATAAGCAATTGCCCGTATTACCCTGGCTTCGGCTATCATACGGTTATATTTTTCCTGTGAAATTTTATTTTCAGGTACCAGTTCAATACCTTTTAGAAATCGGTTTACTGCCGAAACGGCATTATAATTACTAGCCCACCATGTTTGAAATTCAGCATGTGAGTTATCTACTGCACCAATAATCAAAAAGTTAGTGGCGCCGACGGATTGCACGGCAATGTCCGACTTTCGGTCCATCATTATCTGGTTGATGTCGGGGAGATAGCGGTACAGGTCATTAACCGCCATTTCCGCTTCGCTTTCGTCCATCCAGAAAGTGGATGGATTGATGGTATTGATCGGGTATTTTTCCAATAATCCTTCCTGGCAACTCCAGAGAATCATTACCGTTACCGCTGAAATTATTATATTGTTGAATGTCTTCATACGAATAAAATTTAATGTGTTCAAAATTGTATGCTAATCCCAATGTTATAGGATTTCAACTGAGGTGTTTGAATATGTCGGGCTGAGTTTGAATTACCTCCAGCAGACCAGTTTGACCATACACTGGAATCAGGAGTGGGTACACTCTCAGGGTCAAGACCCCAATTTTTCATAAATTGAGATATCGTCAACAGATTGGTTCCGTCGAAAAATATTCTCAACTTGCTGATTTTTACCTTTTCGGTCAATTTTACAGGAAGCGTGTATCCAAGCACAAGCGATTTTAGACGCAGGTAATCAATGCTCCACATAAAAGCAGAAGTCCAATAGTTGTCTGTATAGTACGGACTGGGGCTCATCCTTGGTCTTGGGAAATGAACATTACCATAGGTATCACCTTGTTTTGTCCAATAATTATCGATGACAAACCGGGCCACCGGTGCATTGTTGTAACTGCCGGCTTCGCCGAGGTAACCTGCCAGATATGTATGCGCACCTGATGCGCCGGACCATAACATATTGAAATCAATTCCTTTCCAGCTTGCTCCTAACTTGAAGTTATAAATGAAGGTGGGGGTCGGTGTTCCCAAATATTGTGCATCGTTATCCCAATCAATAAACCCGTCATTATTCAGGTCTTCATAAATGTAATCGCCCGGACCGGTGACAGCTGCATAATTTTGCATCTTGGGGACATTTTGCAATTCTTCCTGAGTCTGGATGATACCGAGTACTTTGTAACCTCTGAGAGCATATATGGGGCTACCTTCCCAACGGTAATGCGCCCAACCTAAATTGGTAATACCAAGTCCGGCATAATCCACCAGTTTGTTTTTTACATGTGTAAAACCTATTCCTGCAAAATAATAAAAGTCGCCCTTATGGTCACGCCAGTCTACTTCGAGTTCCCATCCTTTATTTTCGACTTTACCTGCATTTGTTTTCGATGGATTAAGCCCGACCAAAGCAGGAACCGGCACGTTAAGCAATATGTTATTTGTAATTTTAGTAAAATAATCGAATGTAGCCGTTAAACGGTTTGATAGAATGCCTAAATCTACTCCAAAATTATTTTGTGTCACTTTTTCCCAGTTCAACTCTTCCGAAGCTATATCGTTTTGTCGTACTGTTCTAACAGCATATTCACCGTTAGGTCCCGTACTAAACGCATAATTTGTCCCGACCGCCAATTGCGGGATGTAATCGTAGTTTCCGATACCGTCATGTGAACCTGTCTGTCCATAGGAATACCTCAGCTTGAAGGTATTGATGGCTTTGCTGAGTGGCTCCCAGAAGTTTTCATTAGAAATTCTCCATCCTAGGGAAGCACCGGGAAAACTACTGTATTTCCTTCCTTCGGGGAAGCGTGACGAGCCGTCATATCGCAGACTAACATCGGCATAATATTTATTGTCATAATTATAGCTGACACGTCCGAACCATGAACGTAATCCCCATTCATTCCATGAATTTGAGATAGTTGTATAGTCCAGGTCACCACTGCCAATATTTCTTATCGCATTATTGAAAAATCCGCCACCAGTCATCCTGTAATCTTCATTCCTGTATTCTTCGGTCGAATATCCTGCCAGTGCATTGATGGTATGGTTGTGAAAACTTTTATCGTAATTAATAAGTCCGTTCAGGGTGCTTCGGGTGGTATAAGTCGTGTAATATGACAGTCGATTGGTTGGGTTATTTATAAACCCTAAATCATATCTGGGTGTGTTTATTTCCTGTTTTCGCCATGTTTTCTGGAAAGCATAGTCAGCGCTCACTTTCAGTCCGTCAACAGGTTTCCACTCCAATCCTGCGTCAATGGTTCCGAAATCGGAAGATACGTTATTCCAACCCATATATTCAGGATCGCTTTCCAGCATCGCGTTCCTTCTTCTTGCTCCGTTGGGTATATAATTGCCGTCTTTATCATAAAATGGCGCTCCACCCAGCATTTTTGAAGCGGGAGCATGGATACCTTGAACAATTTCGTATTCGGGATTTGAATTTGCTCTTCTTTGTGTGGAATGTTGGAAATAGATATTGGCATGCCCGCCGAACGTTCTGAATAGATTGAAATTGTTGTTACTACGGAAACCGATCCGGTTATAGTCCCTGTTGGGTACCAATCCATCCTGATAGAAATAGGAGGCATTAAACATGGATCTGACATAGTCACTGCCTCCGTTGAGCGTGATGGATTGACGGGTTTGAGGTCTGTTCGGACGGAACAGTTCTTCCATATTGAATGAAGCGGCGCGGTAGGTATAGGGATCGTCCTTCATTCCCTGTAAATAGTCTGCTATTTCCTGCTCGGTATAGTAGGGGGTGGTAGTAGAACCTTTAATTAGCGCTTCGTTTTCATGAATGACGTTTCGATAGCGAAGGTACTGCTCGGTAGTGGCATGTTTAGCCAGTGAAGTTGCACTCTGCCAACCGACAGATGAATCATAGCGGACGCGTATCTTTCCTTTTTCACCTTTTCTGGTTGTCACCAGAATGATGCCATTGGCGCCGCGTGACCCATAGATGGCAGTAGATGCGGCATCTTTCAATACGGAAATAGATTCAACTGTTGCCACATCAATGTTGTTGAACGACTGTACTTGTCCGTCCACCAGCACAAGCGGTTCGCTTCCGTTCGGTGATGAAATACCACGTATCTGCATCTTCATGCTCATATCTCCGGGATTACCGCCGTTGTCAATGATGGTTAACCCGGGCGTTAAGCCCTGTAGCGACTTACGCATGTCGGAATTGGTCTGACTGGAAAGTTGTTCACCTGTAACTGAAGAAACGGCAGAGGTCAGGGAACTTTTCTTCTGTGTACCGTACCCTACCACGACTATTTCTTCAATTTGACGGGCGTCTTCAGCCATCATGACATTAATAATACGCTTGTTACCTACAAGAAATTCCTGCGAAACGAATCCGATATAGGAAAAAACCAGGGTGGAATTTTCGTCCGGAGCCTGAATAGCGTACTCCCCATCGGCAGTGGTTGCCGTTCCACGTGTGGTTCCCTTGATCATCACGCTTACACCGGGCAACAGTTCTCCATTACTATCGGTAACAGTACCGGTAATATTGATTAGTTGTAAATCCTGGATCAACGTTTTATCTTCAATCAAAGTATCTTTCATTTCTATATTGATTGCGGTAGCCTGTAATTCGGCAATGGCCGAAATTGCAAACGTGTTAAACAATAATAAAATGAATGAAAACGTCATAACATTGATTAATTTTTTGTTTTTCCATAGTATGTTTTCCATAGGCTTAAATATTATAAGGTTAATAAAAATATTTTTGACTGCAAAAATAAAAAATATTTTTTATTTTCCACGTATTTTTCGCTATTTTATACTGAAAAATCCGGTTTTTTTATATAATTTTGCGGCAAATTTTAATAAAATATCTATTGTTATGGAATTATCAATTGATAATAAAGAACTTGACAAATTCCTGATGATTGGTGACAAGGTACTGGTTAAACCTACTAATCCACAGGGAAAAACAAAATCGGGTTTACTGCTTCCGCCAACCGTACAGGAGGGCGAAAAACTGCAGACAGGGTATATCATTAAGGTAGGTCCGGGTTTTCCGGTGCCATCACATTCAGATGATTACGAGGTATGGAAAAAGAAAGAGGATACCATCTCGTATGTTGCGCTGCAGGCAAAGGAAGGCGACTTGGCTGTATACCTTCAAAGCGCCGGTTTTGAAATACTTATCAACGAGGAAAAATACCTGATCCTACCCCATTCATCCATCCTGATGATTGTTCGCGATGAAAAACTTTTTGAATAAAACCTCATAGCCGGACAGGCAATTCCAGCAACTATTAAAATCATATAAAACAATAATTAATGAGTAAAATTTTAGAAAAAGAACACTTTTCAGAGCAAGTAGTCAAATTTGTGGTCGAAGCGCCACTTATCGCCCGTTCCCGTAAAGCCGGGCATTTTGTCATTGTTCGCGTCGGAGAAAAAGGCGAACGCATCCCCCTCACCATTGCCGGCGCGGATACGGAAAAAGGTACGATAGACCTGGTAATTCAGGCTGTCGGCAAATCTACACAAAAGATGTGTCAATTGAACGTTGGCGATAACTTCACCGACTTAGTAGGCCCTTTGGGGCAGGCTACCCATATAGAAAAAGTCGGCACGGTCGTTTGCGCCGGCGGCGGCGTGGGTGTAGCTCCTTTATACCCCATTGTTGAAGCGCTTCACAAAGCGGGAAACAAAGTCGTCGTCGTGCTTGCTGCGCGCAACAAAGATTTGATAATCATGGAAAAGCAAATGCGTGCAGTTTCTAATGAAGTCGTTATCATGACCGACGACGGATCCTACGGAACAAAAGGACTTGTTACCCATGGCGTTGAAAGTGTTATCAACCGGGAGAAAGTGGATTTGTGCGTGACCATCGGTCCGGCTATCATGATGAAATTCGTATCCGAGCTGACAAAAAAACATGCGATCCCGACAGTAGCGTCACTCAACACGATCATGGTAGACGGTACGGGAATGTGCGGTGCCTGCCGTGTGACGGTCGACGGTAAAACAAAATTTGTATGTGTAGACGGTCCTGAATTTGATGCGCACAAGGTCGATTTTGATGAGATGATGATGCGTCAGCGTTCTTATAAATCAATGGAATAATCATGACTACTTAATAATTCATAATTCATAATTCAAATAAATGGATAGTAAAGAAAATATAAAAATACGGAGAGCCGAAGCATGGCGTGAAGAACTGCGTCAATCGATGAAAAACAAAGATCGCACGGCTATTCCCCGCGTGAAAATGAATGAGTTAGACCCTGATTACCGTAGCCGGTGCAATGAAGAGGTCAATCTGGGGTTAACGGCAGAACAGGCCATGCGCGAAGCGCAGCGATGTATTGATTGCCCGGCGCCCACCTGTATGGAAGGCTGTCCGGTAAACATCAATATCCCTTCGTTCGTAAAAAATATTGAACGGGGCGCTTTTGCGGAAGCGGCTAAAGTGCTGAAAGAAGCTAATGCCCTTCCGGCAGTTTGCGGTCGGGTATGCCCACAGGAAAAACAGTGTGAATGTAAGTGTATTCATCTGAAAATGAATAAGGAAGCAGTTGCCATTGGCTATCTTGAGCGGTTTGCTGCCGACTATGAACGCGAAAGCGGAACGATGTCCATACCTGAAATAGCCGACAAAAACGGCATGAAAGTTGCGGTTGTCGGTTCCGGACCTGCAGGTTTGTCGTTTGCCGGCGATATGGTTAAAATGGGATATGATGTAACCGTTTTTGAAGCGCTGCACGAGATTGGCGGCGTACTGAAATACGGTATCCCGGAGTTTCGACTTCCCAATCATATTGTAGATGTGGAAATTGAAACGCTTAAAAAAATGGGCGTTCATTTTATAGTCAATTGCATCATCGGTAAAACAATCGGTTATAACGAACTGCTTGAGGAAGGATACCGGGGTATTTTCGTAGCGAGCGGCGCCGGACTGCCTAATTTTATGAACATTCCGGGTGAGAATCTGATCGGCGTGATGTCGTCGAACGAATACCTGACGCGCGTCAACCTGATGTACGCAGCCCGGGAGGATAGCGATACGCCTGTGTTGAAAGGGAAAAATGTGGCGGTCATCGGCGGCGGCAATACGGCGATGGATTCTGTTCGTACAGCGAAGCGCCTGGGCGCCGACCGTGCGATGATCATTTACCGCCGAAGCGAAGAAGAAATGCCGGCACGCATCGAAGAAGTCAAACACGCCAAAGAAGAGGGCATAGAATTTATGACGCTCCACAATCCTGTCGAATATTTTGGCGACGCAAACGGCCATGTCACAAAAATGCGCGTCCAGCAAATGGAATTAGGCGAGCCGGATGCTTCGGGACGCCGCAGACCTGTACCCATTAAAGACGCGATCATCGAAATAGACGCCGACGAAGTCATCGTAAGCGTTGGCGTATCACCCAACCCGTTGATACCAAGAGCCTTTGATGGATTGGAAATAAGTAGATGGGGCACGATTATCGTCAATGAAGACAGCATGAAGTCGTCGCTGAACGAAGTATATGCCGGCGGCGACATTGTACGCGGAGGCGCAACCGTTATCCTCGCCATGGGCGACGGACGCAAAGCTGCCGCTGCCATGAACGAACAGCTTATTTAATTTCCTGTTTGACAATCAGCGTCTCACCCGTATCTTCGAGTTCAAAGAAATGCGCCCGTTCCGCTCCACCGCCGTTGGGCTGATGAAAAACAAGACACAATTTATTTTCAAATGTTCTGAAAATCATCCCGTGTCCGCCATTTTTATTGAAGATTGGCTCCGGTTGCTGTTTCCATGGCCCGTAGATTTTTCCTGTCACTGATTCGGCAATGCCGATAGCGTATCCTTCCTTAGTAAAACTTGACCATATCATCAACAATTTCTTTGATTTTGTACGATACAGAAAACAACCGTCAGTCACATAATTTTTGTTCCCTTCAGGCGTCCATGGTGCGCTCGAAGCACAGAACAGGCTGAGCGGTTGTCCAACAGGCGCCGACAAGTCCGGTTTCAATTCCACAATGTCCATCGTACCATCCACTACCTGCACCCATTCGTGGCAAAAAACCATGTAAGGCGTGCCGTCTTCAACCCAGAGCGTTCCGTCGAGCGCCATATAGTCCATCGGCGTATGAGGTATGCGATCGAAAGGCAGGAAAGGCCCTTCAGGCGAATCGGCATGAAAAATCTGCGTGCCGCGAAATGTATACCTTGCCCATCCTTCCTGCTGTTTTTTCCATTCAATATCGCTGTTGAGCGTGGCAAAAAGATAATACCGGCCATTATACCGATGCACTTCGGGCGCCCACACCTGACCGGTAATCCAGTTATCTTCCGGCACGGTAAAAACCTGCTTTGGCCCTTCCCACATTTTTAGGTCTCCGCTCTTATAAACTGCCACACCGCCCAAAGTTTGCCCCTCACGCCCCTTTTGCGAAGAGGAAGCATACATGTAGTAGACCCCTTTTTCTGCATCCGGAACGATAAACGGATCGCGAATATAAATATCACCCGTAGCCCGCGACGGCGGCTGTCCGTACATGCACGACGCTCCCGCAATCAGTAACGCGATGCATAATCCATTGATTTTTTTCATCTCCAATCTTTTTTTCATTTTTTATATATTTATTTTCTTTGTAAAAATTCGCACAATAAATCGTGTTGTATGTAAAATATTATTCTTATCTTTGTTGCTGATTGGTGCAGCGCTTCTGTGACTGACCGTTTTTTGTCATGCTTGTAAACCAGCAGTTTTTTGTCCTGCTCCATCTGGCAGTCGGAAACTTTTCTCTCAACTCATTTTTAAACTGCTGTTTATATGGAAAATTCACAAGAATGACTTTTTTATCGCGATGCTCGCCAGTTGAGAATTGATAGTTATTGCAATTGAATGACATATTTTTGAAATGAAATTAGATTTTGGCACAAAAGTAAT
>Ga0082212_10005919_pt1 | contig 16560 bp, 12 predicted proteins | sample TergutNt197P3_FD_71548 | JGI IMG/M metagenome (GOLD analysis project Ga0082212, IMG submission 71548) | Neocapritermes taracua P3 segment gut microbial communities from Petit-Saut dam, French Guiana - Nt197 P3 | ecosystem: Host-associated > Arthropoda: Insects > Digestive system > Gut ... | reverse complement strand
ACGGCGCGCAGGATCGTCGATATTTTGCCGGGCGCAGGGCCTCTTTCCGGTCTGCATGCCGCGCTGACTTTACTGCCCGGCGACGGGGTTTTTCTGGTCGCGGCGGACCTGCCGTTCTCAAGCCCGCTCGCGGCAAAGCGTATCATCGAACTTTGCGGCGATAAAGACGCGGCGCTCATAAGGCTTCCGGACGGTAAGCTTGAACCTTTGTTCGGGTTTTACCGGAAGACTGTCCTCTCCCGCTGCGAAAGCGTCATAAAATCGGGCAGCAACCGTATGACGGAGATATTACCCGGCGCCGCTGCGCTGTTTGTGGCTCCGGCCGAGCTTGGCGAATTATGGGATGAGAGGCTGATTTCCAACATTAACCGCCCTGAAGATTTTGAAAAAGCGGCTATTGAATTTTCACGCGGGCAGTGCTAGAATATATTTTACCAATATTTTGAAAGGTACGGATGGATATGAGTTACAAAATCACTAGAAGAGATGAAGCGTATACCTATGAAGCCCCGGGGCATTTCGACGTCCGCACGACCCGCCTGCACGACCCGCAGGATGTAAACTCAGGCGGCATCACAATGGGGCTGAGCCACTTTCTGCCCGGCGGCGGCTGTAATTACGGCGCCAACGCCAAGGAGTCGATATATTATATCGTAAAGGGGCAGATGTACCTTGAAAGCGAGCTTGGTACGGAAAATGAGGTAAAGACGACACTATACAAAGGGGACACATATCATTGCGGCCCCGGCACAAGCAAATCGGTCGTCAACAACGGCCCGACCGCATGCCAAATGCTTGTCGTGCTGATCACCCCGCCGGAAGCGTAAATCGGATTTTACGCCTTTTCAGCTCTTTGCGCCCGGAAGACGGGGATTTCAGGTCCCGCAAGTAAAAAACATGCTGAGCAGATTGCGCAGGCAATTCACTCAGCATGTTTACTATGCTTGGTCAGTTTTCTATTATCAGCGCTATTTTGGCTCCTCCGCCGTTGCTTTACCGACGACCGACACGCCCCATTTTGCTATCTGGAGACGGACCCTGTCTTCGCTCGTCTCAAAGGTGATCTTATCGCCGTCTATTGAGACTACCTTGCCGAGAATACCGCCGATAGTCGTTATCGTATCGCCCGTACTCAACGAGTCGCGCATTTCGGCAAGCTTCTTTTTCTTTTTGCTTTCAGGCCTTATCATAAAGAAATAGAAAATGGCTACCATCGCCACAAGTATAATAATCATAGTCGGGTCCATAATTTTTCCTCCAATATATTCAAAGTCACGTCATTATACTTGTACAGTCCGGAAAAAGCAAGAGAAAAATGCGGATCTTCAGGAGAGTTATCCATGAGCGGTTACTATTCACGCTCAGCAGGGAAAGTGGCTATGAGCGGTCTCTTTTGAGAATCAGTGAGGCAGCGCCGCTGTTTGCTTATTCTTTTGCTTTTAAGAGATCCAGAACGCTGCGCCGCGTCACGGCGACAGCGCTGCCGGCGGCTGCGGTCAGGATAACGCCTAGGTACAACGCGGCGAACAAGGATAAACGCTCCGATATATCCGCCAGCCCGGAACCTTTGTACAGAAGCATCCCGCACACGCCGACCGCAAGCCCGGCTATGCCCGGAAGTATCTGTTCAAGAGCCAGCGCAAGGCGGGTTGCCTTTTTACCCGTCCCAAGCATCCGCATAATCGCCGCTTCCTTTGACGACTGCAGGATTATCAGGCAGCACAGGAACGCGCCGAGCAACAGCGCTGCGGCAAGGGCGCCGGGGTACATCGTATTGACCAGATCCAATGATTTTTGCGGCCCGTCAAGCCGGCTCGTATCGACGAGGAAGTCTACTCTGCCGGTCGATTTCACTATGTTCTCACCGTATGAAATAAAATCGTCCAGCCGTGAGTTGTCAGCAAGGGTAATCTCAGCATAGAGCAGCCCCCAGTCCGCGTTGTCCCTGCCGGGCGTAAAAAGCATCTTATTGAAATCATCGGATGTCGCCGTAAGTACGCCGGCAATAGTGTATGTTTGCCCGACCCTTTTAAGCTCTTTCATAAAATCGTCCGTTCCAAGCACCTCGTCGTCTGTGGCGGGATCATCCTGATTTATGGCGCGGTAACTCCTCAGATACCTTTCTTCTGTGAACGCAAGCGTTAACTCATGTGTGATAACCACTTCATCGCCAGGCTTAAGGCCGAACTGTTCCATTAGTCCCTCGCCCGCTATAATGACGTCGCCTGCACGGTCAAAGCACGATATATCGTACCCGTCTGAAAAGGCTATGTACGGCGCCTCTCCTGTGTAGCGGTGGATATCGTTTGTCGCCATGAGGTCTGCTGAGTCCCGGTTCACTTTTATCGGGTACAAATGCGACTCATAATATGAATCGGAAACCAAACGGTTATTCTTTATCATATGCATAGCCATCAGCGGAAGCCCTCCGGCGAAATTCGCCGTGATCGGCGTGGTGGCTATTAGTTCTTCATATGACTGCTTCATTAGCGAAAGCTGCCCTATAGCGCCGAGCAGCAGTGCAGCCAGCGCGACTGAAAGCGCTGATTTCCAGGCTGACCGACGAATGTGACGCCATGTATATCGCAGTATAAAACCATTAACACGACCGCTCGCAGGCTGATGCACAGATGCCGTGTTCGTCGTTGAAAGCGCGGCAGCGGCGGTGGCAGTGGAAGCGGCAGTGGCGGTGGCGGTGGCAGCGGCAGTAACTGCGGCGGGCGGCGTTCTGCCGGACCCCATTATGCCCTCGCCCTGTTTATCTGCTGCAGGGCTGCCCTCAGTCTTCTTCCACCGGTCCGCCGAGTCGTCTCCCTCGCTTTTACCACCCCTCGCACCCCGGACTTTGCCTTCTTGTGAAGATCCTCGCAACAGTTCCAGCGGCGGCTTGGCGCCTATTCGTGTCAGCATTGCCATAGCCAGAACCAATATCAGCGCAAGCTCTCCCGCAAGGCAGGCTGCCAAAGTCCAGGCAGGAACGGAAGTACTGACAGCGTACTCGCCGAGTACAAGAATCGCCTCATTGCCACCTATGACCCTTATTGTATAGACCCACGATGCGCCGATCCCCGCCAGTATGGATACAAACGCAGTCGCCATGAGCGGATACAACAGCGCTTTCGCCGAAGCCCGCCGCCCCGTTCCCAGTACGCGCATTATCGCGTACTCTTTCTTTTTGCGACCGATGTACAGATAGACGACGAATAACATCGCGGCGGCGATAACTCCTGAAAACACGGCAATGTTTGTGGTTGACATGCTTCCTGCTTCACGGAACGCTGTTTCGATCTCCGGCCATCCCGCGTCGGAAAATATGAGCGTCATGCCCATATCATTGATCAACGGACCGGCTTCCGTCAGAAAAGGCTCGAAATTCTTCGCGTTTTCGACCGTAAAACTGACCTCAGCCGGGGAATATAAGTGATTTTTTAGCAGCCCCTCATCGACGGGCAAAAGCGATAACGGTACGAACACTGTGTTGACAGAGTAGGACCAATGCGGTTTTTCAAACTGCTCCAAATCAGTATCGACGTTTCTGCAAATTCCTACGATCTCAAGCGTAACAGGCTCAACGGCAGGTTTATACCTTTCCGGTGTAACGGCGATAGCGCCAAGCCCCTTATGCTGCTCGAACAGTTCCGTACCGAGCGTCATAGTTAGTATATCGCCGATCTCAAGCCCGAACGCTTCAGCATACTTCTTGTCGACCACGCAAACTTGAGCTCCATTTACGCTGTCCTCCGGAACCAATATCCGCCCCTCAATGATCGCCATACGGCCTTCGGCGAACCTCATTATCGCGCCCATATCATCAGTATAAACCATATCGAATGTTCTCGGGTCCGCTTGAACTATCTCAATCAGCTCCCTGAGGTCAGAAAACTCCTCCGTTTCGATGTAACCGGCAGGCTCATCGTCGACCGGCCTTACCGGTTCGCACCACCGGTCGGATAAATAGCAGCCAAGGAACTCGACCTGGGTCACAAAAACATAACGGCTGCCGGGCGTCAGGCTCTCAAGGAACTCTTCGCCGAACAGGTAGTCTGTGTATTCGCTTTCCGATCCCGGTATCATCCATGTGTTTATACCAAGGTAGCCCCATTCGGGATTCATCCGCGGACCGGCATAGATCATGAACCTGTCCTTGTCATCCCCGAAAATCGACGACATATTAAGTCGGCGGAACTGAGGCGTATTACCTGTCAGGTAGTTTATATCCTCAACGATCAGGCGGTTAAAGTGCTGTGAACCCCCGTAATCATTGGGTTCCATCGGTCTTCCATACCAGATATCGTACAGCGTCGCTTCGAAAACGGTCGGTTCCTGATAATCGTAATATCGTACTTTTTGATTGCTGTTACTGTCCGAAATGCGTGGATACTTGTCCGAAACGCCGGGCGTCATATAGCGTATACTGACAGATGAAACATAAGGCAATTCCGCGAGAGCGCCGACCTGTTCCCGGGTCAGCGGCTGATAGCGCCTGACGCCGAGGGAAGCTTCCCCCAGATCATACATGCCTTCCAGCCGCGGATCTGTGTGTATGTATAACGGCATACCGGGGTAGCTCTCCGCCGCCGGCTCGATCTCCACAGCCCCAACACCCCTGAAACGGCTTTCGGCGCCGCGCATTTCTCTGGTCGTGATCGCGTACTCGGCAGCCCGGGTAAAAAGCGCAAAAGTCGCTATACCCAGCAAAACAAACGTCAGTATAGTCTTTGCGGGCGCGCGGAAAATAGTTTTCATAGCCAGGGCAGGGCGCATAAAGGTTGCCTCCGATGATAAAAGTACCGGCGCAGAATAGAGTATGTTAATCCATTTCAGTTTTTTTGATATTCTTTGGAGCTGCCGCCCGGCGGAAAAGGCGCGTTATCCCCGATATCAGCAGATTTATCAGTACAGATACTACGATAACGAAAGGCAGGTACATCACGACGTCGCCTAAACTCAGCGGGATCGGCGGGTACATGCGGTCAGCGCCGCCGCTTCTCATGAAAAATGACGGTAATGCGCGGGCTGCCGGCTTCATTTTCAACGTATATATAAAATAATAATAAACTGTCGCGACAGGAAAATGTACCAGATACATAGTCAGCGACAGTTTTCCCGCTTTTTCCATGAATTTCCGGTTAAGCAGTTTTGAAAGTAACGTCACATTTACGAACGACAGCAGGATAATGATCAGAATATACGGTATCCTGCGGAAATTATCTATACTCAGCGGCGCGTTGAACGTCAGCGCGCAATAGCGGTATATAGCCAGAAGCTCAAGGAGTTGGAGCGCAATTTTCCCGGGCAGCTTCCATTCGCGCTCTATCATGTACTCATAGATACGGTAAGCCGTTATGCCCATCGCCATCTCAGTTACCGCGCGCACAGTCCCGGCATTCACAAGTCCCATCTTAATGTAGAAATCCAGGTTATTCTCCGAGTTCAGTACAAAATAAGTAAGCCCCAGAACGCCAATAAGCGGAGCCGCAAACATTGTAAAATCGTATTTCCGGTTTATTAGGAATGTGCACAGGTACCCTACTAAAAGCAACTGCGTCAGAAACCACAACGGCACTATCGGGGCGGAAGCGGCGGAAGCGTTGTTGAACCCCATCGGCGTCCCGACCATCATCAGCCATTCCCACTCGCTGCCAAGCAGCAGTTTGATTTGAGCGAATAGCCGGGGCAGGAACCCGGCGTTTACGTCAGCGGAACCGAATGTGAATACGGCGCCGGACAATGGTATGACCACCAGCGTAATAACCAGCGTGACAGCGAGCGCGGGGTAAATCAGACGCAGTTTTTTCTTCAGGTAGCCCCACGCCAACGCGTTTGCGTCGCGCGCGCTCAGTTCTCTCAACCCGTCCCGCGCCATTCTCCGCGACGCGGACATGGCTATCGTGAAACCGGCGAGGATGAAGAAAAACTCCACGGCGCCGGTGCCTGACGGCATAAGTTTCTTCTGATAAAAAATCTCCAGATGATACAGCGCGACTATGACAGTAAACGCGAAACGCCAGAACTCCACGCTGTACACCCTCGGTGTTTTCTTTTCTTCGTTTTCAAACTTCACTGATGGATACCTCATAAACTATGCAATAGTGCGCTTTTCGTCACGAATGTATGCCCGCCGTGAGGCGGGCATACACACACTGTACGCTGTGTATATTACATCCTGTCCTATGTCAGTCGCCGGAGACGCTGGCGACCAGCAGTGCTTTTCTGCGTATCTCGGCGCCGATATAGTCCACTATGAGCGCCACTACCATCAGCGCCCCTGAAGCGAATAATATCCAATATGGCTGTATACCCAGAACATTGAGCATATTCTCAAAAACGTTGAGCAGCATCAACGCAATAAATGCCCCGCCGATACTTCCCGAACCGCCCATGAACGATACGCCGCCCAGTATCGAGGCTGAGATCACGCGGAAATCAAACCCCGAACTGACAAGGCCCGTGGGCGTTGCGCGCTTTATCTGAGCTGAGTAAAGGATACCGCCAATCGCGGCAAGTATGCTGTTGTTCACGAACAGGAACATACGCATCCTGTTCGGTTTCAACCCGGACAGGCGGGCGGCGACCGGATTTCCGCCGCACATAAAAATACTGCGCCCAAGAGTCGTCCTTGACAAAACGAACTGATATACTATCATTGCCACTGCCGCGATAATGAATGTCAGCGGGAGGAATCCCCCCACGTTGATTTTCCCGAAATTGAGGAAATCCACGCGTGATATATCGATATTGTTACCGGTGCTCATCACATTGCACAGCCCGGCGTAGATCGTGGACATCCCTATAGTAGCTATGAAGGGCGGGAAAAGCAGCTTGTTAACAAGAAATGTGTTTATAAACCCGGGTATGGCTGCAAGTACGATCACAATAACGACCAGCAGTACCCAGTGTATCTTTGTATTCTGGCACAGCCACGCGAACACCATTGAACTGATACCCGCCGCACCCGCTATCGACAGATCTATGTTTCCGCCGATAAGTATGCATGCTATACCGCATAGCATGAACGACTGGACAGCAAGCTTGTAGAAAATGTTAAGCAGGTTCCCGGATGACATGAACCCCCTCGTAAACAAGGCGGAGAAAGGCCGCCCGTCGAAAATACCGCTGCTGATAAGCATCGTAACGATTATCAGCAAGACAAGAATAATCAGCAGCGGAGCTGCCTTATGACGCATCAAGCGTGAAAATGTATTACCTTTATGCATTGCTTTCCCCTCCTTCTATACCTTAGCTCTGTTGGCCCGCTGCTGATTGATGAAGTCCAGCGCCAGCGCAATAAGCAGGATGAAGCCTGAGAATACGTTCACCCAGAAAGGATTAAAGCCGACCGTACCCATTCCGAGCTGGAATGTCATAAGGATAAGCAGGCCAATAAGCACGCCTCCCATACCCCCGGCGCCTCCGCCGAACGAAATACCGCCCAGTATCGCCGCCGTGATACCTGTGTATTGCTGTGTCTGCAAAGCAAGAAGCGAGCCCTGGCTCAGCCGCGCCGTACTGAAAATCCCCGCTATCCCGCCAAGCAGCGACGCGTTGATGAACAATAAGTATGCTATCCGGCCGGAGTTGATTCCGGCCAGAGTTGCTGCTGTCGGATTACCGCCCATCATCATCATTTTAAGCCCGAACTTTGATTTTGAAATGAGTATGCCGTAGAACAGGAAAAACACAAGCACAACTACAACGCCGAAAGGGATAGCTATCGTGGAAGCGCCCGCCGGTATCTCCGCGATCCTGCCCCTGCCCAGGAAATCCAGAAAGTTGTTATAGTTGACAGGTACATTGGTAGCGGAACCGGTTTCATTCCCGATAGAACTGAACCAGTACATCGCTCCCTTGGCCATTGAAGTCATCGCCAGCGTGGCTATAAAAGCGGGAAAACGGAACTTTACCACCAGCGTTGCGTTAACAGCGCCAAGCAACCCGCAAAACACGAGCGAAATAAGAACGGCAATGATAGTGGGAAGCCCCCAGTTCGAAATCGCCGCCGCTATGATCATGCCACCAAAAGCGCCCACCGCCGCAATTGACAGATCCAGATTTCCGGAAATAAGGAGGCATCCGGCGCCTATCGCGAGAAATGACGCGAGCGTGATCGACTCGAAAACGTTCGTCAGTGTGCTCCCCTGGAAAAACCTTCCGCCTTTCGCGCTCGACCACAATGAAAACAGCAGGACCATCGCCGCCAGAAGTATAACGAGCGTAAAGACTTTATGCTGGAGCAGCGGTCGTATGTATTTCTTATAAAAATTCCCTTTTTCTTTTTCCAATGCTCACACCCCCCTTTATAGCATAGCCATAGCGAGTATCTTCTCTTCATCGGCGTCCTGCCGTGAGACTATTCCCGATACACGCCCGCTTCGCATTACGACTATGTTATCCGCAAGGTTTATGACCTCTGTAAGCTCGCTGGAAATGAATATGACCGCGATCCCCTGTTTCGCGAAATCACATACCATCTGATACAGTTCCGCTTTTGTGCCTACGTCGATGCCCTTCGTCGGCTCGTCGAGTATCAGCACTTTTGTCGCCATCTTTTCGTTCGTCCAGCGTCCGAGGATGACCTTCTGCTGGTTGCCGCCGGACAGTTCTATGGCTCTTTTTTCTATGGTATGTGTTTTAATAGCGTATTTTTCAACCGCTCTGTCAGCCAGCGCCGCGATTTCGCTTCCCTTAATGAACGGGCCGCTGTTGATCGTATCGATGACCGGCATCGCAACATTGTTTTTTATCGTTTGGAACATGACCAGCCCCTGATCTTTTCGGTCTTCGGGGCAAAGCGCTATACCTGCGTCTATCGCCTCTTTCGGGGTCTTGAAAGCGACCGGTTTGCCTTCGAGCCTGATTTCACCGCTTGTTATATCATCGGCTCCGAATATAGCGCGCGCGACTTCCGTGCGCCCCGCTCCGACAAGCCCGGCGAAACCGAGGACTTCGCCCTTACGGATGTTGAAGCTCACATCCTTCAACACTAAAGTGCTTAGATTATTTACCTCAAGCACGACGTCGCCAATGTTTTCGTTCCTGCTCAGATTCGCGTATGTGTCGCCTATATCGCGCCCGACCATCGCCTTTATAAGTTCCGCTTCATTTGTTTCCGGCGTGTTGAACGCTTTGACAAACTTTCCGTCTTTCAGCACGACGATTTCATCCGTTACCTGGAATATCTCGGATAACCGGTGCGACACATATATGATTACTTTTCCCTCACCCTTCAGCCTCAGTATCAAATCAAAGAGAATTTTTATCTCCGTGTCCGTCAGAGGGGCCGTGGGTTCGTCAAACGCTATGATGTCGGAATTTCTGCGATAGGCTTTCATTATCTCGACCATCTGCTGGTGCGCAATATTCAGACGCCCAACAGGCTCAAGGGGATCAATGCTTTCGAGGCCGAACGTGGATATGACCTCGCTTGCTTCTTTGTAGAGCCTCCGCTTGTCATATAGGCCGATTTTTGTTTTTGGGAGCGCCCCCGGGAAGATGTTCTCCATAACCGACAAGCTTGGGATGAGCTGACGCTCCTGATATATGACGCTGATCCCCGTCGCTATCGCTTCCTGGGGGCCGTTGAAAACGATTTTATTCCCGTTAAGGAACATTTCGCCGTCGTCCGGCTTCTGATCGCCGCTCATGATTTTAAGCAACGTGCTTTTCCCTGCGCCGTTCTCGCCGAGCAGCGCAAGCACTTTACCGCCCCCGGCTTTGAAGCTTATGTCGTCAAGGGCTCTTACTCCGGGGTATGATTTCCCAATGCCTTTAAACTCCAGTGACTTCTCCACATGATCACCTGCCTAAATATATAAAATTAGCCGAATATCTTAATTTAAATATGGACGGCGATGACCGCCGTCCATATTTGAAACTTCCGTTAAACGGGATTTTACGGTGCGAAGAAGTCTGCGGGGACGTCCGCAACGAACGGAGTGTATGCGTCCATTGCGATCCCGTCGTGCGAGTATGTCGGGAAAGCGTTGGCGTTGGCGTACATATCCGTCCAGGCCAGATAATGCTTATATGTATCGGGAAGCAGCCATACTGTCGGCAGGCGGAGCTGCGAGAATGTGTGCGAGCCTGTACCATGGTCATCCCATTTTACCCAGCTCGGCCAAATGCTGTCCGGGGTAGCCCACCCCTGAAGGAACGCATAAACGCCGCCGATTATCGGCTCGGCATAGAGATTCTGGGCAGTAAATAATGCGGCGCGGAATGAGTCGTGTATGCCGGCGTCGGTCTGAGAGACCCAGCCAGAGCCGCCGAAGCACGCAACGCATGAGTTTTCGGTCAAGCCCTGCTGGTCGATAACGGTCGCTGCGGCGATCGCGAAATCGTCGATAAGGCCGTTGACGAGCCAGTACTGGATGTCAGTGTTCGTTGTGATGACCGGGCCTACAGCGTCAAGACCGCCTTGAAGGTCGATGCCGTAAGTGGCAGTGTCAGGGGCGAAGAAGTTACGGTCGCTGCCTGTGGTCGCGACCCAGAGATCCTTGGAAGCCTGTACACGCTCATTGAGAGGAGGAGACACGGAGAAAGCCATACAGATGAATCCGATATCTTCCCACGGTACGTTAGGAATATTATCCGCTTTCCAGTCGAGTACCCATTTGCTGACCTGGTAACCGGCGTCATAGTTATCGAACCCGACATAGTTGTTGATCATGTTGCCGCCCGGAGGTACTCCGGCGCCGGAGGTGCCGTCACGCGGGGCCGCCATCTGGGTCAGCCACGCGGCTTCAGGATAACGGTTCATCAAGTCGATCACTGTCGGCATGATAGTCGTGTCAGGGTCCAGAATAAAGCATCTGACGCCCTGATCGAGCGCGTTTTGCAGCATAACCATATACAGGTCGGCGTCGCCGTTGGAACTCTGGTAGCCCGCCCATTCCATGTTATATAGCGGCGTCCAGTGCTCATACGCATCCGCAGACATCTGATACAGAGGGCCGCCGGCCTGCGCGATGTAGGTACACTTATATCTTTCGTTCTGGGAGTAATCGTAGTTGATGTCAAAGTGGGCTATGGTGTCAAGGTTGATAGAGCCGTCCGCGTTGCAGTTCGGATACGCATGCTCTTCGGTCTTTTCACCGCTGGCGCCTTGCCCTGAAGCTGTGTCGGCTGTGACGCCGCTGGCTTCTCCGGTAGGGGCTGCAGATGCAGGGGCTTGTGAAGCAGCCGGCGCCGTGGATGCGGGCGCTTGTGACGCCTGACCGCCGCTGTCGCCGCTTGACGCAGGTGTGCCGCTGTCGCCGCAGGCCGCTGCAAATGTGGCAACAAGCATTAACGCGATGATAATTGCAATTGCTTTTTTCATTTAATTTCCTCTTTCCTTTCGAAAATATTATATAAGCGCAACATAATAGCTATTATAGCGATACGAGTAAATTTGTCAAGCAAAAAAACGTATTCCTCACCGTCCTGAACATTGTGCTGCGCAGCGTTTTGAGCAAAGACATTGTCTGAGTGCCTTATTTAAAATCATAGGCTATAGTAATTGACACACCATAAGTCATATGATAGATTAATGACTGGTAAGCGCTGATTAAACCACAATGTAATATTACGAGGAGGTTTTTTAATGACAAAACAAGAGAAGTTCGACTTACGCAGAAAGCGGGTGAATGCCGCGCAGGCCCTCACGGAAGGCGACCGCGTGCCGATCGCTCCAAAACTGGGCTTTTTCTACGGTTCAGCCTATGGTATCTCCTGTTATGAAACGCTGACGGATATCAGGAACTCCATTCCGGGGATACAAGCCTACCTGAAAGAATTCGATCCGGACATAGTCTGGCCCCCGGCAGTGTATCCCGCCCTGGCCGCTTTGGCGCTTGGTTCCGAGTTTCTGAAGCTCCCCGGGTATGAGCATGGGATCGGTTTGAATGAAAGCTATCAGTATCTCGACGGAGAGTACATGTCGGAGGATGAATACGGCGAGTTCTGCTTCGACCCGACGCACTTCATTTTGACAAAATGGTTCCCGCGCAGGAATAAAAACCTTGCCGGCCTTGCCAAAATCAATGTACAGGACCCCATAGAATTCGGCATGTTCTCGGCGATCGTGCCGTTTGCCGACCCGGAAGTGAGGCAAGCGCTGGATGTGCTGGCGGAAGCCGGAAGGCATTCCCTCAACTGGCTGGTGGGCGGCGGGCAAGCCGCGCAAGTCATCGAGGATGAAGGATTCATCCTTGGCCCGCAGGTCGGCACGACATGCCCGTTTGATATGCTTGCGGACACGTTCCGCGGCATGATCAACACTATCGTAGACGTCAAAGAGAGGCCGGACGAGCTCCTTGCGGCCGTGAAAACAATGGAAGGCCTTATGCTGAGAAACGCGCTCGGCGCGGCTATCGCGCTCAAGCGCGAGTATTTCCTGATCCCGCTGCACATGGGCGTCGATGAGTTCATGAGCCCGCAAGACTACGAAAAGTTCTACTGGCCCGGGCTGAAAGCCTTGATCATGGCTTGCATCGATAACAACATTACCCCGTACATTTTTACCGAGGGTAATTACAACACAAGGCTTGAGCAGCTCTGCGACGTCCCTCCGGGCAAAGTCATCTACATGTTTGAAAAAGTCGATATGAAGAGAGCAAAGGAGACAGTCGGCAAGGTTGCTTGCATAAACGGCAACCTACCCACCGCGACAATGATGTTCAGCACGCCGGAAAAAGTCGCCGACGAGACCAAGAGGCTGCTTGATATCTGCGCGCCCGGCGGCGGGTTCATGATGGACGTCTCGATACCGATAGACAGATGCCCGAAAGAAAACCTGCACGCGATGTTCGACACGGTTATGAAGTACGGCAATTATTAAACATAAATAATTGCACGCTGCTGTAACGTCCGGCAGCACGGCGAATACGAATGAGGCTGTTGAAATACTCAGGTAATTTCAACAGCCCTTTCATATTGGGTGAGCGTTTCCGGGCAGCGCTCACTTAACTGTGCTGTCCGCCGCGCAGTCCCGCTTTTTGCCTCGCAGCATTTCGAGCCCGTGGTCGAGCGCGGGTAGGACGGCAGTCAGGTTTTCGCGCGCCGCTTTCGGGCTGCCGGGGATGTTTACGATCAGCGTTGCGCCGCGTATACCCGCCTGTTGGCGCGTAAGGGCAGCGCGGTTTGTTATTTTCAAGCTCTCCGCCCGCATAGCCTCAGGGATGCCGGGCGCCATGCGGGAACAGACGGCGATCGTCGCTTCCGGCGTTACATCGCGCGGGGAAAACCCGGTCCCTCCCGTCGTCACGACGAGGGCGGTATCGAGTTCATCCGCACATATTATAAGCTCCCGCTCTATCAGTTCCCGGTCATCGGGGATTATTGCGGTGTGGTTCACTTCATAACCGGCGTTTTGAAGCATTCCCTTTACGATCGGCCCTCCCAGATCCTCGCGTTCGCCGCTGAAACTGCTGTCGCTCACTGTGATCACTGCTGCCGTGTACATAAACCGCCTCCTGCTGCTGATCTGTTGTAACCAACACCAATAGTGTATTACTGTTTTATTACCGTAACCCCTTGATCATTGATTCTTTGTATAACCTGCGTTATACTATGTCGGCCGGGTTTTGTCAACGTTCATTCGAAAAAATGCCTTTTCATAAGACAACCTTAAAATAAAACCGTGGCAACTCATTCAGAAATCATCCGGACAATGAGCGGGAGGGGACTCGCACTTGGACTCTGTATCAAGAATGGTAAAAATGGCCCGTAAATACTGGGGGTTTATAATAATCTCATTTGCGCTGTCGCTGCTGGCGACTGCTCTAAGCATGGTGACGCCTTGGATGGTGTCCAGGCTGACAGCGGCTCTCAATACCGCGACGGGCGTCGATATGCAGCTTATCGTCGCGTATTCTCTCGTACTCGGAGGGGCGTATCTTCTGCGCTGGCTCTTCAAGTTCCTTGCTTTCTATATTTCGCATTACTCCGCGTGGTCGTTTTTGCCGTGGCTCACAAACACTATCTATGACAAGCTGCAGCGTCTGTCCATGCGCTTTTACCATGACAAGCAAACGGGCGAGCTTATGAGCCGCGCGGTCAATGACGCGAGGCAAATGGAGATGCTGTTCGCGCACGCTCTGCCCGACCTTATGTCCAGCATTCTCATTACGGTCCTTGTCACGGTCGTTCTCTTTACAATAAACGCGGGTCTGGCTGCGCTTACGCTGATTCCCATCCCGCTTATTATCTTGTCAAGCATCATATTCATGAGGAAAGTCGGCCCTATAATGGCCAAAAACCAGAGGACTCTCGGGGAACTCAACGCGGCCCTCCAGGACAATATCTCCGGCGTAAAGGAGATCCAGGCGTTCGGGCAGGAGGAAAAGGAGTACAACAAAATCGCCGAGATAGACGAGCGCTACTCAAAGGGCACCATAAAGTGGAGCAAGATAAACAGCGTTTTCGCACCGTTTATCGAGTTTTTGACGTCAATCGGGACGATTCTGGTCATCGCGTTCGGCGGGTACCTCGCCGTCAACAAGCAGATGACGGCAGCGGATATCGTAGGGTTCGTACTGTATTTGAGCCTTTATTACCAGCCCATCGCCACGCTCGCCAGGCTCACCGAGGATATACAGGCCGCTAAAGCCGGGGCAAAACGCGTCGTTGAGATCCTCGACGCTTTTGAAGAGATAACCGACTCGCCGGACGCCGTCGAAATGACGGATTGCGACGGAACAGTCGAGTTTAAGAACGTGAGTTTCCACTATCTTGAGGATCAACCCATACTGAAAGATATCAGTTTCCGCGCTTTGAGCGGGCAGATGATAGCGCTTGTCGGCCCGACAGGCGTCGGGAAAACGACGCTGGTTTCGCTTCTGGAGCGGTTTTATGACCCAGTCGAGGGGCAGGTAATGATCTCAGGTAAAGATATAAGGGATGTTACCATCAGCTCGTTAAGGCGTCACATGTCCATTATTTTGCAGGATGTTTTCCTTTTCAACGGAACGGTCGCCGAGAACATCGCTTACGGCGTGCATAAAGAAGCGACACGCGAAGAAATCGAGCGTGCCGCAGTTATAGCGAGCGCGGATAAGTTTATCAGCGAAATGCCGGACGGGTATGACACATACATCGGGGAACGCGGCGTGAGGCTTTCAGGGGGTCAGAAACAGCGTATTGCCATCGCGCGGGCTGTTCTGAGGGACGCCCCGATACTGATAATGGACGAAGCGACGGCGGCAGTCGACGTCGAGACCGAGGCGGAAATACAGAAAGCGGTGGCTACGCTCGTAGGCAACAGGACTGTGTTCGTTATCGCGCACAGATTATCTACCGTAAAAAAAGCCGACATGATACTTGTGCTGGAAAACGGCAGGATAGAGGAAGCCGGCAGGCATGAAGAGCTGATGTCCGCCGGCGGTTTGTATGAAAGGTTGTGCCTGATCCAGCTTCAAGCGAGTGAAGACGTCAGGCGCGCCCTGTCGCAATACTCAGGGGCGAGCGACGAATAACGCGGCTGAAGCGCCGTTATCGATCAGGGTCTTATACCAAATATGGCTGCGCGACCCCTGATTCTATAGTGTCGCAATTGCGATGTTGCGTTATAAAATAGTCCTCGTTGAATAGCTGTCCGGAGGTATCCCCCCCTGAACAGCTATATTTATTTTTTCTTGTTTTTAGCGAGTAACCGGTTGATATAGGCTTTAAGCTCTTTAAACGCGCTGCGCGGGTCTATCTCATCGAGCGTCTCGATCAGGAGTTCTACGCTCTTGCTGTCGAGGCTTTCTTTTTTATTGGAAATCTCTGAGGCGCGGCTTTTTACTATAGTTTCCAGGATCTCATTCTGCCCGGCGCCTGCGCCGACCAGCCCTGATACTACTTTGCTCCTTGAAGCGAACTGGATGAAATCCTTATTCAGCAGCGTGTAATTGAGCTTGCCCTTTTCATCGCTGTAACGTTCGACGATAGCCTTGTATTCCGGTGAAAGCGTCATGTCGACCTGCTCGGCGGGCGCTTCCTCGGGCACGTCGCCTTTTTGCAGGTCCTCGACAGTCAGCAGCTTTATATTCCCGCGCGCCGAATACGGCAGGCTGTTCGTAAGTTCAAGCGCCTCGTCAAAAGCGTCCATCGGGAAAAGCTCTTCATCATACGCGCCGTAAGGCGTCATATCTGTCGTGCGTTTATCAATAGTGCAAACGGCGGTCACTCCGTCGGCGCGCATGATTTTGATCCCGGCCCCGCCCGACGCGAGTTTCTGCTTATAGGCTATTGCAGGGATAGCGGATAGCTCTACGGCTTTAGTGCGGATAATGTTCATTCTTTTGTCCTTCCTTTTTGGTCGAGTCTTCAGCATTTTCAATTGATTGCTGTAAGCCAACCGTATTCATCGTAGTATATCATATTTTCACGACATCGCAACTGTGAAAAAAAGCTATTGACATTAAAGCCGCTTTAACCTTTATACTCAAGGTAAACGCTGATTAAATCGCAATGCTGGATCCATGCCGGATTTTTTCGTCCGGTTTCGTGGATTTTGAGGGCGAATACTTGGTGTCTTCAACCGAAAAAGACGCGGAACCGGGCGGAAAAAGACGGCGTGTAGACGGCGTTGGGATT
>Ga0082212_10005918_pt1 | contig 16561 bp, 14 predicted proteins | sample TergutNt197P3_FD_71548 | JGI IMG/M metagenome (GOLD analysis project Ga0082212, IMG submission 71548) | Neocapritermes taracua P3 segment gut microbial communities from Petit-Saut dam, French Guiana - Nt197 P3 | ecosystem: Host-associated > Arthropoda: Insects > Digestive system > Gut ... | reverse complement strand
TGGTTACAACAGATGACCGAAATTGAGGTCGATTATATGGACGAACGATACACTTCGGTGGAAGCCGAGCATCTCCTTCGGGAGGCGGGACTGACAGATAAAAAGCGGAAAGAGCGACGTGACAAACTCGCTGCCCAGATAATGCTTTCCGCCTATTTGGAGTCCGGTTGCAAAGGAACCACAGAATTTTTAGGGATAGAATGAACAACAAGGACGTTACAATGAAACATGCAATTTACCTATTTTTGCTATTTGCCCTAGCGTTGACCGGCTGTCAGTCCGTTCTGTTCACCGGCGCAATGATTTTCAGGGGAAACGATCAGAAGCCGAAGTACGACATTCTGCTCAAAGAGGAAAAGCGGGTGGCGATAGTGCCGCGATCTGCCTATTCCAACGCCTACGAGTTGCAAAACGTTCCGCAGGAAATCGCCCGACATGTCAATGATCTATTGGACAGTAACGTCCGGGAGAATATCCGACCTCATCAACGAAACAAAAAACTCCACATGGTCGAACAGTCGAAAATCGAAGCGTGGCTCGATAATTGCAACAACGATTTTGACACATTTACCGAAGTGGGAAAGGATAAATCGATCAACGCCGACATTGTGATCGGATTCGATGTCGTCGGTTTTCAAATTCGTGATCCGCAGAATGCTTACTTGGTACAGGGCAAATGTCAGGTTCAGGTGAAGGCGATTGAGTGTGCGACGGGAAAGGTGTTGGCTTCGGAGATGTTGACGATTGTTGATCCGCCGAGTATGCCGATTTCCGGCGGACCTCATGTCGAGGCACTGTTTCGACCGCAATTTGTGCAAGTGGTTGCTCAGAAAATTGCTGCGTTGTTTCATTATCATGATCCGCATAAACTCCTACGAATGGATGCCGATAGTATCGGAATGCACTGACCGTGATTGAACAATCATAAATTAGGAGCGGTGCGAGGCGATACCTTTTTGTCAGTGGTCACAGACGGTATTACTAGTGGTGCAACCGACAGACGGCGAAATTGAAACGCGGTGTTATCCGGGGGAACAGAGAACCGAATCACGCCCGGTTCCAAAAAGGGCCCCGTAATCATCTCCTCACGAACCCTACGACTATCCGTGATTTCACAGACCGGAACGCCATTGACCCACGTTTGGATTTGACGATCCATCACCAGTACCGTAAGGTACGCCCATTGTTGTTCCTGTAATCGAAGGTATCGGGCATCCTTCACTCCCGGAAAACCTCCCGCATCGACTCCTTTGGATGTTCGATCCGCACGTTTGGGAAAGTTTTGGAGGGAAATCTCATACCCTGTTTGTTCCCGACCTGGCAACGAACGGATAAAGAGACTGCTACGTCCCGAATCGTTTCCTTGAAAATACTGTGTTTGAAGTACATAGTTCGCATAAACTCCTGTACTTTCTACGCTACCCGTGGACAAACGGAACCCGACATTGTTGGTTCCTGAAAACTCTCCACCTTCGGAAATCCGCCACGGTATTTCACCGAGAAGTGCGTCCAGATCGAAAATATGCGTGGATTGAACGGGTTGCCAAATGATGTTTTGGAATCGCGATTTGCCTTTTGCAACGAGAAAGGCGATATGACCGGGTTTCAAGGGTGTCGTCACGAAAAAATCCATCAGACGCTGATCGACCCAAATTTGGAGTTGATTGCCTTCGGTCTTGACGCTCACGGAATGCCAGGTTCCCTCCGCATCATTTTGGGGGTCGTCCCAGGTTTCACGCATGGTCCGAAGTTCCACAAGAGAAAAATTTTGCCGTCCCAGAAGCAAACCGCGCGGACGATTCGATTTCGACGAATTCAATATAAACGTGTAGCACTCTTTATCCAAATACGCAACATCAGGTGGAGCGTTCAACAGCAGGAAAACTTCCGAATCTTTCTCCGCCCAATAGTCGAACCGCAAATTGACATCGCCAAATGGAATCTGCGTGTAAACCAATCCGGGAAAGCGTGGATCGCTGCATATTTCTCCCTGACCGAAGGTGAATTTTCCGCCTCCCCAGGGACCGGCATAGTTGCCTTCGGTTTGAATTTTCCAGCCGAAATCCGTATGACCATCGAAAAGTTGACACCATCCGTTTTTGAGCCACTGCTCTTTAAGGCGCGGGATATAGAACAACGTATCTTCGGTTCCCACTTCGTTTTCCTGACGGCGAGCCAAGCGGTTTTGAAACCGTGTTTCGTCCTGCTGTATCCGCTCAAGTTCTTCTTGCCGTCGTTCGGGTTCTGCAATTTGTTCTGCGCGTTGCCGTCGTTCGTACAATGCGCGTATTTCTTGTTCATCTTCTGTTTCCTCTTCCAGCACCGATTCCATTCCTTCCAATTGTCCTGTTGCCGAAGGAGTGCTCGGCGGCGCAGATGGCAGCGTTGGAGTGGAAGCGGATGCTCCTGAAAGTAGGGGAAGTGTTGAGTTGCCCATGAAAAATTTTCCCACGTCTCCGCGGGCATTGCCGGCATTGGAGAGCGGTGTTGGATTTCCACCGCCTAGTATTCCTGGCAGCCCCGATGTGGTTTGCCCCGGCGATGAAGGAGTCAGTGGATTTGCGGAGAGACCAGGAAGCGTGGAGAGACCGGGCTTCGTGGAGGAACCAGGCTTTGCTGGGGGGGCAGGCTTCGCGGAGGTCGAATCAGATTGAGCCGGTTTCTGATCTAGGAGATCCATGTCAAAGACATCGCGCATTCTCTGCCCAAGGGTACTTGGTGCAAGAAACAGGAACAGCCCTACGACACACAAACACAATGACCAAGAAAAAACAAAACGTGACATAACTTCAAATCGTATGGACTTCCGTATTATACAACACATTCTCCCCCCAAAACAAGTGTGCGTCGTTTTTGGTTCCGGGGCAGTCCGTCGACAGGTTTGTCATAGACGTTCGAAAGAGAGGATGCCGCCCTGCCACAGTGGATGAATGTTCCGTAGGCAACGTGTAGCGGTTGTAACGATAAAACATGGAAATCGCGTTTCTACTCGGCATGAAGGGCAAAAACAGTGGAATTGGACGGGGCAAAATTCCGAAGAGAGAGGCAGGGTTTTCTGTCGCGCAGTAGCCCTTTTTGTTCTATTTGGGTAAAATAGAGAATATACGCTTGATTTTCTAAAGGGGTTTTGAGGCAATGGCAATAAACAGGTCAAGTACGGAATACTACAATTTGGAGAAGGTTGCCGAGGTGCTGTCCGTTTCGACTGCGGAAGTCAACCGTTTGCGTGAACAGAACAATCTTCGAGGCTTTCGGGACGGTGCCACTTGGAAGTTCAACAAGGAGGAGGTTCATGCTTACCTCGCAGAATCGATTAGGGCGCGGGGCGGCGGAAACACCGATGGTCAGGCGGGCGACAGCGACTTTGATCTAGCGGACAGTGACGCTTCCTCTTCGTCGTTTGATCTTCTCGATGCTGCGTTGCCGGATGAGGATCAACTGATTTCAGCAGTATCGGCACCTGCCAAATCGGATTTAGATTTAGCAGCACTGGACCAAGACAGTGATCTTGCACTAGCAGAGGAAACGCAAATCCCGTCCATGGCGGTGCCGAACAAATCAAGTACACCCGCTCAACTCAAAGAAGAGCCGATTGAACTAACACCGATTGTAGAAGAGCCGGAAGCCGGACTACTGGAAGTAGATATGGCAGTCGATCTTGATGACGACTCGTCAGCCCTCGGTTTGGCATTGGCGGATGATCACAGTTCTGTATTAAGTGCCGCCAGTTCTTCACCTCAACTGGGACTCGCCGGCGACAGCGGATTTGACGTGCTTGTTGCCGGTGAAGAGGGTGCTGAAAGTGATGTTTTGCTCGTTGACGACGAAAAAACGGAAGCAGTTTTCACTGCTTCGGAAGACTTTTCGTTGGAACCGACACCGAAAGCATCAGGCGACGAAGATTCGGAAAGTTCGTCGCAAGTCATTGCGATTGATGTGGGATTGACGGAAGGAGCACACGATACAGACCCGTTTGGAGGAGATACTTTCGGAGACTTCGGTGATTTTGAGAGTGCTGTTCAGGCACCCCAAGATGCGGCGGCGGCAACGAACGACCCTTTTGGGGCATCGACTTCGCCCGCTGCCTTTGATTTTCCCGTTGCGGCACCTGCTTCGGTAAAAAAACCGGCAGCCCCGGAAGAAGAGTATTCGACAGGAATGTTGATCGCTTTAGTTGCCGCTCTCGTAGTCATGTTGCTTCCCGGTATGATGATGCTCGATACGATGATACACATGTGGAGTTGGAGTGATCCTTTCACCCTCAACAGTTTTTTGATGAGCACTATTGCCGGTCTCTTTGGACTATAGAGCGAATTTTTCAAGCGTATTCCGAATTGGTCTGGAATAGCATTATCCTTTACGTCCTAGTATAATGCTCAATTATGTCAGAAGAGAGCAAACTACGTAGCCGTCTCGAACAATTCCGCGAAGATGTGCGAAACCTCGAAGCGGAAATCGGTCGCGTGCTGGTCGGACAACACGATGTCGTGCGGAGTACGGTGGTCGCCATGATTGCCGGCGGACACGTTCTCCTCGAAGGCGTGCCCGGTCTCGGTAAAACACTTCTCGTGCGGACATTAGCGGAAGCCATCGAAGGCACCTTTTCGCGTATCCAATTTACGCCGGACCTGATGCCCGCCGACCTGACCGGTACGGATATTATGGGAGACCGTACCAATGGGCAAGAGGGCACCCGCCGGTTCGAGTTCCGAAAGGGACCCGTGTTCGCCAATATCGTTTTGGCAGACGAAATCAATCGGGCAACGCCGAAAACCCAAGCCGCCCTGCTCGAAGCCATGCAGGAACACAGCGTTACCGTCGGCGGCGTAACCCATCGCCTCGAAGGACTTTTTTTCGTGCTGGCAACACAGAATCCGCTCGAAATGGAAGGTACGTATCCGTTGCCGGAAGCCCAAATCGACCGCTTTTTCGGCAAGATACTCGTACCATTTCCTACGATGGACGAAATGGTCGAGATTCTCGACCGCACCACAACGGCAGTCGATTCGAAAGTCGAATCAACCTTTCCTTCGCAACGGATTCTCGAAATGGGACAACTTGCCCGGGAAATCACGGTCGCCGATGAAATCACCCGCTACGCCGTCGAACTTTGTATGGGCACGCACCCTGAACATCCGAAGGCGATGCCCTTTGCCCGTAAATACGTCCGCTTCGGTGCGAGTCCGCGAGGTGCCCAAGCCTTATTGCTGGGAGCAAAAATCAACGCCATCCTCGATGGTCGATTCAATGTCGCCCGAGAAGACCTCAAAACCCTCGCTCCGATGGTTTTGCGTCATCGAATTATCCTCAATTTTGAAGGACAAGCGGAAAACATTTCGACGGACAAGGTCATTGAGGAATTGATTCGATGAAGGCGGTTTTCTACAGTTTCATTCCGCCTAACCACGTTTCCAGCACCTTGATTTCTCGAATCTCCTCCATCGGACAGCGGAGAATATCGCGGTCAAGAACAATAAAGTCCGCCAGTTTGCCCGGCTCCAACGATCCCTTGTCCCGCTCCATCCGAATAATGTAGGCACTGTTGATCGTGTAAAAACGAATCGCTTCCTCACGCGTCATCTTTTGTTCCGGCGTGAGAACCCTGTCCGTCCAGCGAGGTTGCCGTGTCAGCGCCGTCCACATTCCAAGAAATGGATCGTAAAGATTGATTGCCCGATACGGCTCAATTTTCAACATGTGATCGGAACCGCCGCCTATCGGAATTTGATTGTCCAAAAGCGTTCGGTAAGGATGAAACCACTTCATTCGGTCTTCCCCAAAATGGTCAAACAACGTCGCCCCGTCGAGATACAACCACGCCGGTTGCATATCGACGACAGCACCGAGCCTTTTGATCATGTCCAATGCCTCGGGCAACATAAAATTTCCATGACAAATGCCGGGACGGACAGATTGCAATCGACCGGCAGGAAGATGTTGTTCAGCCAAAAAATAGCCTGCCAAAAGAAATTCCAAGGCACCATCTCCCACGCAGTGCAGAGCAGGCTGCAAGTCATGCATTGCCGCCGACCGGGCAAAACGAACGAGTTGCTCTCCCGAAATCAAAAGAATTCCATAATACTCCGGGTCGGTGATGCCATAAATTTTGCTGACTCCCCAAGGTTTGCTCATTCGTGCGCTTCCCGTGAGCATTCCGCCGTCGAGGAACATTTTGACTCCGCCCACCCAGAGAAAATCATTTTTTTGTGCAATCGGCAATGTTGCGACCTCGGCAACTTTCGCTTCGATCTCATCGGGCGTGAGCGTTGCCGGAACCGCATGGAAAGCGTAAATCCGGCAAGTCAATGCGCCGTCGTTTTTGAGTGCCTCATAGAGAGCCAAATCGCTCTCGGTTGCATTGCGGTCAGCGACGGTCGTAATTCCGACCGAATTGTAGGCAGACATCAATTTTTTGAGTTGCGCTTTCTGCATTTCCGGCGTAACATTGCCGGTATTGGCAACGAGAAAATGACCCACCGAGGTACAATTTCGGAGCATGCCGGTCGGTTCCTGTGTTTGAGGATCACGTTCGATTCGTCCGTGTCCACTACCCGGATGATCGCCGGAGTCCTTGGTAATTTCAAGTTTTGCAAGGGCAAGCGAGTTAAGCATTGCATCGGGACCTGTCCGCATGAATGCCGGATGGTCGGGAGTTACAGCGTCCAATTCCGCTCGGGTGGGATACCGCTTGTCTTTGAGCCGAGTGATGAACGCCTGTTGCAGACCGATCCATTCTCCTTTTGGGACGACATTTGCTCTGGATTTGAAATAGGCAATCACATCGACGATGGTTTCCATCGTTGGGATTTCGTGATCCAACTCGTACATTGCGGCGGGGACAGGATGCGAGTGGGAATCAATGATGCCGGGCATCACGGTTTTGCCGTGGAGATCAATTTTCTGCGTTTGATCTTTGACAAGAGCCAGCATTTCGGAATTGGTTCCGACCGCTGCGATTTGCTCTTTTTTCACGGCAAAGGCTTCAACTTGCCGGAAATTGGAATCGACGGTCAGTACCTTTCCGTTGAAAAAAACGGTATCCGGCACTTCATTTGCGGCGGCAAGCGGGGCAAATAACAACATAGCGAGGAAGTATTTCGATGGCATGGGCGGAGGTGGTTAAAGGTTTTCGAATTATTATAGCAAAAATTTGCTCAACATTCCCCAGCCGAATCCTTATCGAGAAACAGCGTGCATCCGGCGTGATTTCGCAGGATCGTTGAGGGACACTCCGTCGAAATGGGATCATGGAGCGTCCTAAAAACGGCTTGCCGCTTGGTCAGACCCGGTACCGTGCAGATCAATCGCCGCCCAGAAAGCAGTGCCGGTATTGTTACCGTTATTGCCAGCCGAGGAACATCCTTGAACGTTGCAAAACAACCGTCATTGACCTGTTGTTGCCGACATGTTTCGTCCAGTTCGACCACTTTGACCCAAACGGGATCGGCAAAGTCCGCCACCGGCGGATCGTTGAACGCGATGTGTCCATTTTCGCCGATTCCGAGACAAACCAAGTCGATGGGTGCCGCTTTCAGGAGTTTTTCGTACTGCTCGACCGCATCGGACTTGTCCGAGTCGATGAGGTAAACAGTGCCGAAAGGCAGCCGGTCAAAGAGCCGGTCTTTGAGAAACCTTGCAAATCGCTGGGGGGCGGCTGCATCCAGTCCAACGTACTCGTCCATGTGAAATGCTTCGACACGTTGCCAGTCGATTCCTTTGGTTTCGACCAGAGCGGCAAGCATTTCATTTTGCGACGGTGCAGCGGCGAAGACCGCTCGGACGGTTTTTTGATGGGACAACGCGTGCCGCAGGAAATCGGCTGTTGCTCGTGCTGCCGCAACGCCCATCTCTTGCCGAGTTTCAAAAATTTCAGTATTCATCGTGTTCGTATTATATCATAGATCGAGCGGGTTAATGCGTTTCCAAAACGTGTATAAATTCCTCCGTTTTATCCGTCTTGTGGTTTCGATTGTCATCCCGGTCGGCTTTGAATCGCTGGTAATCCACCGAGACTAAATCATAACGACCATATTTTAACATAATGCTTTTGATTGTTTCCATCGGCATTAAACCTTCGTTGTTGTAACTCAAAAAGATGTACTTGAATTTTGCGTTTTTCAGCAAATCGTCGAATGCGCTTTCAACCTTGCCAACGCGGCACCAAACTGACCGTTGGTATTTTCTTAAACCAGTCTTGCCGTTTGGCATAAAATTATCATACTTGGCAATCGTGTTGAGCATGTGATAATTCGCTCCGTATTGCCGGGCATTGTACGGCGGGTCTAAATACAAAATGTCCCCTCCGATTTTTTTGATGAGAACATTACTGTCCTCGTTGAAAACATAATGGGCATTGTCGCTGACGGCAAAATCGGCAGATTCGAGTATCAATTCCTTCTGGGCACTCTTCTTGAGATGTTTTAGATAGGCACCATAAACAGAAGCGGTGTTTGCCAGTTTATCCGCACTTTCCAATAGACTTGCCAAGAGGAAATAATATAAATTATCGTTGATTCTGTTGACTTTTTTCCACGTTTCAATACGTTGCCGAATCGTGTCGATTTTTTTTCCGTTGTAATCAGAAAAATACTGTCTGTCTGAACCGCTGCCGAGGCAATAGTTATTGAAAATGAAGCCGCTGCCAATAAGCGGCAACCGATTCAATTCGTCGATATATTCTTGTTTGTCCGGTATATCTGTATGGTTTTCGATATAATTTTTGTTTAGCACGTAACTGTAATACTCAACATCATTGGCGATCACGCTTTTAGTTTCGGGCTTGAACGCTCTTCCAACAATTCCTGTTCCGGCAAAGAGATCACAGAAAACCTTTTTGAACAAATTTTTACCAGCGATACTGCAAATAGTATCCTTGACGAAATTGATGAGTTTGTGTTTCGAACCGATATAATTCATTGTGTTTCTGGAAATTATTTGTTCACAATCCCGTTCGTTTACCACCCATAATCTGTGCGCAACCTTACGATTGCGAAGGTGTAGACTTAAATGTTCTATTGAAAATGACAGGAAGCCATGCTACACTGCGTTTGCAGGAAGTCAATCGGAGGGAAAAACCAATGTCCACACAACAGATACCATGAAGAGGATTATCGTCGGAATTACGGGAGCCAGCGGCAGCATTTACGCTGTCAGACTCTTGGAAGAATTGTCGAAACGGAAATATGACATCCATGCTGTTTTCAGCAGGACGGGCACAGAGGTTATGCGGTTTGAATGTAATGCTGACCAAAAACGTTTTCCCGATGTGAAATGGCACGAACATGACAACATGTTTTCGGAAATTGCAAGCGGTTGCTCGGCGGCGGAGACCATGATCGTCGTCCCCTGTTCGGTCAACACGCTTTCTTGTATTGCACACGGCATTTCCGGCAATTTGCTCCAGCGTGCCGCCGCTGTTACGTTAAAAGAAAGACGCCATTTGATCCTCGTTCCTCGTGAAACGCCCGTCGATTCGATTGCCCTGGAAAGCATGCTGACGCTTTCAAAAATCGGCGTAACGATTCTGCCAGCCTCGCCGGGATTTTACCATCATCCGAAAACAATCGACGACTTGATCGACCACGTCGTTGGAAAGATATTAAATATCGCAAACATTCCCAACGAACTGTGTCGTTCTTGGACAGATCCGAATACCATTTAGGGCGTTTCGAGTATTTGGTTTGGACGTTTTTTGTCGTTCGCCTGTATGATGTATTTGTTCATTTTTTGTTGGCGGTATGATGCTACTCTCTCCAAAATACTCGGTTTATCGTACAAGTGTATCATTTTGCTACACTTATGGTAGTCGGACTGTTGTGTCGCCCGTAATGTTCCAACAGCACTTGGACACTGTGCCCTGGCTGGAACTCCAGCACAATTGCCTTGCCTTCCCTTCGCCTCAGTCCGTCATAGAAATTTTTCCCAAGGTAGGTACTCGACCGCTGGGCGAGGGCAATTTAGCCGGTGCTCCGGGTAACGCACGTCGCCGCCCGACGCTCGGCATTCTACCTTTCGAGCGTTTTTAACAAACTTGTCGATGGACACGGAACAAATGCTTCTTGCATCTGGTGTGGGACATGTGGTACAATGCCTGCCGATCATTTGAAAGTGCAAAACGATGAAACACGCCGCCAAAATCAACTGCCCGACGTGCGGAGCGGAACTCGATGTCGAAGATGTGTTGGAAAAACGTATCAGGCAAGAGGAACAACAGAAATTTAACACCAAACTTGCCGAAGCAGAAGCAGGCTACAAACAGCGAGAATCTGCTCTCGCACAAAAAGAAGCCGATCTGAAAAACCAAACGGCGGCAGTCGAAAAACAGGTCGCCGAAAAAACCAAGGAAGAGATCGCTCGCCGAGAAAAAGAAATTGCAAAACGGACAGAAGAAAAAATCAAATCCGACTACGAAGTGCGGCTGAAATCGCAGTCCGAAGAGACTGCCGAATTGAAAAAGCAAATACAGGAATCAAAAACCGCCCAAATCGAAAACGAACGGCTCAAGCGGCAAATGGAACAACAAAAACATGCCAACACGCTCGAGTTGGAAAAAAAATTATCAGAGAACGATGCAGAAAACCGCCGATTATTTGGTGAACAACTGAAAGCAGAGAAAGAAAGCATTGCCAAACAAGAGGCGGAACGCAATGAAAAGCAAGTCGCAGAATTGCAAAAACAGTTAGCCGATGCCAAAAAAGCCGCCGAAGATGCCGTACGTAAAGCGGAGCAAGGATCGCAGCAACTTCAAGGCGAAGTACAGGAACTGATGATCGAAGAGTTTCTTCGGACAACATTTCCGATGGATCTTGTCGAAGAAGTCGGCAAAGGCAAAACCGGGGCAGATGTCAAACAAATCGTCCGCAACCGCTTCGGATTAGAGGCGGGAATCATCATTTACGAAAGTAAGAACACGCAAAACTTCGGCGGCGATTGGATCGAAAAACTAAAATCGGATGCGGAAACGGCAAAGGCGGATGTTTCCCTATTGATCACGAAAACGATGCCGAAAAATATGGAATGTCTCGGTCTGATGAACGGCGTTTGGGTCTGCTCGGTACATGAATTCAAAGGGTTGGCAATGGTGCTCCGTGAAAATTTGCTCCGGCTCAGTGAAGTCAGAATGACACAGACAAACAAGGGAGAAAAAATGCAAATGCTGTACGATTATCTGACGGATGGTAAATTTGCCGAACAGATTCAGCGGGTTGTGTCGGGTTTCAATGATCTTCGGACAGGATACCAAAAGGAAAAGGAAGCGATGCAGAAAATTTGGAAGAAACGTGATGATCAGTTGGCAATGATGTTGAGGAACACGAGCGATTTTGTAACGCAGATTCAAACGATTGCCGGTTCGTCCCTTCCGCAGTTGGAAGCCCCGGAAGAGGAATTGTTGGCACTGGGAAGCATGTAGCACTCGCTCTGCAACGTCCCCCTCTGCCTTTTGGAAGAGGAAACGTTGTTTTCTGGTAAAAGCCTACTTCTGGAAAAACGGCAACATTAGTTTCAGTTCGGCAGGCATATTGTCAGGGTGTAGCCGCCATTTTAGGTAGATTTTCCTTGCAAAATTACCGAAAACTAAAGCCCCCCCGTTGACGAAAACACAATTGCTGCGCGGGAGTGACGGAAAAAACAAACTTGCAGGTTACGTGGCAATAAAACCTACATTCTTGTATCTTTCTCTATCGGTTGTTACAATTTGCGGGAGTTCTTTCCTTTTTCACTCTTCCTGTCCGATGTTGAAAAACATTACCGCCATTTTTCTCCTTGTTATTCTGTCGTCCATTGCCTATTCTGCAACACAACTCCCGGAAGTTTCTCCCGAAGAAGCCGGGCTCTCGTCGGAAATGTTGACATTCATCGACACCGAAATCGAAAAAGCAATCCAAGAAAAAAAGATGCCCGGCTGCGTCATTGCCATTGGTCGTAAAGGAAAACTCGCTTTTCTCAAAGCCTACGGAAATAAACAAATCGAGCCGAATGTTGTCCCCATGGACGTGGAGACCGTTTTCGATCTTGCCTCCCTGACGAAGCCCATCGCAACGGCAACGAGCATTATGATTCTCGTTGAGCGGGGAAAAATCGACATCGACGAAAGAGTCGCCAAATACATGCCGGAGTTTGCGGACAACGGCAAGGAAAACGTGACCGTTCGGCAATTACTGACTCACACCGCCGGTTTGATCCCCGACAACGCTCTCGACGAATACAACGATGGTGTGATGAAAGCCATCGAACGGTTTGTGAAAATCAATCTCGTGTCCGAACCGGATACGAAGTTTGCGTACTCCGATGTCGGTTTTCAAATTCTCGGCGAACTTGTCCATCGGGTCAGCGGAAAGGCACTCAATACATTTTCGCACGAATACATTTTCGAGCCGCTCGGTATGGAGGAAACGACGTTTTTGCCGACCAAATCGCGCCAACACCCATTGCTTCGAGAGCGTGCCGCTCCGACACAGCAGCGGGAAGGACGATGGATGCAGGGGGAAGTTCACGACCCTCGTGCGTACAAGATGGACGGCATTGCCGGTCATGCCGGTCTCTTTTCGACCGCCCGCGATCTGGCGGTGTACAGCAGCGCGATGCTGCCACGAACTATCCCAACGGGACCAGAGCGTGAAGCGGCAAGAGTTCGTAGCCGGCAAGTGCGTGAAGTGCAAGAAGAATTCCGTAGCGAAAAAATAACACGCGAAGAATATGAAGCCCGACTTGGGCAGATACTTAGAGCGGAAGTCGGTCAGCGGAGCGCATTTGCCCAACGCAGCATTCTTCGCGAAGACATCCTTCGGGACATGACTGCTGGCGAATCGGTGCCGAAAAAGGAGCCGACCGGCATTCGCTCACTCGGTTGGGACAAGCGGACGGGCTTTTCCAGCAATCGCGGTTGGAATATGTCGCCGCGAGCCTTCGGACACGGCGGATTTACCGGCACCGGACTCTGGATCGATCCGGGACACGACCTCTTCGTGATTTTTTTGAGCAATCGTGTCCACCCGGATGGGAATGGCAACGTCAATCCGCTGATCGGCAAAATCGGAACCATTGCCGTTGATTCGATTGTTCGGAAGCAGGAGCCGCCAAAAAATCGAACGGCAAAGGTTCTCGAAATGAAAAACAGCGGCAAACTCGACAAGGTGTTGACCGGCATTGACGTTCTCAAGCGGGACAACTTTGCGATTCTGAAAGGCAAAAAAGTCGGTTTAATTACGAACCACACCGGTCTCGACGCAGAGGGAAATTCAACGCCGATGTTGCTGAAAAATGCACCGGATGTCGAACTCGTTTGCTTGTTTGCGCCCGAACACGGCTTTGCCGGTGCGATGGACGAAGACGGTATTCGGGATCAAACAGACCCGACAACCGGTCTGAACGTTTACAGTCTTTACGGTCGAACACGTCGTCCGACACCCAAAATGCTCGAAGGAATCGACACGCTCGTCTTTGACATGATGGACATCGGTGCCCGATTTTACACGTACACGGCAACGCTGGGAATGGCAATGCAGGCGGCAGCGGAAAATAAAATTTCGTTCGTTGTGTTAGACCGACCGAATCCCATCGGCGGCGTGCAGGTCGAAGGAGGTCGGCTCGATCCGGGAAGCGAAGCGTTCATTGCGTTTCATCCGAAGCCCGTCCGGCACGGAATGACTCTCGGCGAACTTGCTCTGATGTACAATGACGAACAGGTTCTTAACCTTGATTTGACCATCGTTTCGGCGGAAGGATGGAAGCGGAATGTCTATTTTGAGGACACGCAGATTCCGTGGGTCAATCCTTCGCCGAACATGAAGACGGTGGATGGAGCGATCATCTATCCCGGCTTGGGAATGATCGAATTCACGAATCTCTCCGTCGGTCGCAGTACGGACATTCCCTTTGAAATCGTCGGGGCTCCTTGGATCGACGGCACCAAACTTGCCGAGGCACTGAACGCCAAAAAACTTGCCGGTGTGCGGTTTGAAGCGGCGGAATTCACGCCGACCGTCAGGCAATATGCGAACGAGTTGTGCCGGGGAGTTAAAATTTGCATCGAAAACCGCGAAACGTTCGAGCCGGTGTTGTTCGGTTTAACGCTGATGGAAGTGCTGATCAAAGATTACCGCACGCAGTGGGACCGGAAAAACCTCAATACGCTGATGCTGCACCGCAAGGCTTTGGCAATGCTCGAATCGGGACAATCCGCTGCGGAAGTCGATTCGCTTTGGAAGCAGGAACGGGTAGAATTTCTCCAACGGCGGGCACGCTATTTGATTTATCCGTGAATCCTGTTGTACCGATTGTATCAGTAGGGCAATTTGTATCCGCATGTACCTTGCAATTTTTCGGAAAATACGCTTGTATTATTTTGTGTTTTCTGCTCTGTAACCTATCTTAATGGCAGTAACGAAGACGCATGTTGATCCCCCCAAAAAAATTTCCATTATGAGTTCGCTCAAACGATTTTACCGCAATGTCGTACAAAACCCTGCTCCTTTTGTTTCCGGCACAAACGGTGACAGAATCCACGCTTTAGAACTCGAATCGCATTTGGCAACGATAACGTACGGCAATTTTACGCTCACCGATGCGGTGCGTCCTTCGCTCGACCTCACCATCATTCCCGAACAGGGATACAAATACGAGAGACTCCAACTAGGAACCGGTGAGGCAACATCGTTTCATCGCGGTTCGCGATGGTTGATGCCGATTTTGGCTGTTTCAGTGTCGCTGGAGCAACTTTTTGAAACTTTTTTGGGCTTGCTCAATCCATTGGGGAATACCGTTAACATCATGTTGGAAACAAGTCATTACTCTTCGGGAGCACGCCGCACCGGTCTCTACAGAAACCATATTGATTTGCCCATCCTCAAAAGTTTTTTATACGAACATGAAGACCTGCTTCTCAATGACGGTTGCACCGGAATTTCTGTTTCCTCGCCAAAATTGAGAGCCGAAGTTAAATTGGATGAGCATAAACTGATCCTTGTGTATGCAAAGTCGCTGTTGCCTTTTGAAAAGATTTTGCGTCGGCACCATATTCTGTCAAACGAAGCCATGCCTTTACTGACGGATGCCGAACACGTTCACATCACTCGGGATGAGTATCTTCAACAGTTCAAAACTCTGCAAACGACGCTCGGAATGGATGAACATTACACGACTGCCCGATAGGTTTTTCCGAGGGCGTTACCCTTACAAAGTGTTTACCTGGGTAGAGAGTTGTGCGGAAAAGCCAATTTGAGTTTCTGTTCGGACAACTCATTTATTCGCAGGCTCAATTTGCCAGTATTCCAGTTCTACCGGGGTACTGCGCCCGAAAATACTGATGATCACCGTTACCCGACCACTCGCATGGTCAATGTTATCGACGATACCTTCCAATGTTTCAAAGGGTCCTTCCTTGACCTTGACTTCGTGCCCGACCTGATAGCCGACTTTCAATTCAGGTGTCTTTGCCGGTCCTTCCTTTTCTGACTTCAAGATACGTTCGACTTCGTGCGGCAACATCGGCGTCGGCTTGCCCTGTGCTCCCGTGAAGTCGCCGACTCCCGCCGTCTCCCGAACGAGGAACCACGTGTCGTCGTATACCTCCATGAATATCATGATGTATCCGGGATACAATTTCTTTTTGACGATTTTCTTTTTTTCTCCGCGGATTTCGGTAATTTTTTCCGTTGGCACCAGAATTTCGCCGAAAAATTCTTTCAATCCCGAAACGGCAATGCGCCGCTCGAGGTCTTTTTTGATAGTATCTTCGCGATTGACCTGCACTTTTAGGATGTACCAATCTTTTTTCCCGGGAGCACGTTCCTTTTTCTCTTCGAAGAATGGTTTCGGCGGCGGTTCGTCGAAATCATCGTCGTCTTCATCATCCCAGACGGTGTCTACGGGTTCGCTCGACATTTCGTACTGCGGTTCTACGACTGGCATTTCGTCAACCAGTGCATCTTCGATTGTTAATTCTGTGTTGGACATATTTATGATTATTTTTCAGATACTGGGTATTCTACCATACTTTCGATTTGAATCCAACCGGTGGCGTGAGTATTTCGACGGCTTTGCCCGATTGGACGCTAATATATTCCGTTTTCTAGTCAGCAATGGTGCGTTCATTTGTGATATTTTTTTATTCCGTTGCAACGTTGCCATGTTCCTCACAGGCAAACAACAAGGCAGTCCGGCACGACCGGACAAGCCTGCGGACGAGAGTCGTTTGATGACGTTGAAAGCGCCGGGCAACGTGGATCGGCGTGGTTTTGAACAGGGGGACGCATGGGGCAACCTACCGCCGAAGGAGCGGGAAGAAGCACTGTTAAAAATCGAGAAGGAATTTCCTCCTTATTATCGGGACATTATCGAGCAATACTTCCGTGAAATGGCGACATCGCCGAAGTAATAGACCATAGGACGGGAACAAATTGTTCTTTTCAATTTGTTTCGTATTACACGGGTTTTAGTTGCCGGAATGTCAAAGACTGTCCTGTCAACCACAGAATGTCGACGACCGCGAAGGCTTCGTTCGGTCAGAATGTCACGATGAACAAGAAGAGAAATGAGTTTTGCCGACAACGAGGCACCTGAA
>Ga0082212_10005917_pt1 | contig 16566 bp, 10 predicted proteins | sample TergutNt197P3_FD_71548 | JGI IMG/M metagenome (GOLD analysis project Ga0082212, IMG submission 71548) | Neocapritermes taracua P3 segment gut microbial communities from Petit-Saut dam, French Guiana - Nt197 P3 | ecosystem: Host-associated > Arthropoda: Insects > Digestive system > Gut ... | reverse complement strand
AGTCTCTAAAAAGTGGGTAAAACATTTGCCGAGTCCGCCAACAAGGCTGTCCTGCTCAAGACAGGAGCGATGCGTTGATTAGATGGTTCTCTTCACACCGACCAAAGTGTTGCGATTAAAATAATGCGCCGAAGATTTTCCATTGTGTACGCGCAGACGCTCCCTCACCGGGAGTGCGTCACTTTCGTACACAAAGGTCATCTTCACTCGGCATAGCCGCTGGTCTGTGAAGTCAACCAATCCGCCTTACGACGGCTAATCAATGTTGACGAACTCTAATCTCAATCCGTCCGGTGTACAAGTGTACAACCGGAGCGGGATTTCTAATTCGGTCGTAATGTATCACACCTTTTGGTCGATTGCAATACCCCCCATAATCTCGATTCATAGTGCGTCTGTTCCACAGAGTATGCGAGAAAAAGGATGAACGCGATGCTCGAAACCCTACGGGGACAAATTGGACGTTTCTTTTCCGTCATTCCGGCGCAAGCCGGAATCCAGAAGGAAACGTCTCGCGACTGAATTCCTGCTTTCGCAGGAATGGCACTGTATATGCGAACTTGTCGACAGACTGAAATGTTGTTTCAGTCCAGACATTGAAACAGGTTGACATTTTCCCGCATAAAGGTTATGATACCATCTTCCTACTACGATTACCCCATCTGCGGAGTTTCCCTTGTCAGACCATCAACCTTCTACCTGGACAAAAACCATTGTCGCCTCCATGACCAGTTATATTGATGCTGGTTCAATCGTTGCCGGTGCCGCCGGACTTATGCTCTGGCAAGCGTATCTTACCATGAACGAATACCAGGTCGGCTTCTTCAGTGCCCTGGGTCCCAATGCGTTTGGTGCCGCCATCGGTGCCTTAATCGGCGGACGAGTCTGCGACCTGTTCGGACGGAAACTCGTTTATACCTACGACCTTATTTTCTACATGCTCGGGATATTGATGGTTATTTTTGCTACGAGTTTTCCGATGCTCTTGATCGGTTATATTATCGTCGGCATTTCCGTCGGTGCCGATGTTGCTGCGTCGTGGACACTTATTGCCGAAAATGCTCCTGCCGAAAATCGGGCAAGGCATTGCGGAACCGCCCAGTTGATGTGGGCTCTTGGTCCCTGCGTCGTGCTACTACTCTCGGCGATTGCGTCTTTCTGCTTAAGCGACCCGGTGAAGGATGAAACCCTAAAAGAGATGACCGCCAAAGTCGAAGTCTTAAAAATGCAGGAGGAATCGCTACTCGCAATCCAGAAGAGTTCTCTTGATTTTGAAAATGCACTACAAAAACAGAACGATATTTTGCACAAAGAAGGTGAGGACGATTCTCAAATCGCCCTTCTCACTTCCCAAATACAAACCCAGATTAATCAGACACAAACGCAGTTGGAACATGTCCAGACGAATCTTACCAACGTCGAACCCAATCAAAAAGCCCTGGCGAATGAATTGGCGAATAAATATATTGTGGGCAATAAACTTGTTTTTGCCCATTTGGCAATCATTGCGTTTATCGTTTGGATCATGCGGCTTAGAATGCCGGAATCGGAGGAATGGATAGCCAGTAAAAAGAAGGAAAAAGAAATGATCGCATCCGGTGTTTGGCAAAAGACAAGTTATTGGGATTTGTTCACGAATCACAACAATCTGCGAGGATTGTTGTTGCTGATCGGCGTTTACATGGTTTGGAACCTCTCGGCAGGAACGATGGGTGGCTTGTTGCCGTACATCTATTCAAAAGCGGGAGGGTTGAGTACAACGGCTTCACAGGCTTTGCCCGCCTTGCTCTTTGGAACGTCCTGTTTGGCAACGTTGTTCATCTTTATGGCTCTTGCCGACAAATACAGCCGACGTGTGATTTTCTGCGTCGTTGCCTGTTTGTTTATTGTCGCTTGGGGACTCTTCCTGCTTCCCGAAGCCCTTTTGGGATTGCCGGTGTTCGTTGCGATTGCCATTTTGATGGGGATCAACAACGGTAGTGGGCAGCAAGCGTTTTACCAAATGTGGGCGGCGGAAATGTTTCCGGCGCGGTATCGGGCAGCGGCACAGGGTTTTTCGTTTTTCACGGCACGCTTTTGCTTGAGCATCTGGCTCTTTATTGTTCCGATCCTCATGCACCACAGTGGAATGACGATTGCCGCCGTGATTCTTGTTGCCTTTGCGGCGATCAGTATGCTCATCGGCACCATTTTTTGTCCCGACACCGCCGGAAAAACACTCGAACAAATCGAGCGTGAACGTTACGGTTCGGAAAAACCCGGCTCCCAGTAACAGGGGTGTTGCCGGACAGGATGGGAGTGACGGGGTTGCATCAGCCCCGCCGTTTTTGGTTCGTCTCCGATTTAGGCTTTTGCCCGAAAGTTTTATACCCTCAGATGCGGTGTAATTTTCACACTCCAACGTGCGATGTCCCTTGCCCGCACAAGTCGTTTTTCCCAACAGCACATTTCTCGTTTCGTTAACTTGTTCCCTCGCTCATACTCCCCTCCAAATGATCAACGTTCGGAGGCACTCCATGGGCTTGTACATAAAATATCGGGAATGGAAAAGTCGAAAACAGGGGACCGTTTATGCTCATCCTTTTTTTGCCGACATTCCGGCGAAGAAGAGAATAGCCCGGTAGAGAATCAGGAGGATGACCGAAGCCAACACCGCAGTAGCCAAGCCAATGGGACTCATGGGATGAAACTGTTGCGGCTTCAAGAACAACACAAACACAATAGGACCGGCACAACTTCCTGCAATCCCAATCACAAGATTCCCGAAGAAACCCGACGGATTACCGGTGGGCAAAAAAGCATTGGCGAGGAAACCAACTACGGCACCGAATCCGACCCAAACCAACACCAAATTGACCCACGCTTGGGTGGCTACCGATAGTTCCATTGTTCATCAATATCAACGCTGGACGTTCCTGTCCATTTCCTGTAAATTCGCCGCTTCGTTCGGGAAGGGAAATTCGGTTCCTCGCTGAAAATACTGTGGAGAATTCTTTTGATAATACGGATTCGGCAATGTCATTCCAGCGGTATAAACCGTACAACCCGTCGATCCAAGTACGGCAAAGGCAAACAAGGTAAGGAGTGTACCTGTCCAAAAATGGCTTAATTTGCTCGTGAATTTCATGAAATCCGTCTCCCGTAAATCTGTTTCCTATACGAATCGGCAGAGTCCCTCTACCGACACCCTGTCGGTATTATCGAAAAGAAGTAGTCTGAAACTTCAATCGAACTGGGGGGAGAGGGGATTTTTTTTTCGTTTCCGGTATATTTTACAGGTGTCGGGTGCTTTAGTGGTGCGGTTAATGTCCTTTCTAAAATCCCTATTTGGTAAACCGAGGTTAAACTATCGGCAGAAGTACGAACTGCTTCAAGAGGCGATCTCCGGCACCATGTCGCAGGTATTCAAGGCGCAGGATCGGGAAACCGGCGAACTCGTGGCAGTCAAAATCATCGACATGCAAAAATTGAATAAAGTCGATGCCCGATGGAAAGGAATGGGAGTAAAAAAACCGACCGAAGGGGAAATATCGGTCATGTTCGAGCATCCGTACATTGTCAAGACACTGGATCAAGGACTCACCACCGACAGCGAGCAGTATTTGGTCATGGAATATCTCGAAGGCACCGGCTTGAATAACATTCTGCTCGTTCCCGATGATTTGATGGCAGGTTCGAGAACCTACTACATGCGTCAGGTTGCCGAAGCCGTCATGGAAGTTCACAAAAAGGGATTTATTCATCGGGATATTTGCCCGCGTAATTTGTTATTCATTGGCGATGCAACGATTTTGAAGTTGACCGACTTCGGTTTGACACTTCCGAACAAGTCGCCATTTACCGATCCGGGCAATCGTACAGGAACACCCAACTACATGGCACCGGAGTTGGTTCGTCGCAGACCGACGGATGTGCGTCTGGACATTTTTTCGTTTGGCGTAACGATGTACGAACTATTCACGCGGGAACTTCCGTGGCCCCGCGGCGACAGCGGTATTGCCGCCATGTCGCACAGTGAACCGCCGACTCCGATCACCAATTATCGACCGAACATCAATGCAACGATTGCTAAGGCGATTCATAGTTGCATCGAACCGGACGTTTCCCGCCGATGTCCGAACATGGGGCAGTTTCTCAAGATGATCCAAAAAGTGGAAAACGACGATACCGTTTGAATCAAGGCGTTTTCCATCGGATAACTTATGTCCGTCTACTCTTTTGTACCGGCAGTCCGTCGACATGTTTGCAAAAACAGCGTCATTTCGACGCAAGCCGGAATCCAGCGTGAGACTTTGACCCTGCTTTCCTAGACCCCGGCTGTCGCCGAGGTGACGGGAAAACCAAACACGTCGTCGGAGTGAGATATTGCTCCCGACGGTTGACGAACAATAACCATCTCTATAAAATGAAGTCATGGGGGAGTTCCAATTACAAAACATACTCTAACGATTCGGAAACCAATGCAAAAGATCATCATCGCCTGTTGTTTTATTTCTGTGTTCTATGTTACAACGGTGTTTGCCGAAACGCCACTTTGGGACGTTCAGAGCGATACATGGGTATGCACAGACGATTTAGGACGCTCGCTTCCCGATTCTGCCGACGCGGGAAAGCCCCGAAAGGATAAGTTTATCGGAATGTTCTACTTCCTTTGGCTCGGTCGCCACGGTGATCAGGGACCGTTTGATGTCAGCAAGATTCTTGCCGCCGACCCCGATGCAATTCAAAAAGAAGACTCACCGCTCTGGGGACCCGTCGGTGTCTTCCACCACTGGGGTGAGTCCGTCTTCGATTACTACGTTGGCGAAGATGAATTTGTGTTGCGAAAACATGCCCAGATGCTCGGCGATGCCGGGGTGGATGTCATCATCTTCGACGTGACGAATCAGTTGACGTACCCTGAATCCTACGTGCCGCTTTGCAAAGTGTTTTCTGAATCACAACGTTTGGGCAACAAAGTGCCGAAGATCGCATTTCTGACCCCTTTTTGGCAACCGCAAAAAGTTGTCCGTGAACTGTGGAAAGACCTCTATTCCAAAGGAGAGTACGCCGATTTGTGGTTCCGATGGAAAGGCAAACCCTTCATTCTTGCCGATCCGGCAATGTTGGTGCCCGCCATGAACCGATATAGTTTGCCGACAAATATCCCTGCCGAAGTTACCGCACAGCAATCGGTAGGACAGTCGCTCACCACAAAAAAAGAAGTACGGAAAATCGAAGTTCCGATTCCGACGTGGAACACGAGGGGTGCCAGTGCAACCCTAACATTGTACGATCAACCCGGCGGAAAGGAGTTGTGTTCAAAACGATTTGAAAACATCAACGACAATGAATGGTATGGTTTTGACCTGGTTCCGCCGTTGCCTGCCGGAACCTATTATCTGGAATTAACTCACCATAGCGGAAAATTGGGATGGTGGTCCACGACGAAAGGCGAAAAGTTCCCCGAATTGCAAGGGTTCCGAGCAGGAAAACCGGTGGACGAAATCCGGTCGATGCGCTTGACCGATGAAGTTGAAGATGAAGAAACAAAGGCAATTCTCAATTTCTTTACCTTTCGCAAGCCCCAGCCGGACTACTTCGTGGGACCGACTGGTCCGAATCAGTGGAGTTGGCTCGAAATTTATCCGCAGCACGGATTTTACACGTCTGAAAACATGCCGAACAAAGATGGAGTAATCAAAAAGGTCGAGCAGGTCTCCGTGGGAATTGGTCAAAATGCAGTGGACGGCAAACTGGGCGTGTTGAGCAATCCTCGGTCGCACGGACGTTCGTTCCACAACGGTTCGCAGCCGCCGCCGGACCAATGCGATTTTACGGGGCGCAACTTCATCGAACAGTGGAACAGAGCGTTTCAACTTGACCCGGAGTTTGTGTTCATCACCAGTTGGAACGAGTGGATTGCCGGACGTTTTGCACGAACCGCCCCGTTTCACGGCAGTACGGAGCAAGCCGTCAATTTCGTTGACCAGTTCAACCGGGAATACAGCCGGGATATTGAACCGATGAAAGGGGGGCACGGCGATTTATCTTATTATCAGATGATTGCCATGAACCGGAAATTCAAAGGTGTAAGAGATGTTGAACCCATTAAGCCGCAACCGATCACCATTGACGGCAAATTCGAGGATTGGAAAAACGTGACCCCGGAATTTCGGGACACGATTGGCGATCCTGCACACCGAAACGAGCGCGGCTGGGGCAGAGAGACGCGGTATGTCAACGAAACGGGAGGCAACGATCTTGTCGCCGCAAAGGTTTCGGTCAATCAGAAAAAGGATACTCTCTATTTTTATGTCCGCACGCACGAACCCATTACAGGACTGGACAAACCCCATTCCATGATATTGCTCATCGACAGCGATTCCAATAGCCAAACCGGCTATTTGGGTTATGACGTGATGATCTCCAAGAAGAAAATCTATTTTTACAAAGAAACTGCTTGGGAGGAGATGGGAACCGTAACCGATGTTGCATTGCAGGCAAATGAAGCGGAGTTTTCTGTTCCCGTTGCCGCATTGGGTTGGAAGACGTTACCGAAACAGTTCCTTTTCAAGTGGGCAGACGGCATTAAATTGAACGGTGAGTGGTCGGATTTTACGTTGCACGGTGACGTGGCTCCGAATGACCGGTACAATTACAAAGCGGTCTTGCCGTAGGAAAATAAATTCGAATTTGCCGACTGTTGCGGCGGTGCTTCCGTCGCTTCTATAAACTCGTGAGCGGACTGGGTAGGGTGGCATGATAGACATGTGGGGGATTCCTTCGGGGATCATTTTTTGGTACAATGCGGTGCGGATTTTTCCTAATTGTCCTTTAACCATACCCCTTTATCATGGTGATGAAAAAATTTCTCAATGATCCTGGTAATCTCACTACGGAACTCTTGCAAGGCTACGCTCTTGCATACGCCAACAAGGTCAAACTTGTCGATGACCGGATTGTTGTCCGTGCTCAACCGAAATCGAAAGATAAAGTTGCCATCGTAACACTCGGAGGGTCAGGACATGAGCCGGCATTGAGCGGATATGTCGGTGAAGGCATGTTGGATGTGTCCGTCGTCGGCGATATTTTTGCCGCTCCCGGTGCCCCCAACGTTCTCAAAGCACTGAAAATGTTCAAAGACCATCCCGGTATTGTGCTCGTCATTCTCAACCATGCGGGAGATGTCATGAATGGCAACTTGGCATTCGATATGGCAAAAAAAGAAGGTATCAACGTGCAAAAGGTGTTGACGGCAGAAGACATTGCACCGGGCATCAACGCACCCGTCGAAGATAAACGCGGGTTAGGCGGATGTGTTTCGCTGTACAAAATTGCAGGTGCCGCCGCCGAAGCCGGAAAATCGCTCGACGAAGTGGTCGCCGTTGCCGAAAAATTTAATAAAACAATGGCTACGCTCGCCGTGACGATGAAAACGGCAACGCATCCGCAGTCAGGACAGTACATTTCGGAACTTGCGGAAGACATGATGGAAATCGGCATGGGACAGCATGGCGAAGGTGGCGGAACAGGACCGCAGAAAATTGTTTCCGCCGATGAAACAGCAACGCTTATGGCGGAACGTTTGATTCCAGCCGCCCAATTACAGAAGGGGGACAAGGCAATGCTCATCATTAACGGTTCGGGAGCAACGACGTTGATGGAAATGTTCGTCGTGTTTCGTAAAGCCCACCAGGTATTGTCGGCGAAGGGAATTCATGTCGTGGCAGGACGTTGCGAAGAAATCCTGACGGTGCAAGAAGCCGCCGGTTTTCAGATGTTTCTCGCAAAATTGGACGACGAAACGCAAAAATACCTTGAAGCCCCGAGCAATGCACCATACTGGGTAACGCGATAGGGTATGTTCAAAAGCCCGACGTAACCACAGTCCGTTGACAAGGATTGGCTCTTCCTACCGCAGTCAACCTCGAACCGAAAACTTGTGAGCAGACTGAGAGCGGAAAAACTCTGTAGATGTTGCCGCCTCCCAGTTTGTGGTACAATGAATCCCAAGAGTTTTATTCACCCCTCTTCACTTTTAGGAGTTTCCGATGACACACCAAACCTCACGTCGTGAATTTTTACAAACCGCCGCCGTTGCTGGTGCCGGTTACTGGGTCGCAGCTGGGCTGCCCCCCAAAGTCAGTGCTTCACCGAACGAACGCGTCGCCTTCGCTGGCATCGGGCTCGGCGGGAAAGGGGACAGCGACCTTCTCAACGCCTCCCAATTTGCCGATGTCGTTGCGATCTGCGATACCGACAAAGGAACCCTCAACCATTATCACCAACACCGATTCCCCAAGGCAAAAACGTACACTGATCACCGAAAACTCTTTGACGAAATGGGAAAGAGCATTGATGCGGCAACGGTCAGCACCACCGATCACATGCACGCAACACAGGCACTTATGGCGATGCGGATGAAGAAACACGTTTTCGTTCAGAAGCCGCTTGCCCGGACAATGTACGAATGCCGACTCATGGCAAATGTCGCCAAGGAGATGGGCGTTTGTACCCAGATGGGAAACCAGGGGAGTGCCAGCGATGGACTCCGGCGAGGAGCCGCCGAAATGAAAGCCGGAGTTTTTGGCGACATCAAGGAAATTCACATGTGGGCAGATTATACGCACCGATTCCTACCCCACGGAACCGACACGATCCGAACCATGAAGGACTTTGAGGCAAAAGTCCGCCGTGAAAATCCCAACGAAGCAGACCAACTTATCGCCCACATGAAGGCACGAACGGACGATATTTTGAGCAGACTTGAGTGGGACCTTTGGATCGGTACTGCCCAGCCGAGGGAATTTTTCCCTGGTGAAGGAGACCTTATTCTCTATCATCCCGCTTACTGGCGGCGTTGGTGGGCTTTCGGGACGGGACAACTCGGTGATTTTGCGTGCCACGCCCTCAACAAGCACATGAAGGCTCTCGATCTCAGTGCCCCATCCTCCGTCGTTGCCCGAACTTCGGGACATGATTTTGACATCTTCCCGATTTCGTCCGAAATCGTATTCGAGTACCCTGACACGCCGACGCGAAAAGGTTTCAAGTTGGTCTGGTACGACGGCGAATTCTGGCCCAGCCGGGACTTGATCAACGAACATCAGTTCACGTATCCCGAAGAAAGACCGATTGGAGGCGAAATAATCATCGGCACCGAAGGAGTCCAGGGGGCGGGACGGACGGTGAAGAAGCAGGGCGTTGTGGTGCCGGAGGTGCAGTATGCTCCCAAATACTCCGATGCGGACGGAAACATCGTCGAGAAACAGGACGATGATGTGCGTAACATGTTTGAGTTTATTACGGCGATCAAAGAAAACAAGCCGGAACTCTGTTTCTCAAATTTTCCGAACCAAGCCGGTCCGCTCACCGAAGCGATGTTGCTCGGCAACCTTGCCGTTTGGACGGCATCGAAGCCGAACGAGTGGGGGGAGAAAATTTACTGGGACAAAGCGAATATGAAGATCACGAACCTCGACGATCTCAAAACGCCGGGTGTTGCCAATTTGATAAAGCCCGTCTATCGTCAGGGATATGTGCTGGATTAGAGTATTTTCCGGGAATCGGCGGACTAACGTCCGCCGCTCTTGTGAAAGAGGGCTAGGGTGAGGGCTACATGAGTCATGCCATTCAAGACCAATTTGGATACAATTTAATTTCCTAACAACCAATCCACAAATCTCTATGCAAAAAACAATTTTTTCCTTCGTTTTTGTCCTCGCCGTGTTGTTCATTCCTACGGTTCCAGCACAGCATGCTCCCAATGGTGCTTACACCGGGGAAAACCTGAACCGCGTTGCTTTTCCGATAGGAGGAATAGGTGCCGGGATGTTCTGCCTCGAAGGAACCGGTGCCATTTCGCACCTCTCCACGCAGAATGCCTTGAATTCCTTCAACGAACCTCCATGTTTCATTGCCGTTTGCGTGCTTGGCGACACACCGGAAAAAAACGTCGCCAGAGTCCTCGAAGGACCGATTCCAAACTGGAAGTATTTCGGCAAACCCAATTCAGGAAACGGCAGTGGCGGTACCACCTACGGGTTTCCACGTTTCAAAGATTGTACGTTTGAATCCCGGTTTCCCTTCTGCACGATAACGCTTCCTGCCGATGCCCGAATGCCTTTGAAAGCCGAAATCACCGGTTGGAGTCCCTTCACGCCTCCCGATGCCGATTCGTCGAGTCTGCCGCTCGGTGCGCTCGAATACTCCCTGACCAACACATCTTCGCAACCGGTCAAGGCAATTTTTACCTTCAATTCGCCCAACATGCTGAATCGCGGCGGTGCCATCGCTCCGATGGAAGACGGACTCGTCTTTTACCACTCTGCCGATACCAGCAACCGGGAAACCAAGGGAGCACTGGCATTTTTCATTGATAAAAAAGGGAGCGGACTCGAAAAAATCACCATGGATCATTGTTGGTTCCGAGGCGGTTGGTGGGATGCGCTGACCCTCGCTTGGGACAACGTCGAAAAGGGACGAATCATCGAATCGGCACCGGTGCCTTCGGGAGCACCGGGCGCAACGATTGCCGCTCCATTCGATTTGAAGCCGGGCGAAACAAAGATGATCCGGTTGCTCGCTGCGTGGTACTCTCCTGAAACAAACCTTACGACAGGTCGCCGCACAAACGATACATGGTCGGCATTTGACAAAGGACCATCGAGCGGCACGGCATCGGGACAGCAATCCGTTACAGGTTTTTTGGGCAAAAAACTGGTCAACACGTTCGATCCGAACGGTGATGCTCCGACTGGAACACTTTTTTCGCCGGGGATGACATTGGCAAAAAAATACGTACATTTTCTGATCGGCGGCGGCTCCGAATGTTCGTTCCAAATGCACATCGAGGACAAAAGAGTCCGCAGTGCCTCGGGAAAAAATACGGAACAACTCGACTGGGCAACGTTTGATGTTACGGAATTCGTCGGCAAAAAGGGAGTCTTCAAAATCGTCGATGACCAATCCGGCGGCTGGGGACACATTCTCCTTGACCATATTATCCTGAGCGATGAACCGATTGCTACGCTGAAAACGGGAACCGGCAATGAAATCACGGCGGACAAAAACCGTATCATGCTGATTGATGATTTTGAAAACGGCTTCGCGCTGTGGACAGCGGAAAAACTTCCGAACGTTGCCACCGATACAACAACGCAAGAGTGTTGTCCGGGCGGAGAATGCTGTCCAACCGGTCTGCTCATCCCGCAAGAGGATGTTCCCGATACGTACACACCGTGGTACACAACGAAATTCAAATCGATCCACGAAGTGGCGAATTACTGGAAGGAAAATTATTCGATCCTCCGGTTGCGAAGCGAAAAATTTCGGGATGCGTTTTACGATTCAACGTTGCCGCCAGAGATCATCGAAGCCGTTGCCGCCAATCTCACCATTTTGAAGTCGCCGACGGTACTTCGGCAACATGACGGAAGACTTTGGAATTTTGAAGGTTGCTACGACTCGGCTGGATGTTGCGACGGAAGTTGTACCCACGTTTGGAATTACGCACAGGCAATCCCTCATCTTTTTCCCGAATTGGAACGCTCGCTCCGGCAAACCGAATTTTTTGAAGGAATGGATGCAAACGGAAGGCAGGCGTTTCGCGTCAACATGCCGATTGCACCGGGCGGTGGACAGTTCGATGCTGCAGATGGACAACTCGGTGGAATCATCAAGGTTTATCGGGACTGGAAAATTTTCGGCAACAATAATTGGCTCAAAATTTATTGGTCACGAATCCAGACTGCATTGAATTTCGCTATCGAAAAATATGATCCCCGGCGCACGGGATTGCTTGAAGAGTCGCATCACAATACGTATGACATCAATTATTTTGGACCGGATGGGCATTGCGGCAGTTTTTATCTCTCGGCACTCAAAGCGGCAATCGAGATGGGCAAAGCACTGGGCGACGAAAACGCCAACGTCAAACTCTACGAAAAGTTGCTCGCAGCCGGAACGGAACGGATGAAAAAAGAACTCTGGAGCGGCGAGTATTTTATTCAAATCGTGCAGAAAGAGGGGTTGACCCACAATTTCGGTCCGATTGATCCCCATGACCAATCCGTCGGCGGATACCGCGACCTTGCAAAACTCGTTAATGAACAGGGACCGAAATACCAATATGGTACTGGTTGTCTTTCTGATGGAGTCCTCGGTTTTTGGATGGCGGATACTGCCGGGATCAGTGCCTCGGCAATCCTGCCGCAGGAAATGATTAAATCACATCTGCTGTCGGTCTATAAATACAACATGCGTGCTGATCTTTCGGAACATGCCAATCCGCAACGACCCAGTTATGCACTGGGAACCGACGGCGGCTTGCTCCTTTGCAGTTGGCCCCACGGCGGAAAACCGTTGATTCCGTTCGTGTACAGTGATGAAGTTTGGACAGGCATCGAATATCAAGTTGCCTCGCACCTGATGATGTTCGGTTGTGTGGATGAAGGACTCGATATTGTCCAGACGCTACGAAAAAGGCATGATGGTGTGCGGCGTAATCCGTTCAACGAATACGAATGCGGACACTGGTATGCTCGGGCACTCGCAAGTTATGGTTTGTTGCAAGGACTCACGGGGGTTCGCTATGATGCGGTCACGAAAACACTCCATGTTGATTCAAAGGTCGGCGATTTCCGTTCATTCCTTTCGACGAACACCGGATTCGGAACTGTCGTTTTTAAGGACGGCAAGGCAACGTTGGATGTCAAGTCAGGAACGATTCCTGTCGAGCATGTTCGTGTTGTTCCGCAATAGCAGAAAGCAACTCAAACGGCAACACAGAGCCCGCCGCGCAGGCAAGAATCAACCTCCTCAAGAGCGATCAATCTCCTCAAGAGCGGCGGACGTTAGTCCGCCGATTCCGTTACAATAGCGACGTAGAAATGCACATTCTTTACGAGGACAATCACGTTATTGCATTGGTCAAACCGCCGGGACTCGCCACGATGGGATTGCCCGACGGACACGAGACTTTACTTTCCCAAACTAAAGCGTATCTCAAAAGAAAATATGCCAAACCCGGCGAAGTTTATCTTGGAGTGGTCAGTCGGCTTGACGTTCCCGTCTCCGGTATTGTACTTTTTGCCCGAACTTCCAAGGCGGCAGCACGGCTCAACGACCAGTTTCGGGAACACACTGTCGAAAAAACTTATGTTGCTCTCGTCGAAGGGACAATTATTCCTCCTGAAGCCGAATGTGTTGACCGTCTCTGCGAAGACAAGCGGCACCGTAAGGTTTTTCGGACTCAATCCGACGAAGGAAAGGAAGCCCGGCTCCGATACCGGAAATTGCAACAGATCAACCAATGTTCACTCATTGAAATACAACTCGAAACAGGGCGCAAGCATCAGATTCGGATGCAACTTTCAACCCGGGGCTTTCCGATTCGGGGCGATGTCAAATATGGGGCAAAAAAGTCCTTCCCCGGCGGCATTGCCCTGCACGCTTGGAAATTGGTCTTTTCGCATCCCATCACGAAGGAACGAATCGAGTTACTTGCCCCATTGCCGAAAACGTTTGAAAAATAGAGAGTTCGAGTGTATTCACAATTGTCATGGCATCCTATACAGCAAACGGAGACAAAAATGACCATTTTCATGCCGTTTTCAGTATATCTTCCTCTATCTTCCGATGTTGATTTCTATCGCTCCTTCTACAAATGTGCTTCGCACTTCAAAGCCTTGTTGCTGATAGTCGTCCAACATCTCCGGCTTGTGCGTAAGTTTGCCAGTGCTAAAAATCAACGTCTTGGGTGTCGTCCAGTCCAAAAGAGGTCCCGTTTGCATCGAACGTCCCCCATGATGCGGCACCATCACGATATCCGTGGACATCGGGGCACGCAATAAAAACGGCGAAGGTTCACCACCGTCCAAATCACCCGGCAATAGAATTCCCACTCTACGATGCTCCAAACGCAACACCAAACTCGCGGCGTTCGAGTTGTGTTGTTCCTCAAAACCCGCCTTCGGCGGATGAAGAATGAGCGAATTCGGAAGACCATATTCTGATAAATCGTCCCCCGCTCCCAAGATTCGGATCGGAATTTTCTTTGCTTCCAACTTTCTCTTCAGTTGCACCCACAAGGGGTCATCACCAAAATAGGGGGAAATCAGCACTGTCCCAATCGAAAACCGCTCCGCCAGTAACAGTATGCCGTTAAAATGATCGTTGTCGGGATGCGAAATCATCACTGCGTCAATGTGCGTTGTGCCCAATCGCCAAAGCGACCGGCTCATCGAGTCCGCCGCAAAGCGCGGTGAGTTCATGTTGCCCGCATCGCAAATAATCGTTCGCTTCTCCGGGGTCGTAATCAAGACGCTGTTTCCATGTCCTACCGACAGTACGGTGAGCGTGAGCCGATCATGTTGCAGCCGGTCAAAGTCCCGATAGTAACCCGCACCGATGCCGAACAGTATCCACGCGATCAAAGCGGTCAGCAATATCCGCCAGTGCGGTCGTTGTACCGGTACGAACGTAAAGAAGACAAAAACAGCATAGAAAACGAGGTTCCACCATCCCGGCGGACCCGGCATCCAATAGTGTCCGCCGAGCCGTTGAAACCAGGCGATCATTTCCAATAGTATCCAGAACGACCAGTCTGCACCGATACCGAAAATACTACCGATTAGGGAAATTTGTCCCAACATTGCCGTAATGAAACCACAACTCATCGCCGCCGTCAGAGGAATCCAGAGGAGCGGATTCACGAGAATCGCCACCGGAGTAAAGAGATTGATATTTTGCAACAAAAGCGGAGTTGAAATTAGCCAGATCGTTAAACTGATGAGAAAAACTTCCACGGACAAGCGGAACATTTTTCCGAACCAACGCAGCCATCGCCACGATGCCGTTTCGACCCGCTCGATGTCCGTCAAGGTTCGCAAATCGTCGTCCGTCGGAGTGGATGGATAGAAATAGGATTTCAAATGAGCATACTTGGGTATCCACTGAACACAGCCGACTGCAATGAAAGAGAGTTGCGCTCCAAATTGAAAAAGTTCCGACGGATTGACAATCAAAACGATCAGTGCCGAGGCACAGAGGATATTCTTTGTTGATATTGGTCGGCTTGCATAGAATGCAACGGCAATGGAGCAGGTCAATGCCGTCGCTCGGATGGCAGGTGGTCGGACATCCGTAAGACACAGGTAAAATAGGACGAAAAGAATCATCGAAACGGCAATGATTCGCCGGGAGCACCGCAGTTGCCGCAGAAACCAGCCAGCAATCCCTGCGATCAGTGTGACGTGCAATCCTGATATTGCCAAGAGGTGCATCGTGCCGGTGTCGAACATATTTTGCCGAGTCTCATCATCGACCGATTCTCGAATACCAAATATCATCGCTTCGGCAATGGGTAACGATTGGGAACCCAAATGCTGTTCGAGATTGTACAATCCGGTGCGGCGGATCGCTTCGAGCAACCGGTTCAGTGAAAATCGCCGACTATCCAATAGCGTGATGCCCGAATTACCGGAACAGCGGAGCAATGCAAGAGTTCGATGTCCGCGAAGATAATTTCGGTAATGAAAATCGCCGGGATTGCTCGGTTCTGAAGGTTGAATCAATTCGCCGAAAAGTTGGAGGCGGTCACCGATGCGAACGTTTCGACAATCTTCATAGACGGATACCAAGACGTTGCCGCTGACGGGAATCCAGACACGACCGTCCCGAAGTTGTTCGGCACGCAGGGTAAAGACCGTTCGTTCGGAAGGTTCAAAGATTTGTCCCGGATTGGGGGACGGCTTCGGATAGAATCGCGGCATTTCGATGACCGTCCCTGTCAATGCGGCGGGTTGGGGCATAAACTCCCCGTCGAGTCCTCCCGCATAACATCCGATGTCATTTCCGGCAAAGCGATACCAGTGATCGTGATGCCAAAAACCGAAAAACGCAGTGCAGGCAAGGAGAATGAGGGAGTGCCTTGCCGAACGATGATGCCAACAAAACCAAGCGGTAAGGGATGTGAAACAGAGCAATGCCCAGAGCAGTGTCGGCAGTGCAAAGAATCGATCTAACAGGATTCCCACGATTGCCGCAACGAGTAGCGGCGGCAAAGGCTGGTAGGGAATCTTTGTCAACATGCAAAAATTGTAGGACACGAAGCGATTGTGGTCAATCACTTCGCGATCTGCAAGTTTCAACATGGGTCGTCATTTCGACCGTAGCGGAGCGGAGGGAGAAGTCTCACCGAATCGGTAGAGTCTGAAATTTCCAGTCTTTCGATGGGCGTGCAGATTATCCCCACACCTCACCCGGCGAAAACTGTTCATTGCCCTCCCTAAATTGCGACGCAGCCTCTCATAGGTTGTTTTGTCGTAAAAATGAGGTGTAAATCAGGCTTTGTGCACCATGTGACTGCGCTGCCGTACTAGGGTATTCAATCCGTTTCTCTGGATTCCTGCTTTCGCAGGAATGACAAAAAATGACCATTTTCATGCCGTTTTCAGTATAGCCCGCTGGTGAGCATGGGACGTTCACCCCTTTGGGGGACAAAAAATGGAAATTTATGCCGTTGCTGGCTCTATGTCCTCGTAACGTGTAATAGTTTTTCTGACTTTTCCCCGAGCGGTTTGC
>Ga0082212_10005916_pt1 | contig 16567 bp, 13 predicted proteins | sample TergutNt197P3_FD_71548 | JGI IMG/M metagenome (GOLD analysis project Ga0082212, IMG submission 71548) | Neocapritermes taracua P3 segment gut microbial communities from Petit-Saut dam, French Guiana - Nt197 P3 | ecosystem: Host-associated > Arthropoda: Insects > Digestive system > Gut ... | reverse complement strand
CTAATGGCTATGCTATACTTACATAGCGACTCATATCGCACTCCAAGGGCTCTAGTAACTGTTCCCCTTATAGTCAGACTATTTCTTGATTCGTGTTAGAACAGTTTTTCGGAGGTGCGCATTTCATGTTCAATGAAATATGTATTTATGAAGCCAAGATCGAAAAGCAAGACGAGATCGAGGCTCTAATGAAAGAGGTAGCCGAATTCTATCTTGAGCAGCCCGGCGTCATCGACGTGAAATATATCAAACGCACGCACAGGCAAAAAGATTTCAATGCTGTCAAATCTGGGGAGGTTCCCATCAGACTGTCGCGCTACGTCGGGAAAGTCACCTATATGCTATATCTGGCTTTGGAAAATGAGGAAGCGCATGCGAAGTTAGCTGTAGTTGGTCTAGAGAAGTTTTATAAAAGGTGGAACCGCTGCCTTACGACAATGCCCAAAATCTATCTCGGTGAAAATATTGTTTAAGATAGAGCCTTCTTGCACTAAAGGGCGACACGGCGCATTATTTTTTTGAGGTATAAAGAAATTGAAGGATTCAGCAGGGATTCAAGAGTTTTACAATGATATGAGGTTTGAATATTGACAAGGAAATTATTGCCATATGTTTTATACGCTTTTTGTTTTCTTTTGTTGTTGTTTATCATAATAATTGACGTATTGCCTGCTATTATACTCCCCACAACAATCAGATTAGCGTTTTCAGCACTTACTCTTCTCTTCGTATTGGCCGCAACTATCATAAACCTTTCCTGTTTGAAAAATGAAGAAGAAAAAGAAAAGACAGTAAAGCTGTCCACTTGGATATTATTTCTATTTTATTTAACGAACTTAATTCTACTCCTGTTTTTTGATAGGAGTTATGGCAGAATGGCAACCCCTATTTTAAATTCAACAATGGATTATGGAACATATTATGGATGGCGTACTAATTTAATTCCATTTAAGAGCATAATTGAACAGTTTGAAAACTTTTCAATTAGTAATGCCCGTGATTTTATTGTGAATATTCTGGGTAATTTGGCTGCGTTTGCACCAATGGGGTTGTTCGTTCCGATATTATTTCAAAGAATAAATAATCTACTGAGATTTATCGTTTTGATAATATCAATGACAGTATTTGTTGAACTGATGCAATTCATAACTATGGCTGGCAGTGCTGATATTGACGATGTGATTTTAAACTCTGTTGGTGCAATAATAATTTATGTCACCATTCAAATTAAATTCGTAAAAGGAGTTTTCTGTAAACTGCATCTCAAGGTATAAGTATGATCCACGCAATAGCCGCCTAATATGAAAAAGGAGCGATACGAAGGAATGCTGTATTATGTAGTCGATGTCTTTACGGACAAGGTCTTCAGTGGAAACCCGGCAGGCGTTTGCCTGCTGGATGATTGGCTTCCCGATGAATCGCTTCAATATACCGCTATGGAAAATAATTTGTCCGAAACCGCGTTTTTGGTGAAACAGAGCGACTATTATGATTTACGCTGGTTTACCCCTGCTATCGAAGTCGATCTCTGCGGCCATGCGACAATGGGCAGCGCCTATGTCTTATTTCGATTCGTGGATACTATGGCAAAAAGGCTGGAGTTCCACACGCAAAGCGGGGTTTTGTTCGTTGAACAAAACGGCGATATGCTCTGGATGGATTTCCCTTCAAGGCCTGCCGTTCCCGTTTACCGCTACGAGAGTATCGGACGCGCCTTGACTATTGATCAATATGACGTACTTAAGTCTGAAGATTTGCTTGTTGTGTTGCATGACGAGATCGCGGTCAGGCAAATCCAGCCGGATTTTGAATTACTAAAGCGGGTCAAGAGCGAAGCTGAAATGCCCGGCGACAATTTTGGCATTATCATTACCGCGCCCGGGAAAGACTGCGATTTTGTTTCCCGGTTCTTTGCGCCAAATGCGGGTATCAATGAGGATTCGGTCACAGGGCGGGCGCACTGCGTGCTAATCCCATATTGGAGTGGCAGGCTTGGCAAAACGAGCATGACCGCCCGTCAGTTATCAGAACGCGGTGGATCGTTATGGTGCGAAGACGCGGGTAAACGCGTCAAAATCGGCGGTAAAGCAGCGCTATATATGCACGGGCAAATCAGCATTTAGCCACAGAAGAGAAGCAACATTTGACTTTCTAAGAGTAATTGTATGGACAGGACGATCATTCATGTGGATATGGATGCTTTCTATGCGGCGGTCGAGGCGCGGGACAACCCGGCCCTCCGGGGCAAGCCGCTGATTATCGGCGCGTTGCCCAGCGAGAGGGGCGTTGTCTCCACCTGCAGCTACGAAGCGCGGAAATTCGGCGTGCGCTCGGCGATGAGCATCAAGGACGCCTACCGGCTCTGCCCCGACGGCGTCTATATGCATCCGAACCCGCATAAGTATAGAGAAGTATCCGATCAGATACACGAAATATGGGGATCCTTTACCGACCGGGTAGAATACATCTCCCTTGACGAAGGCTTTCTGGACCTCACCGGCGGGGCATCGCTCTTCGGTGGCGCAAATAACGCCGGCCAAATGATCAAGGCGCGGACAAAAGCAGAAACGGGGCTTACCTGCTCAGTCGGGATCGGGTATTCCATGATGTCCGCTAAGCTGGCAAGCGAAGAAAAGAAGCCGGACGGATTATACGAAATACCAAGCCCCGAAGCGCTGAAAGCCCTCATCATGGATCGCAACGTCAGGATCATTTACGGCGTAGGCCCCAAAACTGCTGAACTCCTGCAAAACGCGGGCCTCAATACCGTCCGTGACATACTCGCCGGTAAGCAGGCCGTGATCCGGCTGCTGGATAACCATGGCAGGCAGATCATTGACCTGGCGGAAGGGATAGATGAGCGCCAGGTGACGCCAAATGGCGAATCGGAGGCAAAGTCCCTCGGCAGGGAATATACTTTCCAACAAGACACGACCGACTTTGATTACCTCAAGGACGTCCTCCGCTTGATCGCGAAAGACCTGAGCCTGAAGATCCGCTTCGACGGCGTTTTCGCCCGCACCGTCACGCTGAAGGTCAAGTACGCAAACATGAAGCTGATCACCCGATCCAAAACCGGCGACGCCATAAGCCAGGCTAAAGATATCTACAGCACAGCCGCGTCCATGCTGGATAAGGTGGACAAGCGCCCCGTCCGCCTGGTGGGGATAAGCCTTAGCGGTTTCACGGACTCCGATCGCCGGCAGCTTACCCTTTATGATGCGGGAGATCCGCAGGCGGAGAAGCAGAAAGAATCTCTGGATCGAGCCCTACTTGTATTGCAGCGCAGATACGGGGGCGGGATCATCAAGACCGGCGATGAATTGATCGCGGAGAAGAGTTTCCCGGAGGGGAAAATATAGTATACTCTTGTTATAACATAGAGCGCAATAGGGGTCAGGCGCCCCAGACGGTGACCGGAAGGCCGTCGAAGGTCTCGCCCCGCACCCAGATTTTGTCGTCCCAGGCCCGCCCCGGACCCCGGTCGAAAATCATCAGGTGCGCCTCGTCCGCGCCTACGCGCCTGGCATAGTCGGCGGTCTGCTCCAAGCCCTTCGCGATGACCGTATCCAAAGCGCCCCTTAGCAGCTTCAGCTCGATCACCACGCGCTGCAGGGGGCCGTGCATGCCCTGCTCCCCGTCCATGGGCCACTCAATGAGCAGATCCGTCCGCTTGCGCCCAAGCCCGTACTCCCGGTTGATATGCCCCCCGCCATTGACGATGCGCTGCAAGAAAGCCTGCAACAGTAGCTGCGGCCCGGCTTCCCTGTAGTCGAAGCCTTCGACCCAGGCGTCCGCGTGCTCCCGGAAAAACTGTTGGAACGCCCCCAGCAGCTTCGCCATGTCCAGCCTATGCTCCGGCGTGACATACCATTCCGTCTCCTGCTCATAGATCATCACCTGGGTAGACCAGGTGAGCTCCCGGGGGATGACTTCCTGATAGATGCGGTTGCTGATGCGGATGGACGGCCGTGTGCGGATCAGCCCCAAGTCGGCGACATACTCCACGTCCGCGGGCGGGGCTTCCACCTTCTCCCCTTCCGACGCCAGGAGTGCGCTGATCACGCTGTGGACGCGAGGCTCCCGAAGCTTATCTGTGAGCTGATCTAAGTGCGTAGCCCGGGACTGGATCAATGCCTCCCGCGCCTCTCTGTAGTCCGGCAGCGTTATCCTTCGGCTCCGGTCGCGATTGGCGCGGAACTTCCAAGTAATCTCATAGCCAAGCGCATTGACGAGCCAGGGCTGGCCGTAGCTGTCTTCCCAAAGCTCGGGGAAGATGGCCTCGTCGAACTCCTGGCCGGTCTCCTCTGTATGCTGAAGCCACAGCGCTTCGGCTTCCTCCCGGGAGAAGTTCCCCATGCGCAACGATTCCGTCTTGATATTGAAGGCGCTGCCCCCCGTGATAATTTCGCCGTCCCCTTGATGGATGCGGTAGTCGCGTACATCCCGGACGCCGCAGAGGATGACGCTCTGAGGGAAGTGTGCCGGGCGGTCATTATACCCCGCGCGGATCTGGCGCAGGACGGAGATGAGCGTGTCGCCCACCAGGGCGTCGATCTCATCGAGAAAGAGCACCGTCGGCTTGTCGGAGGTGACTGTCCAATGCTTAAGCAGCTGGAATAGCTGGTTCTGCGGCGGCTCCGGCCTATTTACCGCCGAGTTCCAGGTTTCCAAATCGGTTCGCGACACATGTATTGCCAGGGAACTGGATATCGCGCTGCACACAGACGGGATGCCTTGGGACACATCGCCCCTCGCCGCTTGCGCCGCCTCGATATTCGCGTAGGCGCAGACGTAGCGGCCTTCGGCATTCAGCGCATGCATCATCGCGTACAGGGCGCTGGTCTTACCTGTCTGACGCGGCGCATGCATGACGAAATAGCGTTTGTCGCGGATCAGCCGCTGTATCTCTTCCCAGTCGATGCGGGTCAGCGGGTCGATGCAGTAGTGGTCTTCGGGAATCATCGGCCCTGCCGTATTGAAAAAGCGTGCCATCGCACTGTCCCCCTCTGTTCCTCTGTTAAGTACAGTAGCAACCTTATTGTATACTGAACAATTCCGGCTGCGCAACACATTTTTCCGGCGTGATCTTGTGAAAAGCCCGCGTCGCTGCGGGCTTCTCTGCTGTACCGGATACGGATATCGTGGAAAAAGCGCCGGAAATGCTCCCCGATAAAGCGCAGATCCTCCTCGTCTGTTGCCGTTCGGGGGTCCGAAGCGCCAGAGCGGCGCACATATTAATTGAACTTGGCTATATCCATGTCTACGATATTGGGGGTATAATAGACTGGCTGTTTGAAACGACAGTATTTGTTGAACTGATGCAATTCATAACTATGGCTGGCAGTGCTGACTAAAGAGTAATTGTATGGACAGGACGATCATTCATGTGGATATGGATGCTTTCTATGCGGCGGTCGAGGCGCGGACAAAAGCAGAAAGAATCTCTGGATCGAGCCCTACTTGTATTGCAGCGTAGGTACGGGGGCGGGATCATCAAGACCGGCGATGAATTGAGGATAATCACCGCTTTCAAGATGTAACCGTTGGGACTCACAACGATGAGCAAATATACACTATCCATATGCTAAAATCCGGATTGCATAACCATTGTCCATATGATAGTATGGAAACAGAAAAGGAGTTGCCCGCTTTTTCTGGGGCGGTCAGTTCCTGTATGGGGTTAAACTGAACCGCCTATTGCCTAGGCGGTTCAGCTGTTACCTGCGCCGGTTAAGGCAAAGAGCAACAACGGCAACGATCAGCACAAACAGAGTCAATAACTCCATCCATGTCACCATATGCCTCACCTCCTCTTACAAGGAAGTGAACTGAATCCGCCAAGCGGGGCAACTCCTTGGTATATTTTACCATGCCTCAACGAAATTAGCAACCATTATTTTACATTCAATACAACCTCTGTTTGGTCGTCCCTCGGCATGGCTAACCCTGAGCGGGCGATTTTGCTGTATGAACGCCGACCTGCCGGAACGCGCCGCTGCCTGTATCTTTGGCGATAAACCAAAACTCTCCGTGGCCTTCGGCGTAATAGCGGATTTGATTTCGTTTGTAAGCGGTTTGGGTAAATATATCATCGTCTATATCGCCAAACACGCTTTTTATTTCATCCTCCGTACACCCGTAAGATAAGTTGCACACGATGGAGATGTCAAATTGTGAGCCGATACGTTCATCAAAATATACAGTACTGATTTCACAATTTTTCAAGGGAAGGCTGTGATTGGTAAGGTTGACAGCATAAACTTCGATATACGCGCTTGTGCCTTCTTTGTATAGTTTTGCGCCGAAGTTGTAGCCATAATCAGCGGAACTGTTCGCGTCTACTTCCGAGTTTTCATCATAGTAATCTTCATCGCCCTTATCCTCGTTAAAGACAAACCCGATGTTCAGAAAATCCTGCACCGTAGCTTCATGCAAATAGATTTTCACGCCGTCTATGATGACAAAATAGATACTGTCGTCCGTTAAATCAAGCGGCTTGTCGGGAACGTCAACAGTCCGTTCTATTGGTGGATTTGTTGACGCAGGGTTGCTTGTTGAGGGATTATTGCTATTCCCGCCGCTGTCCGATGCTGGCGGGGCGCTGCTGTTCCCGCTATTACCCGGTGCATTGTTGTTGTTGCTATTGCCCCCGCCACCGCAAGCCGTCAGAAGGGATAACGTAAGCAAGAGCGTCAGCATAAGTGTTATATTTTTTTTCATTTTTACAATCTCCTATGGTTTCTTAGTATTAGTTCTAAAGTAAAACTGCGGAGAGCCTGCGAACGGATAACAGACCCTCCGCTGTTGGATTATTACAGGCAGCCGAGAGGTATTGATAAAATGCGAAAATCCTCTCCGTTACATACTGAAAGTTTTTCTTGTGCCTTCGTTCATCATGCGGGTTAGGATAGCCGCGACCTCGCTGCGCTTGATACTGCTATCGGGGTTGCAATTGTGCTCCGCGTCCACACCCTGCACGATACCCGCGCGGTACAGCTTGTAGATTGCCGCAGCTTGCGGGTGCGTCATGGGAACATCGGGAATAGCGCCGTCCGCAATCGTGTTGATTCCGATAAGCGGCAGGGCGTTTGCGAATATCTCCATATATCCAGCCCTTGTAGCCGGGGTGTTCCAGCTATAATCCTTATTGATGATGCCATTATTTTTCGCGTAGGTCACATAGCTGTCCCACCAGTTGGGACTTCCATTCGTCAGCGTGACCGAGCCTGTTGTATAAAGTTGGTGCATACAGGCCGCCAGCTTCACCGCCTCGGCGTAGGTGAGGTTGTCATCAGGAGCGAAAGTGGTCGCCGTCGTTCCGTTGATAAGGCCCTGTTCCCAGGCTGTCTTCACGTCGTTATAGTACCACGCGCTTGCCGGTACATCGGTAAACGGGAAGGGGGTTCCGCCACTTGGTGTTACCGTGAGCGTAAAGGTCAGCGTCGCGTCGGGGTTGACGCCGTTGGCGGCCTTTAGCACGACGGGATATGTCCCTGCTGCCAGCCCCGCTGCTATGTTCAGTTTCTTCGTGGCATTGTTCCATGTGATGGCGGCGTTGCCGCTTGTCTTTTCCACTATCGGCGCGGGGTCGCCTGTGATCGTATAACCCCCTGTCGAGGTCGCTGCGTAGCCTTGCGTCAGCGTCATGGACGTCGGCCCGGTAATCGTGGGCGCGGCAGTTCCCTCGTAGACTGTTACGCCGGTGAGCGGGAAGAAGCCGGTGTTCGAGCCATTAGCGTATTTGATGCCGCTTGCGTAGCCAGGAGGGTAGGAAGAATCAACGATATCCCTATCCCACGTCACAACCGCGCCGGAATTGACAATCAAATCGGTCGATGTGCCCTTAGTATATTCCGTATGCCCCGCGTTATTATCCCACGCGCAGACCACGGCTGTGCCGCTGATGGTGGGCGAACCACTGGCCATCACAAGGGGCCTTCCACTACTGCTGCCAGAGATACTGGTTCCTCTCCCAAACACAAATCCACCGCTCACCGTAACCGTCGAAGCCGCACCAGCGGTTTCGATAACTGAACCGCCTCCTGTACGATATACTGTGCCTCCGGTAATTGTTACGGAACAGTCTGCAGCAGCCATATAGATAGGAATATTTTTATCACAGCTTACCCTGCCGCCGCTTATATTGATGGCGGAGCCTGTGCAGCCAGTATTGAGCCAGATAGTTAGGCTGTCTCCTGTATTTGTGACTGCGCCGCCGCTTATATTGATGGTGCAGTTTTCACTGTTTGAATGGACAGTAGGATATTCCCAGCTATTCACCGTACCGTCGCTTATGTTGATTGTGGTGTTTTTGCCGAATACGATAGCGTGTCCTCTTGCGCTTACCGTGCCGCCGCTCACTGTGATAGTTGCGCCTGCGCCTGCGACAGTAGCGATAGCCGATTTATACTGTCCTGTGGCGCTCACCGTACCACCGTTAACAGTGATTTTGGAATTTGCGCCTTTGGAACTGATAGCCGCGCCCTCCGCGGCTCTCACCGTGCCACCGCTTACATTGATCATGGTGTCGGAACTTTCGATACGGATGGCGACGCCGTCCGCACCCGTGGCTTCCACCACCGTACCGGTTCCGCCCACTGCGATGGTGGTGTTTGCGCCTCCCGTGTAGATAGCGTGACCGTTTGATGCGCTCACGGTTCCTCCGAACACCAAAATATCGGCTTTATCGCTTCTAATGTGGATGGTGCCGTATTTCCCCACAGCCTTAACCGTGCCGCCGGCAATATCCACAACGGTGCGCGCGCCGTCGCTGCAGATGGCGTGGTTTATATTGACCCCCGCGGCGCTTACCGTACCGCCGCTCACTTGCACCGAGGCATCGGCGCCTGTGCTGGCGATATAGATCGCGCTACTCGTCCCTGTCCCCGTGGAACTAACCGTGCCACCGCTCACCTTAACATAGGAGTTGGCGCCGGCGATGCGGATGACGTCGCCCGTGGCGCTCACTGTGCCGCCGCTCACTGTAATAATAGCGTTCGCGCCGGTTGAATAGATAGCGTGTCCTGTCCCTGTAGCGCTCACCGTGCCGCCGCTCACTCTGACTCTGCCGTCCGGACCGGTACGGATGGCGTTCCCCGTCCCGATTTTGACGGAACCGCCCGCCGCGACTTCAAACGTACCTTTACCGCCCAGAGAGATGAAATCGCTTGTCGCGACCATCAAACTTCCCGAAAGATTTGCCTTCCATACAACCGTCATGTCGGAGTCAATGTCCATTTGCAACGTTTTCGTCGCGCCTGTGACGGTGCCCGTGACGGTGACGGTGTTGCCGGAGACCGTGGCGGCAAGCGTCCCCGTGCCGCCGTGAGCAAAGCCTTCGATCGTGGTTTTCAAAGCATTTGCGTCCGCCGCGCTCGCCGTCATCGGCATGATCGCGAACAGGCCGAACACCATCGTTACCGCTAACAGGGTGGATAAGAGTTTCCTTGATTTCGTTTTCATAAGAGTTCTCTCCTTTTTTGGTTTTGATTTTTTTGCATTTTCCACTTCACTGTATAGATGCACAAAAGCGTTTTATGGTTTTATATTTTTGAGAAAAATGTAATTATTTTTCCTGTCCCGGTGTATCAATCCCCACGATTTGCTGCGGCAGGCGGCTCACAAAATGATATTTCTCAACAATAACACTCAGTTTGCCTCGTGTATTTCGGCATTACGCCTGTTTATTTATTATCGTTTTCTCTCGCGCTCACGACGATTTTGAAGCCGTATTTTTTCGCAGCGGCTTCTCCTATTTTATTGACACGCTCCGCTCGCTGCGCCGGGGTCATGTCTTTTGTTTCCTCGTAAATCGCAAGCCGGATTTTGTTGATATCCTGCTCGATTGTGTTAGGTGTTTTCATGGTCGTTTACCTCCATTGGCGTATAGATTTCCACGGCCCGGTAGCCATTCAAAGCGTTAACGTTTCCTGTTCCGATTTTCGTTTTACGCTTGACGATATGCTGAAAGTTCATACTGATTATCATATCCAAGTCATTCACGGCGGCAACCGCTATATGAATGCCATCCGTCCGATATTTCAAGGGAATAATCCCTTGTTCAACATAAGTGTCCGCAAGCCGCTCAGCTTCATCGTTCAAAGCCAGAGCGGTTATGCCGTACCTTTCAATGAGCGCAATCATCTTGTCGCGTTTTTCACTGGGTGCTTTTTCTAATTCATCAACCACATATAGAGAAGTGAACGCCTCATATTTCCCCACCGTAACATCTTTAAACAGACGGACGGCATCGGGGTGATTTTCCCTGTCCTCGTCAAAATAATAATTGAACAAGGTCGTTTCCAAGTATATTTTTTGTTTTCTCATAAGCGGTTATCCCCTCGTCGTAACCCTGCCGCGACTTCGGGTCAACTTGGCCCGAAGTGAGCGGGTAACTTGTGGACAGAATGTCCACAAGTTATGGCGCGGTATGCGCATTGAAAAAGTGAAATGCGGCGCAAGCCATGTTTCACTTTTTCGCGGACTGGTGAAACGCGATTGCGGGAGCAAGAGCGTTGGAACAGGCCGTAAGCCGTCCGCAGACGGCGCAATCCCCCGCGGGAGCGCCCACGGGACACTTTGCGGCGTAGCCGAAAGTGTCAGAGTGGGTCATATACTTTCCATCGGAAGTATATGACGTAGCCGCGCCCCTCGTCGTTCCCCTCGTAAGTGTGCCCACAAATAAAATTCACCACTATTATTATACCGCGAAACATCAAGTGTGGCAACGGTTATTTTCGCCGCTTACCGCCCTGCCGCCGCCCCTGTTTGTATGCGGTTGAGTTCCGCAAGGCTTTCATCAAAATGTCAATTTCTTCGTTGGATAATCCGCTGACATTTAAGCCGAGTTGCTTTGCAAGTTGTATCATTTTCCATCGCGCTTTTTCTTCCTGTCCCTGTTGCGCCGGGAAGTCCTCTAACGCCGCTTTCATGTCCAGAATGACGCTTGCCTGTTCGTCGGGTAAAGCGTCTTTTTTGTGGGCGGCAAACAGACTTTTCATAATCTCATTGAAACGCTCGGAAATACGGTAACGCAGATATTCATCCTCGTCAACAACGGCCTCTTGCAAAAGTGAAATCACCTCGTCGTTGTCCTCGACATGGAAATTGTCTTTGATGACACTCTCCGCGAGTTTATACATGGCGTTCATGGTGTTCATCTGCGGTAAAACTTTGCGGTCAATGTATATTTCAATGGCGTTCATCAGCTTCGGAAAATCGGGGTGCGCTATGAGTTCAGACAATAGGCGGTTGTTGAGATTTTCGCCCGACAGCGTTCCGATGGCGGGGTCGGAGAGACGGAGCGCGTCAACCTCGATGTGGCGGTGCTGGCGGTTGTCGGTCAGCCCGAAAAGGTAATCCGTGGACACGCCGTAAAACTTGGCAAGGGCGGCGATGTCCTGATAGCCCACGCGCACATCGTCCTGTCCCTCCGTCCTCTGCAAAGTGGACAGGGGTATGCCCGTTTCGCCGGACAGGTCGGAAAGGGTCAGCTTCCTTTCGTCCCGCAGGTCGCGCAGTTTCTCCTGTAAGGTCAGTTTTATCTTCAAGGCAATCCCCCCATACCCGGCCAGTTCGGGCCAAGTTGGCCCGATGTTACCGCTTCAATTATATCACAAAAATCGCCGTTTTCATATTCGGGAAAATGACGGTTTTTCGCGTCAATACCCGATTTTTAGACATACGGGAAAGCCCCTGTTTTCTTGGTATTATGTTCATGGAAGGAGTGAAAACCTATCGCAAAAGTCAACAAGTGCGTTGTTCGCAACCAAGCCTATCCCCGGAGCAATTTCAGCTTGCGGGAGCGGCACAATAAGCGTGAAAACGAGAGCTACGGCAACGGGGATATATTGCCGGAGTTCTCTCACCTCAATGTGCATTTCAAATCCTGCGCCGGGTATGAAGAAACATTCAACCGCATGGTGGACGATGGGACAATCAGTCTGCGCGGCCTGAAGCCGGACGCAAAGGTATTTGATGAATTGGTCTTTGATGTGAACAGCGCGTATTTTGAAAACAACGGCGGCTACGACTACGCCAAAGCGTTCTTTGCCGAGGCGTACAAGCTGGCTGTCAAGGAAACCGGGGGCGAGGAATATGTCTTGTCGGCTGTCATGCACGCCGACGAGCGCAACAAAGCACTCTCCGATCAGCTTGGCCGCGACGTGTTCCATTACCATCTGCACGTCGTTTATGTGCCTGTGGTGGATAAGGAAATCCTTTGGTCGAAACGGTGCAAAGACCCGGAGTTGGTTGGAACGGTCAAGGAAACCATTACACAGGTCAGCCATTCCAAAAAGTGGCCGCGCTTCAAAGACGAGCAAGGTCATTGGGTGAATAGCTATTCACTTCTTCAAGACCGTTTCCATGAGCATATGCAATCAAACGGTTATACCGATTTTGAGCGCGGGGAGCGCGGAAGCACCGCCGAGCATTTGAGCGTCTTGGAGTACAAGACGCAACAGGAAGCGGAACGCGCCGCCGCTCTCGCCGCCGAGGTCGAACAGAAACAGCAAACCGCCGCCGTCCTTGATAAAAAGGTAGAGAAATCACAAGAACGGTTGGACGGGTTAACGGAAAAAATCAGCGTTAAGACGAAAGCGGCGGCAACCGTCGCGGAGATTGACGCAATCGGAAAACCTGCCCTGCTTGGCGGCGTTACCGCTACCGCCGACGAAATGGCGAAACTGAAAACCCTCGCCAAGAAAGGCGTTACCATCGAGGACAGGACAAAAGATTTAAGCCGGAAGCTGAAAGCCGCCGAGGGTGAGCGCGACAATTTACGAAAAAAACTTGACGTTGAAATCAAAAAACGCCCGTCCATCAAAGACCATTTATCATGGTTTGATAAGTTTATGGCAGCTATGAAACGCGCCCCGCAACGGTTGATAGCGGTCATTGAGGACATCATGCGTCAGCCGCCCGAACGCAAAGAGCCGGAAAGGGCGACGCCGGAACGGAAAAGAAAAGATTACGAACGGTAAGACTTCTGGACACCGTGTCCAGAAGTGCCGCCCTCCCTCTGTTCTTTGTTTGAGGCCGGGGGTGCGGGGCGCGTAGCCCCGTAAAGCTAACAATCACCGCCGATGTAGCTGTGCCGGTTTTGCCGTACAATGGACGGGACGGCGGCAGGGCAGGGTCAATCCCTGTTCCCCGCCGTCGGCACGGACGTAAAACGGCAAAAATCCGCGCTGTCAAGGGTTTAAGCGCGTCAGCGCGTCCCTTTACAGCGTGGATAGGCACAGCGGCGGTTACAAGGCGAAAAATGCCCCTTTTACCACCCTAAATGCCATATTAAAAAGCCCGTATCGTAACACCGATATGTAGACATTTAGCACTTTTTACCAGCCCGCAAAGCCGCTTGTAGCAAGGGTTTTGCAGACGCGGAAAGTCCAAAATCAGGGGTCTGAATGATATTACCCTACCCACCATCGAAACTTTCAACAAAATCGTTACAGGCGCGTTTCAGCGCCGGAAAGGATAAGGATAGATTGAATACAGCAAAAGCATACAAAAATGAGCATTACAGCGCGTTACCCGCCGCCGCGCCCGATTTCCCGCCCGTCAGGGTTGTTGAGCGGAAAATCGGACGGGCGACGTTCATCGTTTCATCACGCTTCAATGAGGGCAAGGAAAAGGACATTGTTTCCACGATTGCCCGCTTGGTGCAACATGATAATGACTGCAAAGAAAGGCCGGAATAGTCCATGTCAGAGTTGATTAGGCCGCCGGAAAATGGTATAATGACAATGCCATCTGTTGGCTGTCGGAAAGAGAGGCTATTTTGAACAGACAGACCAACGAAAAGATAAACTACCTGTACGGCAGGTTGAGTAACGAGGACGAGCGGATTGGCGATTCCATGAGTATCGAAAATCAACGGGCCATCCTCACGAAGTACGCCGAGGAAAACAGCTTTACCCCTTATGTGTTCTTGTATGACGACGGTATATCCGGCGCGGATTGGGATAGGCCGGGAATCAACAAAATCCTTGAAGATGTGGGAGCGGGGCGCGTCAAGACGCTCATCACGAAAGACCGCAGCAGACTTGGGCGCGACAGGCTGAAATTGGGTTTCCTGACCGAGATCCTTTTCCCTCAACATGACGTGCGGTATATTGCCATCCACGACAACACGGATAGCGAACGCGAGGACGATATTGCGCCGCTGATAGACCTATTCAACGAGTGGTTTGTGCGCAATACATCAAAGAAAATCCGCGCTGTGTGGCAATCCAAAGGCAAGAGCGGGAAACGCTTGGCGGTGATACCGCCGTATGGCTACCGCAAAGCCGAGGGCGGCGAGGGACAGCTTGTCATTGATGAGGAAAGCGCCGCCGTGGTGCGCCGTATCTTCCGCTTATGCGTAGACGGACACGGCCCCGCCCAGATTGCCCGGCTGCTCAATTCGGAGCGCATACTCAATCCGAGCGCGTACAAAGCCGCCCATGAAATCGTGAAGAAGCCGCGCCCCTGCAAAGACCCGTATTTCTGGAACACGACGACGGTACACAAGATATTGGACGCGCCGGAGTATTTGGGGATTACGATTAACTTCAAGACCTTTACGAAATCCTACAAAGACAACAGGCCGCGTTTCAATCCCCCCGAAAAACAGCTTGTGTTCCCCGACACCCATCCGGCTATTATTGATACCGAGACATGGGAAATCGTGAGGCGTATGCGGGAACATAAAAGACGTGTTCCCCGATACGGCGAGGCTGGATTATTTACGGGTACTGCCTATTGTTCAGACTGCGGGAGCAAGCTATATTTCAATACCCGTATCGTATGGAACAAGGCAAAGACCATATCACGCTTTGAGGGGTCATATTCCTGTTCCGAGTACCGCAAAGACGCTGTGTATCTCAATCAAGGGCGCAAGTGTACCTGCCATTTTATCCGTGAGAGCGTTTTGGAACAGCTTGTACTTGACGATTTGAGAGAGCTGATCGAGTTTGTTACCCGCCATGAGAAACAGTTTATCCGTCTGGTGATGGACAAGAGCAGGGCGGAACAGACGCGGGATATGGCGTTCAAGAAAAAGACGCTTGCCAAGCACAGACAGCGGATAGCTGAGATCGACGCGCTGATTGAACGGCTTTATGTGGACAACACAAATGGCAAAGTTCCCGATGAACGCTACGACAAGATGTCCGCAAAGTTCGAGGCGGAACAGGCCGATTTGATACGGGCGCACGACGCGCTTGAAGCCGAGATTGGCGAACAGGAAGAAACGGCTGACAGTATTGACAAGTTTCTTGCCACGGTGCGCCGCTACACTACGGAAATCGAGAAGCTGACCCCCGCTATCGTCCATGAGTTCATCGACAAAATCATTATCCATGAGCCGGAACAGGCGCGGGGCGACAGGCTGCAAAAGGTTGAAATCGTCTATCACCGCATAGGTAAGATTGACCTTTCCGAGTGGTTGACCGCAATCGCGTAAAATTGAATATCGGGCTTGACGCCGTTATTTATGACGCCGCCGCCCGCCATGAGTTGTTTGCTTCTTTTAGGACACTGTCCTAAATTGTATTTTTTACATTTTATCAAAATAAACCACAGCCGTCAACACTGCGAACCGTCAAAAACAAAAAAGCGGCGAAACGCCGCTTTTTACGTGCCCCTCTACAACAACCCCACTTTTCGCATTTCATCCAGCAAAAACGCTTTATTTTGCTCCCCCATGGGCCAGAGCGGCATACGCAGCCGGCCGGAATCAAGCCTCATCGCGGCCATCGCCGTTTTGACCGGGATCGGGTTGACTTCGCAAAACAGCGCGTCGATCAGCCCCATATATTTGAGTTGCAGCGCCATGCTTTCCTTGGCTTTTCCCTCGCGCCAGAGGGCGCAGATACGCGCCGTCTCAGCGGGGATGATATTGGCCATGACCGAGATGACGCCTTTGCCGCCCAGGGATAAAATGGGTACGATGTTTTCGTCGTTGCCCGACCAGATGAACAGATCGCCACCGCATTTTGCCCGGGTCTGGGCGACCAAGCCGAGGTCTCCCGACGCCTCCTTGATGCCGTTGATCGTCGGGTGTTTGGAAAGCGCGTAATAGGTGTCGGCGGTGAACGACAGCCCGGTGCGCGACGGCACGTTATACAGCACGATGGGAATGTTCTCCCGGTTTGTACGCGAGCATTTAGAATCGTATGACATCTACGGTTTTGACCGTGATTTTTGGATATACAGGATTTTGTCGGGCTCTCTTTTTCGGCTGGGCGCGCTGGAATTTGAACTGTGCGCCTGCCCGGACGACGAAACGCTGGCAGGTTATGCCACGGAAAGCGATAAGGTGGTTTCCGTGCATATCCCGTCAGACGCGGTCATGACGCGTGACAATCTGGAGCAATCATACGCGATGCTGCGGAAATTCTTAGACAAACACTTTTGTGAATACAAAGACAAGGTTGTTTATTGCTCCTCGTGGCTTCTTGACCCAGCTTTGAAAAATCTGCTGCCTCCTTCCTCGAGGATTCTGAATTTCCAGGCGGATTATCAAATACTGTACAGTTCTTCCGGTTATGACTACATTGAAATATGGATATTCAAAAAA
>Ga0082212_10005915_pt1 | contig 16568 bp, 14 predicted proteins | sample TergutNt197P3_FD_71548 | JGI IMG/M metagenome (GOLD analysis project Ga0082212, IMG submission 71548) | Neocapritermes taracua P3 segment gut microbial communities from Petit-Saut dam, French Guiana - Nt197 P3 | ecosystem: Host-associated > Arthropoda: Insects > Digestive system > Gut ... | reverse complement strand
CGCTTGACGCCGGAGCGGAAGTCGCCGGTGTCGCCGCTTCTAAAGACTTCAGCCTGGCTCCGCAGGGGTTCAAACCCGCTGATAACATGGAAGAATGCGTTTCTGTGATCGAGAATAAGAAGCTGTTGATAAAGTGCTTCAAGTGCCGTACAATGTGCCCCCATTGCTTTGGATACTAAATACGAGGGAACACGAGGGGACGGTTCTCTTGTGCTATATTCATGGGATTGCGGCGCGGAGGCCGCAATGACGATGGGACAGTGAATAGTAGCAACGCGCAGTTACAGTTCAGAGGGGTATCCGGGAGATGCTTTTTGAGGCTTCTACAAATGTTCCGGGGTATATGAGCAGTGGCTACCGCCTCCTGCTATTACATCAGCCTCAAAAAAGGCAGTCTCCCGGATACCCCTCTGAACTGTAACAACGCGCAAGATAATGCAAGGCAATTCTTATACATCTCATTGACATTGCAATACAAAAGTGGTATTATCGAAAGCAGCAGGAGGTGACAGCGGATGGCTGCTAAGAATATAACCTTTCGCCTTGATGAGACACTAAAAAAGCAAGCTGAAATCATCTACGAGAGTATGGGTTTGAACATGTCTTCGGCTCTTCAGCTTTTTGTGACGCAGACGATTGCAAAAGGGGCAATCCCGTTTACAATTGAAGCTGACGATAACGCGATGTATAGAGCTTTCGTACTGCGCGAGCTTGCGGAATCAAAAAAAGAGGCGTCAGACCCAAACAACATCAAGGAAGATCATAATGATTTTTTGCGCGAGTGGGAGTCTGTGAGGAAGGCGAGAAAGATTGAACTACAAGATAAAGAGACTCGCATCGTTCAGCAAAAGCGCGTTTGACGCCGATGTGCGTTTATATGCGCTAAGTCAAAATGCGTCTGACAGATTCTTTGAGGACTACAATCGTAAAATTGGCTTGATTGAAGACAACCCATTTATTTATCAGGTGTTTGAAGATGATCCGTATTTCAGAAGCGCGTCTCTCGCTTATGGATATCGGCTTTTTTACCATATTGACGAGCAAGCACGCGCCGTTGTTCTTCATCGTGTCATTCATGGCGCTATGGATTTATCGGCACAGCTTCGGTTTGAAGATGTCGAAGACAATGGGGACTACGGAGATTGAAGGAACATGCGAGCATGGAAAAACACTATGGAACACTATCTCCGTCTATAACCGCATTTTGGGCATACGCCGTTTTCGTCTAATGCGATGCCGCATAACGGACAGCGCGCCCTCTCTTTTTGTGATTCGTATTCTTCTGTCGCGCCGTTCACTCCGCTCGTAAACGTGATCTTGACAATATTCAGTTTATCTTTGAGAAGCTCGTAAACGATTTTTATCATGCCCTCTACAGTCATTGTTTCTTTTGTAACGACCAGCCGGCTTTCAGGGTAAGCTGTTGCAAGCTCCGTTTTGAAAGCGGGGCCTCTTTGCTTGTTGGTCGGGGTTCCGTTCTTAATGACTTGTGATTCATACACATCGAGGATTGCAGGCAGAAGCGGGTCGTCTTCCCGCAGAATCAGGGCGTGGTCAAAGTTTTGCAATACTTCCCATGCGGTCTTCTTGATTTCATTGCACGGGAACACCATATTGACTCCCGCGACGACGGTATCTTCAACTTCAATAGTCAGTATTCCCGTGTGTCCGTGCAGATACTGCGCTTCGCCTTTAAACCCATAGAATCTGTGTGCATATTGTAGATCGAGTGTTGTAAAACTTCTCATAGTTGATCTCCTTTTCATAGTGGTTTGTTGATTTTGTCGGACTCGATGTCATATTTTCATCATATCACATGCTCCGCAGTTTTCATAGCCGGATACTGAAAATGTTGTACAGCTCAGCAAGTTGTTCGGTGTAACAACTGATTATCTTCTCTACGATGATTATGAAGGCGAAGCAAACAGCACCTCAGCGACGGCAAAAGAGGAATCACATGACACTGTTTCTGATATCGATGCAGTAAATACGGCAAACGATGAGAAAAAGGATGAGAGTCTATCTGACAATAATGATACTGCGAGTATTGATGACGACGGGAAGGCTGATGAAATCTCTACTGCCCGGGATTGCCATAATGATTCTTTAGGACTGCGCATTAAGCAGTATATGCAATATCTAAAGAAGCCAGCATTCTGGATATTTGCCGTAATAATTGTTGTGGCTATTTGCATTTGTATATTACTGACAATGCAGTTTAGATCGCCCTCAGATAATGCCGGCAAGGATACATCAATCGTACATGACAGCGCCGCTGAGGATGCACCTTCCCTTCCGGCCCCAACTGGTACGCTCCCGGAGCTATCGTCCGACATACTATCTCTGGTTATCACATATGCAAACCGGACAGCGACACACTTTACTCTTCTTGTTGATGAAAGAGTTACGTTAATGGCTAGAATAGAACCTGTAAGGTCTGAGTATTTGGTAAAATGGAGCAGCAGTGACGAAAACGTTTTTTCTGTTGTTACGGATGATGCTTCAGGGATAAACGTTACAATAATCGGAGTTAGCAACGGATCTGCGACGCTTACTGCTTCAACAGGAGATGTTCAAGCTGAATGTACAGTAACGGTGAATAACCAATAAAAGAACACAAGGGGACGGTTCTCTTGTGTTCTTATTAACACAAGAGAACCGTCCCCTTGTGCCCCTTGTGCTAGCGGGTCAGGTTGCGAATCCAGCGGTAACGGTTGACGGTGATCGCGTTGGGGATACACTTCAGGAACTGATCTGATTTCAGCAGAATGAACGTAACAAGGGGCGGGAAGTGGAAGACGAACGCGCTCAGCGCGGACGCCGGTATCACCCACAGCCAGATATGCAGAGTGTCAACGACAACAGCGTAGCGCGTGTGGCCTCCGCCGAGTATGATGCCTGATTCGACAGGGAACAGGTAGGACGTCCCGAGCACAGTTATACAAAGCACTGTCAGGAACGTATTTGCCATCTGCCTCGTCTCCGGGGTGAGGATATAGAGCCCGAGAACAGGGCTGCGCAATAGAAGCAGCGCAAGCGACGTAACTATCCCGTTTGCGACATACAAAAGCTGCAGCGTCCGTGTATACGGGCGCACTTTTTCCAGTTCCCCTGCGCCTACTATGTTCCCTATTATAACGCCGCTCGACCATGTAGCGCCGAAGGAGTACACGCCTACCACCTGATGAACTACGACTGCTATGCTGTTCGCTGCGATGACCGTTTCCGAGAGATGCCCCAGGATGACCGTCTGCATGATAGTTCCGATTCCCCATGACGTCGCGCTGCCAATGACCGGCAGCGCAGCCTTGCAGAAATCGCCGAAATAATAAGCGTCCGGCTTAAAGAACGCGAGAATGCGCAGCCGCAGTTTTTTATCGAAAAACCTCACGTAAGCTCCGGTGATTACAAGCTCAAATACGCGCGAAATCAGCGTCGCGACAGCCGCGCCCTTTATTCCCATCTCAGGCGCGCCGAGACTGCCGTAGATGAACACCCAGTTCAGCGCGACGTTCGTTACGAGGCTTATCGCCGAGGTTATCGGACCGATGTTAACCGTCCGCACGCCGCGCATGGACATGACAAGCGCGCTCTGCAGCGGGAATGTGAGATATGTGAAGCTCATGAGGCGCAGATATACGATCCCCTCCGCCCTGACGGAAGCTTTGTCTGTCATAAGCCCGATGACCGCGTCAGGGAAAAAGAATGTGACCGCGCAGAAGATAATTCCCACTGCAGCCGCAAACTTCATCATCAGCGCGATTATCCGCCGTATCGGCTCTGTCTCTCCCTTTCCCCAGTACTGCGAGACCATCGCGAGAGCGCCTGTCCCGATGCCGTTCACGCTTATCATCTGCAGAAGATACTGTATCTGATTAACGAGCGAAGCCGCCGCAATGGACGTTTCACTGTAGCGCCCGAGCATCATATTATCCGCGAGATTGACGCCGAAAGCCAGCAGATTCTGAAGCGCTATCATTACCGTGAGCGTCAGAAAAGTCTTGTAGAATTGTTTGTCTTTAACAAGCATAGGATCACCCTTAATATAAGCTAAGTGCGAAATAATGGCACGGATCAAATGCTGCAGTACTTGAACCTACTTCGCAGAATATCACAGTTTATTCCGTTGTCAAGAAAATGAACAGGCAGCAAATGAGAATGCTGCAAATGTTGACGCGGTGCATGAACCGTGGTAAAGTGTCCGACATGAATAAACTCTGGACACGCGACTTCACAATACTCACGCTCGGTTCTGTCGTTTCCATTTTAGGGAACACGCTTGCAGGATTCGCCATCAATCTGGTTGTGCTTGACTACAGCAGTTCGGTTTTTCTGTTCATCCTGTTTATGGTTGTATTCAACCTGCCGAAAATACTCGTTCCGATACTGGCCGGGCCCCTGCTTGACAGCTTCTCGCGAAGAAAGACTATCTACACGCTTGACTTTATCTCGGCGACGCTTTACTTCTCGCTGTCTTTCATAGTCGGCGGCGGATATTTCAACTATTTCGTATATCTGCTTTTATCTATCGTGTTCGGCACAATAGACAGCATATATCAGGTCGCCTACGAAAGCCTGTACCCCATACTCGTCGCCGAAGGCAACTTCCGTAAAGCATACTCGGTGTCGTCGATGATCATGCCGCTCTCCGCAGTCATGATGCCGCTTGCTACGTTTCTATATGAGAGCTACGGTATCGGGCGCGTCTTTACTTTCTCTTCCGCGGCGTTCTTCGTGGCGGCGTGCTTCGAGACGCAGATCCGCGCAAAAGAGACACACTTGCGCGACAAGGCGGAACGGTACGGCCTCCGTGAGTTTAAAGCGAGTTTTCTCGAAGGCGCTGCATACATCAAGGGCGAGAAAGGGCTTCTCGTCATCACATCCTACTTCTTCATATCGGCGTTCGCCGGCTCCAGCGGCACGCTAGCGCTTCCCTTCTTTAAAGATACTCCAAACCTTGGCGTAATGATGTTCAGCTATATTGTGGGCTTCAGCGTCCTTGGGCGCCTTGTCGGCGGCGCGGTGCAGTATAAGTTGGATTATCCGACCGACAAAAAGTACTTTATCGCGATGTTTGTTTACATAACGATCAGCTTTCTGGATATGGGTTATCTCTTCACTCCGCCGATTGTAATGGCGATCATGTGCTTTACCGCCGGTCTTCTCGGTGTTACAAGCTACAACATCCGGATATCAACAACGCAAAGTTACATTCCGGACACGAAAAGGGCTAGGTTCAACGGTACATTCCAGATGTTCATGAACGCGGGTGCTATCTCAGGGCAGCTCATCGCCGGCGCGCTCGCCGACTATATTCCGATACGCTCCGTGATCGTATCGTTTAACGCCATTGCGCTCCTTGGAGCTATTGGGATAATGTGGCGCGGCAGACGTCATGTAAAGCCGATCTATAATAGAAAAGTGTAAACAATCACATCATTCACACCGGTTTTGGCCCTTTCAGGCGAAAGCGAGTGTCGGAGTCCGGCAAAACAGGATCGGGTCAAAACTCCGCCAAACGGAAGGATGATTACATTCCAATGCCTACATCTCAGGGCCAGAAAATCAGGCTCATCTATCTCATGGACATACTGAAGGAGCGCACGGATGACGAGCATGTTATGACAATACCGGAGATCATAACCGCGCTTGCGGAGTACGACGTCATCGCGGAACGCAAAACGCTATATTCGGACATCGAGCTCCTGCGATTGTACGGTATGGACATCGAACAGCGCCGATCCAGAACTTTCGGTTATTATCTGGCTTCACATCAGTTTGAATTACCTGAGCTGAAGCTGCTGGTTGACGCAGTTCAGAGCTCACGATTCATAACGCACAGAAAAAGCAGCGAGCTTATAAAAAAGCTTTCTTCTCTCACAAGCATGCATCAATCAAAGCTGCTGAGGCGTCAGGTAGTGACTCCGAGCAGCCCGAAGGCAATAAACGAAAGCGTCTACTACAACATAGACGCCATCCACGCGGCAATCAACTCCGGCCGTAAAATCAGCTTCAAGTACTTCGATTATAACTTAAGCAAGACGCGCGTATACCGCCGCAACGGCGAGCCGTATATCCAAACTCCGCTCGCTCTCTGCTGGAGCGACGATAAGTACTATCTCATCTGCTACAGCTCAAAGTATGACAGTTTTGTCCACTACAGAGTAGACCGCATGAGCAGCACAGCTATCTGCGATGAAAAAGCCGACGTTATCGACAAGAAGCGCTTTAATGTTTCGGAGCATATAAAGAGCGTATTCGGGATGTACGGCGGCGAGGTAGTAAGAGCGACGCTGCGCTTTGAAAAGGGTCTTATTAACTCAGTCCTTGACCGTTTCGGTTCTGACGTGAAGCTCCGCGAACACGACGACAAGTTCGAGATCGTCGTTGAGGTTTCGGAGAGCGTCGTTTTTCTCAGCTGGATCATTCAGTTCGGAGACAGGGCTGAGATCGTCTCTCCCGAGAGCCTGCGCGAATCAATGCGCGATCTCATAGGTAAACTCAGCGCTAAGTATGTGTAGCTGTTCAGGTACAACGTGTTATGTGCAGCTGTTCAGGAACACCGTGTTATGTGCATCCGTTCAGGTGCAACGTGTTATGTGCATCCGTTCTGGTACAACGTGTTATGTGCAGCTGTTCAGGTACAATTTAATATGCTCGCCCGGCAGTATCCTTCGCTTCTGCCGGGCGTATGTTTTGCTATGTTACCCTCTCCGCTGTCTACTGACTTTCAGCAGTCAAGCCTGTATATACGTTTTGCGTTATTGTAGAAAAAGTCCTCAAGATGCTTTTCCGGCAGGATACGCTCGAAAAGGCGGATGTAGTCTCCGAACCCGGTAAGAGGCCAGTCGGTCCCGAACATGAACTTTTCATAGTTTTCTACGTATGCTATCCACGTTTTCAACTGTTCAACATACCCGCTCTGTTCTTTCAGATAAGACTCAATATCCAGCTTACCGGCGATAAGGCCTGATAAGTCGACCGAGACATTGTTATTCTTTTCGACCACCGCAGCAGCGTCCATAAGCCACGGGTTCCCGAAATGGCACATCACAAACTGCACGTCCGGAAATGCTACCGCTACGGGGTCCATCTGCATCGGGTGGCAATACTTCAACAGCGCCCTCGAGTGCGCGGTCACGCCCATGTGTACCGCAACAGGCTTGTTGTGTTTTTTTGCAAGCTCATAAAAAGGGGTATATACAGGATCGTCCAGGTCTATATGCGTATACCCGGCATATATCTTGAGCCCTGCGCATTTAGGCATGGCAAGATGCTTCTCCGCCATTTCGATCGATCTGTCGATTTGAATCGAATCCAGCGCGTCCTGCCCGATGCCGGCGCAGTAACTGAGAAAATCAGGGTAATTTGAAATATCGCCTTCCATCCTCAGATTACTCATCACGATCGCGCGTACTATGCCTTCCTGCTCAAAGACAGCCCTCAGATGCTCCTCGGAGTTTTCATGACCGGCTTCCTGCGCGAGCTGGTTAAAATGCTCATGTCCCACCCAGTAGTGGATATGCGCGTCGATTCTTTTCATTGTCATTATTATCGCTGCCTCCTTATCGGCATATGTATATACTCAGTGTAGGTATCCTTATACCCCCAAAACTGTAACCTACTTCGGCTAAAGAGCATTTTACTCCAAAATCTATACTTGTCAACTGTGTGGAAATGCGCTACAATTACTTCCATGAATAAACCTATTTAGTGTCAGGAGGAATTATCAGTGAAGCAATACTTTGGAAAACCAATTAAGAAACTTGGGTTCGGATTTATGCGGCTCCCTACCCTGCCCGGCAAACCGGAAAGCGATATCGACATCGAGCAAGTTAAGAAAATGGTCGATCTGTACATGGAGCGAGGCTTTACATATTATGATACAGCTTTCGGTTACCATGGCGGGCAGTCTGAAGTCGCAATACGCCTAGCCGTAGCGGAACGCTTCGACCGCGATAAGTTCCAGGTGACGACTAAGCTGCCTGTCAGGGAAAAGCTTTCGCAGGACGATCTTAAGAAAATGACGCAGACTTCGCTTGACCGCGCGGGTCTTGAGTTCTTCGACCTGTACTTCTTGCATGGGATAGGCCGTGGCCTCGAAATACTTGACGAGGTCAAGGCATGGGATTATCTGAGGGGCATAAAGGATACCGGAAAGTCGAAGAATATCGGTTTCAGCTACCACGGCGACGCGGATACCCTGAACAGGATACTCGATGAACGCGGCAGCTATATCGACATCATCCAGATCCAGGCGAACTATCTTGACTGGGATGACAACGACGTGCAGGCCAGGAAATGCTATGAAGCCGCAGTCGCGCACGACGTCGGAGTCATTGTGATGGAACCGGTCAAAGGCGGGTCTCTGGCTAATTTCACACCTGAAGTCGCTGCCATATTCAAGAACGCCAACCCCGGCGTGAGCATCGCTTCCTGGGCGTTGAGGTTCCCGATGGCGCTGGACGGAGTCGTCACGGTGTTATCCGGTATGTCGGATATCGATCAGGTCGACGACAACACGAAGACAGCCGATAATATGGGCCCGCTCTCTGAAGCGGAGATGGGCGTTATCGCAGAAGCGATGGCTGAGCTGAAGAAAGTTCCGCAGATTCCATGCACACGGTGCCGTTACTGCGTTGACGACTGCCCGCAGCATATAAACATCCCCGGGGTCATAGGGCTTCTGAACGACTACACAAAGTATCAGAATCTTCCGGGAGCAAGGCGCATGTACGGGATGATAACCAGCGGCTGGCCGGCCGGCGTTCCCGCCAAGGCGAGCGATTGCCTGGCCTGCGGCATCTGCGAGAGCCGCTGCCCGCAGAAGATAGGAATCATCGACGCAAACAAAGAGGCTGTCGGCCTGTTCGAGTAACTCTGAATCCCGGAAAAGGGAAAGCAACGAAAAAGCGGAGAGCAAGCAGCGAACAAACAGAGAACAAGTAACGAGGGGGAGACGCCAGAACTTGGCTTCTCCCCTTGTTATTTACGTTTACGTAACATGCTGCTACTGCGCCGGTCTGTCGAGCACCGCGCGGAATCTCACGCTGACATGCGGTGCCTATGATTGCCGCACAGAAACGTGTCAGTTGTAGTATGTCATCCTAAGCTTCTTAAACTCATCATCGATCCATTCCGTTCGCTGCTTTGCGACAGGATGATCCTCCATTACACCGCCGAAGAACGCGTATCCTCCTCCCGGCGCCAGGTCGTCGAGTATTTCCCTGACAGCACCCCGAACTTGTTCCTCAGTGACGTCGATATGCGGCAGGAACGGCCTTCCCTCGAAGCCGCCGCATATCATAAGCTTGTTCCCGAACTTCTCTTTTATCGCTTTCAGGTCGTTCGATCTTTGCGCGGGATCCCACGCGTTGAACCCCATGTCTACAACATCGTCGAGGAACGCCTCAAAGTGGCCGCAGTTATGATGAACAGCCAGGTATCCTCTGTCTTTGAAGTACTTGATATAGCGCCGCCAGACCGGTTCAAAGATATCATGAAAAACTTCGAGTGAGACAAACGGATTCCGCTCATGCGCAATGTCGTCACCGAAGGATATATAATCAGGCTGGTAGTATTTGAGAAAATTATCAGCAAGGCTGAGGTAACTGTCGCACAGGTAGTTTACAAGCGCCTTAACCTCTTCCGGTTCCTCAAAGCATGCGCACAGGCCTTCCGTAAACCCCATGAACGCCATTACTCCCTGAAAGAAACCGCCGGCAGCGACGCCGCCTCCTCTCGGCAACTCCGGATCCGCGTCCTTAAGATCTTTTTTTGCCATAGCTTCCCAGTCCACATGAGAAAAGTCCGGGAACTTGATCACATCACGCCAGCGGCGGACGTCGTCAAGCAGAAACACATCGTTTCTGGGCAGCGCGGCTTCAAAAGCGCTGCCTTCATTCGTCCATTCCACGCCGTACATGTCCTTTCCTACGCCGTTGACGCGATCGCCGATGAAAATCGATGGCCGGACTCCCCAGAAAATGTTGTATCTCGGCACATACTCCGGTACTTTTCCGCTCAATGCCAGCATGAAGTTCTCTTTTTCGCTTAACATGATGATCACTCTCTTTCGTTTTTTATGTTTAGGCGCACCCGCAATCCGACGCAACTCCGGTTTTAGCCGGCTGAGGCCCGCTCTATGACAGGCGGGAGGCTGGCCGCAGCCGGTCTGCGGCCACCCGCCTTCTTTGGGAGTATTTTATACCAAAGGCTGTCTCATTACAAACTAAAAGTCACAGACTTCAGCTGGCAGGGTTCGTTACAGGGTTACAGGTTACGGAGTGCGGAAAAATATAAATTCCCTCTTGAAAACTCCGGGCGCATCGTATATAATTGCGTTTATTCCGGACAACATCAACGAATGGAGGGTAGTTAATGATAACGATCACGAAAGACACAATCATTTCTGAGATAATGGAAATAGCACCTGATTCAGCGCCTTTGTTCCGTTCAATCGGAATGAATTGACTGGGCTGTGCAATGGCAAGCGGCGAGACTCTCGGTGAAGCTTGCGACGCCCACGGTGTGGACGCTGATGATTTTCTTGAAAAGTTAACTCTATTCATTGCTCAGTAGCATGTAACAGCAAATTGTAATCAACTGAGAATCGGGCTGCTTTATGAGCAGCCTGATTTCACGTCATTGTTAAATGACGGTCAACCAAAGTAAAATGCAAATAAAACTTTCAAACAGGCTCGGCGCTATTGCCGGTTATATCGAAGCGGGAGCAGGCGTGGCTGACGTCGGTACAGACCACGGTTTCCTGCCTGTCTGGCTTGCGCAAAAAGGGCTGTACGGGAACATAATCGCATCTGATATAAGCGCGGGATCGCTTGCAGCGGCCCGACGCACCGCGGAAAAGCACAATGTCACAGACAAGATCACGTTTTTCACAACGCCCGGTCTGGAGGGCTTCGAGGGCCTTGACGTCGATACCATCGTAATCGCGGGGCTTGGCGGGGAGACAATTTCCGGGATTCTGTCGGGCGCCCCCTGGGTCAGGCAGCGGAACATAAGGCTCATTCTGCAGCCCCAGACAAAAGCGGTAAAGTTATGTGTCTGGCTCAGTGATAACGGATATATCATCCGCGACTCGCGGTTGGCTCGCGACAGAGGTAAACGATACGTCATCATCATGTGTCAGTGAACTTGAACAGGTTTCGGCAAAGCAACTGTTCAGGCGCCCCGTGAACGGGGATACCTGATCTGGTTTCGGCAAGGCAACTGTTCAGGCGCCCCGTGGACGGGGGCAGCTGATCTGGTTTCGGTAAGAATATTCAGGAGGGGATAAAATTGGTAACCGTAAACGATGTGTACAACTTTCTTGACTCGATCGCGCCTGTTGTCACAAAAATGGATTTCGATAATATAGGGCTTCTGGTCGGGCGCGCAGGCAACTCACTTTCGGCCATCATTGTAAGCCTTGACATCACAAGCGCGGTCATCAGCGAGGCTGCTGAGACAGGCGCGGGCCTGATCGTCTCTCATCACCCGCTTTTCTTCTCGATCAAGAGCGTAACAGATTCCGACGCTATCGGCAGCAGAGTCGTGCAAATGCTGTCACACGGCATTTCCGGCATATGCATGCATACAAATCTTGACGCGGCGCAGGGCGGTGTTAACGACTCGCTGGCGTCCGCGCTGGGATTGACAAGTACAAGCAAACCACTTGAGTTGCTTGTAAACGACGGGGTATATCAAAATAAAGCGTATTCATACGGCAGGATCGGTTATCTCGACGACCCTCTCACGCTTGCGGAGTATCTGCCGTCGGTCAAATCCGCTGTGAATGCCGATATTCTCAGATATCACGACGCAGGCAGGAGTGTACAGAAAATCGCCCTTGTGAGCGGTTCAGGGGGCGATCAGTTCAGCCATGTCGTGAGACAGGGCTGCGACACTTTTATTACTGCTGACGTCAAGTATGACGTTTTTCTGGAAGCGAAAGAACTTGGAATAAACCTGATAGACGCGGACCACTTCTGTACGGAAAACGTCGTCGTCCCCCCTCTTGCGGAGAGGCTTCAGGCAGCTTTTCCCGAAATCAGCGTCAGCGTCTCAACGGCCCACAGCAAAACGGTGCAGATTTTCCGTTGATTTCACCGCGGCATATCATGCGCCCTGTACAGTCGCTGTACTGAAGCTTCTACACAGGCTCCTAGTCCGTTTGCAGGATCTCTGACAGTTTATCAGCGATCTGCGTGATGTTCGCCCGCTTTACATTCTCTATCAACCATTCAGCAAGCCCGCCGTCGTCGCAGTATGAGAAACACTCTATCTTTGAAACAGCGTTGTCAATGCCATCCATATCGTAGCCGCGGCACGCTTTGAGCAGCGCTTCGAGCACGTCCATGTCCGGCGTTTCCTTCACAGGTTTCGGATCTTCCATATCGATCTTAATGATCATACTGTCTATTTCGGAAACAAGCTTCCATGCCGCATCCAGAAAGTCTTTATTTTGCGAGCTCACATACCCGAAGTTCCCTGCTTTTGCCTCTCTCTCCATGACCTCAGCTATATCGGCGAGTACATACGCGCCTATACCGCGGCTTGCCCCCTTTAATCCGTGTACGACTACCGCGTAATCCGCGAGCGAGTCTTTACTCACTTCATTGACAGATTCCAGCAGCTGCGGCGTGTTTTTCGCGAAGGAGCGCAAAACGGATAAATACGACGCTTCATCGCCGCCGAAGCGCATGATCCCCTTTTCCGCTTCAAGCCCCTTTATCTTTAATCCGGACGCCCGCTTGCCGCTTCCGCTTCTTCTTCCTGCGGCTGAGCGCCCGGGGCTATCCTGCGCACCTGCACCGGCTTCAGCGCCGGGCTCACCGCCCGTGCTCCCGGAATCATCAGAAATATCGTCATCACCCGCTGATCTGCTTCCGCTCAGGTCGCCGTGTTGCTCGTTATACTGTATCTCCTGCTCTTTGTTTCTTACCCATTGCCTGATCACCGCGTCAAGACGCGCTATCTCTATAGGTTTTGACACAAATGCCTGAAAACCGGTACCAAGGAACATTTCCTCGTTTCCTACTACTGCGTTGGCGGTGAGCGCGATAATCGGCACATTTCTCGCATAATCAGAACCTATCGCCCTTATCTGTCGCATTGCCTCAATTCCATCCATACCCGGCATCATGTGGTCCATAAAAATGGCGTTATAACGTACTTTCTCACCGCGAACTGCGTCGATAGCCTGAGGGCCGCTCAGAACACAGTCGATCTGCATACCGTACGGCTTCATCAAGCCCTTTGCTACATCGAGGTTTGTCTGCACGTCATCCACCACAAGCACCTTTGCGTACGGCAGGTGGATACGGACAAGCTTTGCATCCCTTTTACGCCTGTGGGACGAGTAGTTGAAATTCTGCAACATGTCCGCCACTTCCGGCCCTATTCGCCCGGATGCAGCTTTTCTTTGCGGAATCTGTACAGTAAACATGCTGCCTTTTCCATATTCGCTCGTCACACTGATCGTGCCGTTCATCATTTCCACGAGTTTCTTTGTTATGGGAAGCCCGAGCCCCGCTCCCATGATCCCGCGGTTGGCTTTGCTGTCCATTCGAGCGAAATTACTAAACAGGTTGTCTATGTTCTCCGGCCTGATTCCAATGCCTGTGTCACGCACGCTTATTGTGAGCAGGACAGTATCTCCTTTACTGCTTTCCTCTATGGACCCGCCGCCTGACCATCGCGTAACAGCGCCGCTGCCCGGCGCTGACCCGCCGCCTGCCTCTTGCGCACCGCCGCTGCCCGCCGCTGACCCGCCGTCTGCATCTCGCGCGCCGCCGCTGCCCGGCGCTGACCTGCCGCCTGCCTCTTGCGCGCCGCCGCTGCCCGGCGCTGTATCCCCGCAACTTATCTCAAAATCGATTTGCCCGATTCTCGTATATTTAAAAGCGTTAGACAACAGGTTGTTTATTATCTGTTTGAGCCTCAACTCATCGCCGTACAGAGAAACCGGCAGATTCTCATCAACGGACAAAACAAGCGATACAAAATTATCATCCGCATGCAGGACGCTTTGCGAGATGGTGTCGTTGATCATGCTGGGCATATCATATTCTATAGGCTCCATCTCAAATTTCCCGGCTTCTATTCTGGATATATCCAGAATATCGTTGACAGTATTAAGCAGTGTAATACCCGCGCTGTTTATTGTCTCAACATTTGCATAATCCTCTTCGCCTAACTCTCCCGCATCCAGCGACAACTCCGACAGCCCTATGATCGCATTCAACGGAGTGCGCATTTCATGGCTCATATTTGCAAGAAAATCACTCTTCGCCTGATTGGCGTCGAGGATACTTTCGTTCATCTCATGGCGGATGACGGCGTTTATCATTATAAACCCGGTAGATCGCAGTATTTCTATCTCGTCTTCGGAGAAAGACCTTTCAGAGCGGCAGTCTTCAAAGCTGACAAATCCCCAGAATTTCCCCTGAAGCATCATCGGAATGACTAATATTGATTTCATCCCGTACATTGTCAGCACCCTTTTATCGCTTTCCGTCAGATTTTCCAGCGGGCCATTGACACATTCTCCTCTGATGAACTTCTCATACCATTCCGGGTTGTTCTTAGAATATACAAAAACGGTGTTCAGGTCTACAGGCGTCCCTTGCTTACCCGTAACGTTAAGCCATTCGTGCATCAACCTGTAGCACAACTCGCCGTCCGCCTCAAAATTACGCCAGATGTATATGCGGTCAACGTCCATGTATCTGCCGATATACCCCATACCTTCCAGAAGCGCGTCTTCAAACTTCCCCTCGTCGGATACCGAAAGCAGCGCTGCAGCAGAACGGTTACCGGCATTGAGCATGTTGTCGCGATGTTCTATCTCCTTCATCATCAGGTTATGCTCGCGGATATCGCGGTCTCGCTCTTCTTCGATCCTCGCAGCTTGCATCCGGATAGTATCATTGAGTTTTTCCAGATTCCGGTTCTGCTCCTCGATCTGTCTGTATGGCCGGACAGTAATTCCGGAAATAAACACCGCCAGTACCGAACCGACAATTACAAACAACAGCGCTGCAGAGAGTAATCCGCTTTGAACTTTTGATACCGGACTTTCGTTGTTCGGCGCAGCAATTGCTATATGCCAGTCTACATCCGCGCCGGCAATCTTTTTATATACCCCCAGGCGCTCCACTCCTTTGTAGCTGTATACACGTAATCCGTTGTTTTCCGAAATCACTTCCATTACATATGTGCCGATGCTTTGCAGATCTTTGTCATCAGGGTTTTTCTTCAGTTCATGTAAGAAATTATCCCTGTCCAGAACCAGCTCTTTCTCACAGTCCGCAATAACAGTCCCTTCGCCATCAAGCATGTATATGTTGCCTGTTTCCCATAGTCTGTAGTCCGCAAGAATCTCGTAAAACGTGAGTCCCGGAATTGTGGCCGCCAGCACTAACCCGGCGTCCATCGGAACAAACACATACATAACAAGCTCACCAGAGTCATTGTCGTAATGGGTCGTGGTGATCGTGTACTCGCCGCGCAATGCTCTTGCGAGTACATCGTCCGCCGCAATCAGCTCCCATGGCGGGAGCAGTTTGCCATAACTGAGCAACCTCCTGTCGTTGCTGAACACCGCCGCTGCAAGAAACCCGCTGTATCGCCGCATAATGGATGCGTCTATTTCCGCTTCCCCCTCGCCGGTATAGCTCTGAACTGTCAGTTGCAGGCGCATTGCCATTGCGGACGCGTCAGACACCAGTTGGGCGATTCGCGCGCTGATGTGATCATCAGCTATATCCAGAGCAAATGCAAGATCTTCCTCCATTGCGGTTGTTAGACTTCGCTTTGTGAATGATATCCCTGATATGAAATTAGCCGCAGTAATCAGAAAAACAACCGCTAAGATTATGAGAGCGTTTTTAACCCGTATCGACATTGTCACGCTTCTTTCCCGGTTCAGCCATTTACCGCCGAATTTCCGTCCTGGTTTCATTATTATGGTTAAATATGGTTAAATATAACATTTTGGCTAGTGAAATTCAATGATTTTCACAGTTACTGTTGGAGTACAGTTCAGAGGGGTGTCCTGCAACACTTGGCCGGATACAGTTCAGAGGGGTGTATCCTGCAACACTTGGCCGGATACAGTTCAGAGGGGTGTATCCTGCAACACTTGGCCGGATACAGTTCAGAGGGGTGTCCGGGAGATGCTTTTATGTGGCTTCTACAAATGTTACGGGGTATATGAGCAGTGGCTACCGCCTCCTGCTATCACATCAGCCACAAAAAAGGCAGTCTCCCGGACACCCCTCTGAACTGTATCCTTGGTCGGGTGTACGTCCGGGTTCGGAAACCATGCATTGCTTTTTTACGGATTCGCGTGTAAACTAGGAGCCTGTGTAGAAAGTCGCGTTATTAGATAAGTGCCGATTGTTTCCGCCTGTTTTGCGGGTTTTGAGGGCGAATACTCGGCTGTATTTAACCGAAAAACGCGCAAAAAAGGCGGAAAGAGGCGGTGCAAAGCCGGCTGCGCCGGCTCTAGATGATGGCGGGACTTTCTACACAGGCTCCTAACGTGGGGCTGCGTATCGCTTCGA
>Ga0082212_10005914_pt1 | contig 16568 bp, 13 predicted proteins | sample TergutNt197P3_FD_71548 | JGI IMG/M metagenome (GOLD analysis project Ga0082212, IMG submission 71548) | Neocapritermes taracua P3 segment gut microbial communities from Petit-Saut dam, French Guiana - Nt197 P3 | ecosystem: Host-associated > Arthropoda: Insects > Digestive system > Gut ... | reverse complement strand
CGCAGAAAAAAGTAAATGAACAAGTTAAGTTAAATGCCGAGAATAAGATGGTGTGGGCAGGCGAATTTGAAAGTCAACAACGTGCCACAAAACGACTAATGATGATTATTCCAATAGTTTTATTGTTGATACTCTTTTTATTATACATGAATTTCGGCACAGTAAAAGATACGTTGATTGCCGCAAGTACTATCCCCTACGCATTCATCGGTGGTTTTATTTCACTGTGGATTACCGGTACCGATTTTGGCATTTCGGCAGGAATCGGTTTTATCATCCTTTTTGGAATTACGGCTATTAACAGCATCTTATTAATTGTTTTGATGAAAAGTAAAATGCAACAAAAGCGCAACCTCCGCGAAGCTATTAATGAAGCCGTTAAAGAGCGTATTCGCCCCGTGTTGATGATAGCTTTGATGGGTGCTATGGGATTGTTACCCGCAGCCCTGTCGCACGGAATGGGTTCCGAAATACAAAAATCGTTGGCAATCATGATTGTAGGCGGAATTTTAATTTGCATGGTACTTTCGTTTATGGTATTGCCACAGGTGTTCTACTTTGTGTACAGGAAAAGAAATAAGAATGTGGTTGTGAAGTAGAAAATTATTTAAATTGAAAATCAAACGGCAAAACACAGCAATTCCTTAACGATATCCTGTTTCGCAATGTCTCAGCCAATATTTCTCGCTTTTCTTTTAAAATACTGTTAGTTTTCAACTTAATAGTAATAGTAATATGCTCCACATCACGATTAAAACTAATGTTTTCAATTTCATCTCCTAATTTAATATTTTCAAAATAAAATGTTTTGATAAAAATCATAATATCGGCTGGAGTTACCAAGCGGTCGTGGGTGTGATGATAATATTTGGCAATATCTTCTTTTTGCGATTCATCTTTTACAGCATCTTTGCCGCCTTGCGTTGCTAAAAGTAAAACTGTTTCACTATTATTCAATGAAACAGGAACTTTGACTGCCTTTTCACCTTTCCTTATGCCGTTGGCAGAAGCGCCGTTCGTAGTCAAATATGGCAACGTTACCTTTTTTATATTACGGTTGTTTTTGGTTAAAATGGCATAACAATGGTCTTGGCGCATCTTTTCATCTAACTTACTCACCACATTGTCAATATCTTCCATTACATCTTGTAAATTGTTCAAAATATCGCCGGTTTTTAATTCTCTGTTATTTTGAAAAGCATAATAGTCGGCATTGTATCGGTACAACATCTCTTGCAATTGCTCGAAAAGTTGATACGAATTATAACGTTCCACGTTGTATTGGCGAATCAAAATATTTTCGTAATCACTCTGATTCTCTTTGTCATAGAGTAAGTTTAAAAATTCTCCGGAATCGGGAGCTAAATCTTTCACGGGATTTCTTTCATCTATAGTAACCTCTCGTTTTTCTACATTCACAATCGGAATACAGTTGATTTTCATAAAGTTATTAGAGTTTACCGTGCTATTAAAAGTAACGTCCAATTCAATTTCTGTGGTTGCATTTGTGTGGCAATCACCAATATAATACAAACGAGCAGAGTGGTTTAAAAATATTTTCTGCCAATAATCGTAAGAACCAAACAGGTAGTAATTTTGATTGAGAAACAGATGATTATTATTGAACCACGTCGTAAAAGGCAATGTATTGAATTGGGACGGTTTTATCAAAGGCAGTCGTTCACCACAACATGTAATAGTCTCAATTTCAATATGCTCATTTGTATCTAAATAAAAGGAAAGTCCCGAAATATCAGAGATAGGCGCAGCACCCTGTAATTGAATCCGCCAAACGTTTTCTTCTAATTGATACGCCATTTTCAACTCTGTATCAATCACTTTGGTATTCAGCAGCGGAACAAATGTAATTTTCTGTTTATTACTGTTTTGAAATTCAAAAGCACAAGTTTCATCCACTATTTTTTCGTGGCAACCCTCTATTAATTTTGTTTCTACAATAGAAAATGTAGGAACCGGTTTTATTAAATGATACGGCAGCGTGCGGTCGCGAAATTCTCTAATAGTTTTATTTTCAAACTGATCAATTTTATTATGAATGTGGTATGCCTGATACGACAATGCCGAAAGCAACAGATGGCTTACCGGATCATTTTCCATATTTCTCACAGAATGCCCCTCTTTAGTCCAATGATCAATAATATTTTGCTTTATTTCCTTAAAATAATCTTCAAATGTCTTCATTTTTCTTCCAAATATATAATGTTAATTCTTGTTTATATTCTTCTTTTGTTCCTGCAATTGTTCCGGATAAAAAGAGGGTCATTTTTGACAATCTTTTATCAAAATCGGTTTTCACTTGCACATTTTGCAAGCGCGGCTCAAACCGCTTAATGGCTCGTTCAAAATCTTTGGCGTAATTATTTGTGTTATCGCTATTTCCGCCAATTTTTTTTCCTTTCAGTTCATCTTTAGAGTTGGTGTTTTCAAAGTAACAATTTCTGAGTGAAAACCCAAATTCTGCATCGGGAATAAAACTGCCGTTGGGCGAGGTTACCAACAAACGAATAAAATCGGTGATAGATTCTTTAATGCTGTCACTCATATTATCGTAATGTTTAACATTGGTAACCCAATTATTCTCAAAAATGTCTCCGTTAGAAAAGTTTAAAGGTATCTTAAATCCGCTCATTGCTATATGGTTATACTTTAATTTCTTCAATTTCAGGCGCCGGCGCTACTTCAAATATTTTCAATATTTCCATCAAACTTTGAAGCCCCAGAGCCAGTGTTTTTTCAATTTCATTAGGATTGTATAAAATATCCATAAATGTTTTCACGCTTTGTAATGGTTCCATCTCTTTAACATTTTTTAAGAATGTTTGAAAAATAAAACAAAACTTTTTCATCATCATAATTAATGTTTCGGGCGATTCTTTGGAAGAAAAATTGTTAAGTTCTATTTGAAGCATCATTAAAGTTAAATAATGTGCATCTTTTTCAGGATAATAATGGATTATTTTTTTAATAACATCCTTAATTTCAATAAATTTATTCATTAACGAATGTAGCGCATTTAAAGCAATGGCAGGGGGAATATAGTTAGCATCTATTTCCCATGAAGAGTTTTGTTTTAATAGTTTTAAAACAGGTATTCCGTTTTCAATGAGTTCATTAGTTCTTAAAAATGAAATATCGTATTGCGGAACAATATGCAACTCACTTTCATCCGTTTGCTTTTGAGCCTGATGAACAAGCGACAAAACGGCGTAACACTCAGAGACTTCATAAATGGGCAACTCTTTAATAAAAGCAGTATTTTGCTGAATGTTAATAACCTCGCCGTTTTTTGTTAGGGCAATACAATTGGCAATTCGGATTTCAATTTTATTGTTATGTAATTCATAATCAATAGTAAATTTGCTATTCGGAAAAATTCCATATCCACAAGAAGCGATCAGTGCGCTTAGCATTTGCCGCTCCGCAATATGATAATGATCCGATTCGATGAAAATTTCCGGCGTAATTTCCATTCCTTGTTTCCAGTTAATTCTTTGTTGATTTTTCATATTTATAAACGCGTATTATAATCCAATATTAATGTTTTTTCTAACTTAAAAGGTTGTTTATTATCTTTTATTCTGAAATCGTATTTTTTTTCTATGGGTAAAAACCAGTGGCAAAAGAAATCAAAGAATATTTTAACTTCTTCATTCATAGTAAAATATTGATCTTTTGATAACCCTTCTTTGTGAATAATAAATTGTGAGTGCAGTGGTTTTATTTTTCTCATTTCAACTTTTTCTACTTCAAACACAAACTTCAGTAAATCAATAAGAAGTGGAAAATTGCCTCTTAATTGACTTGTGTATGGGAGTAAAGGGATAACTTTGTTGATGTATTCGTTTTTTGAAACCTCCGGCACGTCAGAACTCCATATTTTATTTCCGGTTTGAAATAGCCGGTTTATTTTTCGCTCAGCCTCCACAGTGAGTTTAAATAGTTCCGTGTCATACGGTTGAAAAAACTCTTGCGCCTCTTTTTTCTGTTTCTTCATTTTATCGTAAGCAAATTTGAAATCATTGCCTCGTTTTTTTTCTTCATTCAATTGATTTTCAGTAAAAAATAGTCCTTTGGGCAACAGGTGATAAATGCCGTTTCTGGATAGGTGAACAATGGTTCTGTCTAAGTCGGCATCAAAACGAATCAAATCTTCGGAGTAGTTTCGAGAAAATACGCTTTCGCAAATTACTTTCAAATGGGGAATATTTTCCCATAGCGCAAGCAAAGTTTCTGCGTTGATATTTTGGATATTTTGGGTTTTAGTTATATATTTCATTCTTATAATTAATATTTTTTTTATTTTTTACCACAAAGTACACAAAGAAATTTCACAAAGAACACTATAGTTTTCCATTAATTTCTGTCTATCCATTTGTAATTGCACTTTTCAAAACATCCCCCGCCAATTCCACATACACATAACCCTTTTCCGTAGTAAGTTGCAAAACATCAAGGTACGGAATGCCAATTTGTTTCAGGGTTAGATGGGGATAGGGAAATTCGTCGTCAATATCTTCGTAAGCGTGTTGGTACAAGCCGCCGTCGGCAATGGTTAGATACTCCAACTCTTTATGGGCGTCAATGAAATTCGGAATTTTTGAAGCGGGCATCATCGTAACGTACTTTTGATTATCGGAGCGAGAGGACAAAAAATCCACAAATTTATCATTACGCAAGTTAATGGTTACATCATTAACATTGAGTTTGGTTTTTATGATTTCCAATGCTTCGGCAATGGGCGTATCGGCGCTCAATTCGGGAATTTCCACAATGTTTTCCCAAAACTCGTGCGAAATACATTCGTTTTCATAAGAAGAGAAATCGAAAACGGCGGCTTGCGAGTGTTTGCCTTCATAATGAAACATTTTACCGATAAGCGTATCAAAACCACCGGATTGCAATTCTTCGCCGTGAATAATTTTCATAATTTCCTGAGCCTGCACAGCGCCAATGAGCGAAGCGCTAACGGGCGTCGTGGCTACGCGCCCACGTGCAGCATTGCCTTGAGCAATTTGCGGACAGGAAGTTCTGTTGTCGTGCGAATTTTCCGCACCTGAAATATTTTCGTCTTGGGCGAGGCTACATTCGTAGCAGTTTTTGTTCAGTTGATACGCGGTAACTTGCCCTTCCAAATCCCCGATACCTCCTTCTATCCAAACTTTTCCGGCGCGGAAGCACATTCTATTGAGGAGCACTCTGGCTTTCAAACTGTCTAAACAACCTGCCACCACATCCATACGGCGATACACACCCAACCCCACTTCTGTGGACAGATCGCCACAAATGGCTTGCACGTTAATCGTTGGGTTGATCTCTTTCAAGCGTTTGGCAGCCACTTCGGCTTTAAAAAAACCTTTGTCGGCATCTTCGGGGCGAAACAAAATGGAGCGGGTAAGGTTGCTGTATTCAATTTCGTCAAAATCCACTACCACAATATTTCCCACGCCGAAAAGCGCTAAATTCTTCAGCACTTCGTTGCCCAGCGCGCCGGCGCCCACCACCATCACTTTGGCATTTTTCACCTTATCCATTTTAAACCACGAAAGAAGGGGAAAAACATCGTGTCCCCATTGGGTTGATTTAGTTGTTGTTGGGTTCATACATTACTTTTTTGTATATATGATTGTTTTATATCACTTTATCTATCCAATAAATTTTTGTTTTTCCCGTGAAATCATTTCCGCAAGTTCGCTTTCTGTTGGTAAAACAGTTTTGTATTTTGAAGCAAAAATTTGTTTGCTCTCTTTCAAAATAGAATATTTTACAATGGTTTCATCTTTTTCTGCACAAAGTATAATCCCAATGGTTGGATTATCATCTTCCCTTCGTTTTAAGACGTCAAACATACGTACATACATATCAATTTGCCCTATATCTGCGTGTGTTAATTTTTTAGTTTTCAAATCAATAACAACAAAACATTTCAGCAAATAATTGTAAAACACTAAGTCTATATAGAAATGAGAAGTTTCTGTACTTATACGCATTTGGCGGTCAACAAACGAAAATCCTTTGCCAAGCTCAAGTAAAAATGTTTGTAAATTGTTAATAAGTGCATTTTCGAGCAATGTTTCCTTGCCTTTAAAGTCTTCCGGAAGATTAAGAAATTCAGCAATATATGGATCTTTGATAAAATCAGCAGGGTTATATTTTTCAGAATCCGGAATTACCATAAGACTGTTTTCTTTTTGTTGTGTGGATAACAAACGACGGTAATAGCCTGTTTTAATATGTCGTTCCAATAACCGAGAACTCCAATTTTGTTCAGATGCTTCTTTGATATAATACTCTCGTTCTGCTTTATTTTCCAAGCGCATAATCAAACGAATATTTGTCCAGGTCAGATTCGCTACGCAGTGCGTAGCGAATTGGGAAAAGTCAGAAAAAACTACATAAAACTGCCTGATATTTTTTAAATTAGCTTCCGAAAAGCCTTTACCAAAAGTATCCGATAAATATCTTGATAGATTTGTAATTAGATAATCGCCGTAGTTGGCGCGATTTTGTCCGTGTTGTTCTTGTTCCACAATACGTTTACCGATTTGCCAATATGTTTGAACCATTATGGTATTAACGGTTCTGTATGCAGCATTTCTCGCTTGTTGCAGCAACTCGCTGATTTCGTTATAAAATAGATTTTCATTTTTCGACAATTCAGACATTGGTATAATTAGTTTTTAAGTTACGAGTTGGCTGGATTCTTTGTTAGGCACAGACGTTTTTCATTTCTTAATAAATTTTTCGGTAAACCATCTTCCTTTATAAAATGCTTTTACAAAATAAATTGAAATTTCAAACTTACCATCTGTATCAGTATATGTTCCGATGTTTCCCGACTCCTTAACAAATACCTGCACATAAGCAATCGGCTTACTACTCTCATCAACTACGGTTCCTTTTACAGTAAACGATTGTGCATAAACTGCAAAAATATTGATTGCCAAAAATACTGCTACAATTAATTTTTTCATATCATTTACAATTATTTTTATTTTTTTATTCCATTAACACCTTGTAATATAAAAGCATAAAACTTATCGCTACAAATATTAACCACTAATCATTAATCACTAATCATTAACCACCAAATAATCCACCAATATTCCTTGTGTATGCACGTTTTCCATTGGGATATTTCCGGCGGGGAGCAATTCTTCTACTTCTGCAATTACGGTGTTGCACGCCATTGCCATAAGTGGGTTAAAGTTTTGGGTAGTGCCTTTGTAATGAAGATTTCCGGTGGTATCTGCCACACTTGCCGCTATCAGCGCCACATCGCCGCGCAACGCTTTTTCCAACAGATAATCTTTTCCGTCAAGGTTGATAATCTGTTTTCCTTCCGCCACCACAGTGCCTAATCCGGTGGGGGTAAGCACGCCACCCAAGCCCGAACCGCCGCAGCGCACCTGCTCTGCCAGCGTACCTTGCGGCACAAATACCACTTCGGTTTCTTTGTTGTTAAATTGCTCAACCGTAAGCGGATTAGTGCCAATATGCGAAACGATTACTTTTTTCACTTTTTTGGCAGCAATAAGCAAACCAATACCCTTGTCTGGGAAACCGGTGTCGTTACATATTACCGTTAAATCTTGCACATCGCTTGTTGCCAAAAGTTGTAAGATTTTATGCGGTGTCCCTACGGCAAGAAAACCGCCAATCATCAAGGTCATTCCGCTTTTAATTTTCTCCGCTGCTTGCGCCGGAGTAAGAATAGTTTTTTGCATAATTTTTTACTTAAAAATGTGTGCAAAAATAAGATTTTTTGCTATTATTGCACCTCTTAATTTAAAGTCATGAAAAAAATCTTAAAAATCTTTCTGTTTCTTATTTTTGGAATTGTTTTAATCGGCACTTTTGTTTTTTTGTGGAATAAATCGCGCAAAAAAGAGGTTCAATATGAAATCATAATGCCGGAAATTAAAACTATTGAGAAAAAAACCATCATCACAGGTAGAGTGGAACCGCGCGATGAGGTGGCGCTCAAACCGCAAATTTCAGGAATTATTGTGGAGCTGTATAAAGAAGCCGGTCAGTTAGTAAAAGCCGGCGATGTGATTGCCAAAGTAAAAGTAATTCCAGACATTGCCCAACTGAACAGCGCCGAATCACGCTTAAAAACGGTGGAAATTAATTTGGAACAACAGCAAAACAATTTCGACAGAGTGGAGAAATTGTACCAATCGGGTGTTTCTTCCAAAGAAGTGTATGAGCAGGCACAAACGCAATTACTTACAGCAAAAGAAGAATACAGTAATGCGCAAGAAAATCTGCAAATTATTAAAGAAGGAATCTCAAAAAGCACTGAGCAGTATAGCAATACCTTAGTGAAATCAACCGTTTCGGGAATGATTTTAGATATTCCTGTTAAAGTGGGAAACTCTGTTATTCAAGCAAATACTTTTAACGACGGCACCACCATTGCCACCATTGCCAATATGAACGACCTGATTTTTATGGGGCAAGTAGATGAGACCGAAGTAGGCAAAATTCAAGTGGGAAATCATGTAAAGTTAATTATTGGCGCCATACAAGATAACACTTTTGAAGCCCAATTGGAATATATTGCACCCAAAGGAACGATGGAAAACGGCGCAACTTTGTTTCAAGTAAAAGCAGCTGTACTGAAAAGAACAGGCGATGCTTTCATACGTTCCGGCTATAGCGCCAACGGAGAGATTGTTACTGAAAAAGTTGAAGATGTTGTGGCTGTCCCCGAATATGCATTAGAATTTGTTGCGGACTCTGCGTTTGTTTATGTAGAGAACCTGCAAAAAGAAGGCGCAGAAAAATTTACCAAAACGTCTGTGATAATAGGGCTTTCCGATGGCTTTTTCGTAGAAATCAAAGAAGGAATTACTATAGAGACACCTATACGTGGTAAAGTGGCGGATGATAAAGTGAAAATAACGGCAACATTTGAAAAATAGCAACATCTAACGAATAATAACCTTAAATCTTTGAATTTTTAAATCTTTAAATCTATATATTTGCGCCGCACAAATATAAATACTCTATATGTCTAATTATTCGGAAGATAGCATAAAATCATTAGATTGGAACGTACATATTCGCGAGCGTCCCGGAATGTATATCGGTAAATTGGGAGACGGCTCAGCGCACGACGACGGCATCTATGTGCTACTAAAAGAGGTGCTGGATAATTGCATCGATGAGTTTATGCGCGGGTTCGGCAAAACGATTGAAATTTCTATTAAAGAAGAAAAAGTAACGGTGCGCGACTACGGGCGCGGTATCCCGCTGAAAAAAATGGTGGATTGCGTTTCCAAAATTAATACCGGCGGCAAATTTGACAACAGTGATGCCTACGATACCGCCATAGGAATGAACGGCGTGGGCGTGAAAGCCGTAAACGCCCTATCCTCTTTTTTTAGAGTGAATTGCTTTGTGGACGGCAAGCAAAAAAGCGCCGAGTTTTCAGAAGGCACGAAAACCGCTGAGAACAACATTGAAGCCACCAAAGAAGCCAACGGAACCAGTATTACTTTTATTCCCGATAAATCATTGTTCATTAATTTCCACTGGTACAATGAGTATATCGAAAAAATGATGTGGAATTATGTGTATTTGAACAGAGGGTTAACTATTAATTGCAACGGGCAAAAATATGTTTCTAAAAACGGTTTGCTGGACTTAATTAACAACAACGTTTCTACCGATCTGCTTTACCCGCCTATTCATTTAAAAGAGAATGATTTTGAATGTGCTTTGGTACACACGAATCGCAAATACGGAGAAGAGTATTATTCGTTTGTAAACAGTCAATATACCATTTACGGCGGCACGCACCAACAGGCATTTAGAGAAGCGATTGTGAAAACGATGCGCGAGTTTTACAAGAAAGATTTTGACCCTAACGATGTTAGAAACTCCATTGTGGCAGCGCTCTCTATTCGTGTGAAAAATGCCAGTTTTGAAGCGCAAACCAAAACCAAATTAGGTTCGCAATATATGGAACCCGGCGGGCAAACTATTCGCAACTATGTGAATGATACAGTGGTGCGACTGTTAGACAAATATCTTCACATGAACCCCGAAGTGGCTGACATCATTTTGAAGAAAATATTGGATTCTGAAAAAGAGCGTAAAGAGATCGCCGGCATTAAGAAAGGTTTGAAAGAGGTGCAAAAAAAGGTGAGTTTGCACAACAGCAAACTGCGCGATTGCAGATTTCACTTCAATACCAACGAGGCACGGGGCAACGAAACGCAAATTTTTATCACGGAGGGCGACTCGGCTTCCGGCTCCATCACTTCTTCCAGAGACGCTAATACCCAAGCCGTGTTCAGTTTGCGCGGAAAGCCGTTGAACACCTTAAAAAAATCGAAAAAAGATATTTTAGAAAACGAAGAATTTAGTCTGCTGCAAGCCGCGCTGAATATTGAAGACGGCATGGACGGGCTACGATACAACAACATCATTATTGCTACCGATGCCGACGACGACGGCATGCACATCCGCTTACTGTTGCTGACTTATTTCTTAAAATATTATCCCGATTTGGTAAAAGCGGGGCATGTGTATATTCTTCAAACGCCTTTATTTAGAGTAAGAAACAAACAAGAAACGCACTATTGTTACTCTGAAGAAGAGAAACAGAAAGCCATAAAAAAATTGGGAAGCAAGCCGGAAATTACGCGCTTTAAAGGCTTGGGAGAAATTGACTCTAAGGAGTTTAAGAATTTTATCGGTGCAAATATGCGCGTAGAACCGGTAGTGTTAGATAAAAAAACCAAATTAAATGATATGTTGGAATTTTACATGGGAAAAAATGATGACGAGCGCCGCCAATTTATCATGGAACGACTGAGAGATGAGATAGATGAAGCGAATTGAGAATAAAAAAAATTGAACTTTGAACTTTGAACTTTGAACTTTGAACTTTAAACTTTAAACTATTAAAAATATGCCAACAATTTCAAAAAAAGGAGCAGCTATGCCTGCTTCGCCCATTCGTAAACTTGTTCCTTTTGCAGATGCCGCCAAACTACGCGGAATGAAAGTGTATCACTTAAATATCGGACAACCCGATATTGCAACGCCACAGTGTGCCTTAGATGCCGTGAAAAACAACAATTTAAAGGTAATTGAATACAGCCATTCTGCCGGTAATCTGAGTTATCGCAAAAAATTGGTTGAGTACTACAAAAGTGTAGGAATTGAACTCACTCCTGATGAAATTATCGTTACCAACGGTGGTTCCGAAGCAATTCTATTTGCATTCAACAGTTGTTTAGACCCCGAAGATGAAGTAATTATTCCGGAACCGTTTTATGCCAACTACAATGGCTTTGCCATCTCTTGCGGGGTGAAAGTAAAACCGATTGTTTCTTCTATCAAAACCGGTTTCGCTTTGCCGGAAATTGAGGAGTTTGAAAAAATTATTACCCAAAAAACAAAAGCCATCATGATTTGTAATCCCAACAACCCAACGGGATATTTGTATTCGAAAGAGGAGATTGAAAAATTGGGAAAATTGGCGAAAAAATATGACCTCTACTTATTTGCTGATGAAGTTTACAGGGAAATGTGTTATGACGGCGCCAAGCACTTCTCTGTGATGGATCTCAAAGGAATTGAACAACATGTAGTTTTGTTAGATTCTGTTTCAAAACGTTACAGTGCTTGTGGCGTGCGTGTGGGCGCTTTCATCTCTAAAAACAAAGAGGTGATGACAGCTGCCATGAAATTTGCGCAAGCGCGATTAAGTCCACCCACTTACGGACAAATTCTCGGGGAAGCCGCCTGCGATACCCCGCAATCCTATTTCGATGAAGTGGTGAGCGATTATGTAGCGCGCCGAAATTGCGTAGTGGAAGCCATTAACCAAATGCCCGGCTGCTTCTGCCCCAATCCCAAAGGCGCTTTTTACGCCGTAGCCAGTCTTCCCATTGACGATGCCGACAAATTTTGCCAATGGCTATTAGAAGAGTTTCAGTTGAACGGTAAAACAGTGATGTTAGCGCCCGCCACCGGCTTCTACTCCTACCCTGCCCCTGTGGTAAACGAGGTACGGATCAGTTATGTGCTTAATGTAAACGACTTGAAAGAAGCAATGAAGTGCCTCGCGGAGGCAGTGAAAGTGTATCCGGGAAGAATAAAATGATTTAGAATTAATCAAAAATTTGAATACATTATATAGTGTATCTTTGCGCCTCAAATATCAAAATATGATCATGATAAAGATTACATTGCCCGATGGCTCAATCAAAGAGTTTGAAAAAGGAACTACGCCTTATCAGGTTGCTGTTTCAATTAGTGAAGGTTTGGCTCGTAACGTGCTCGCAGCCAAAGTAAACCAAGAAGTAGTTTCACTTGACTTTCCCTTAGAAACCCATGCACATTTAACGCTGCTTACATGGAGCGATACCGAAGGGAAAGCCGTGTTTTGGCATTCCACAGCACACTTGCTTGCGGCTGCAGTAGAACAATTATACCCGGGCGTGAAGTTTGGGATAGGTCCGGATATTGAAAACGGATTCTATTATGATATTGATTTTATGGATTATCCTATATCTTCTGACGATTTTCCGAAAATTGAAGCTAAAATGATGGAAATTGCTCAGGCACGCCCCAAATTTGAACGCAACGAAATTTCAAAGAACGATGCGAGGGCGTTGTTCGTAAAAAAGAATAATGAATATAAAGTAGAACTTATTGAAGATTTGGATGACGGAACTATTACTTTATATCAATTGGGCGATTTTACCGACCTGTGTCGTGGTCCCCATTTGTTTGATACCGCTAATATTAAAGCGTTGAAATTGCTGAACACCGCCGGCGCTTATTGGCGTGGCGATGAAAAACGCAAACAACTAACCCGCATTTACGGAATCTCATTCCCGAAGAAAAAAGAGTTGGACGACTATTTAATCATGTTGGAGGAAGCTAAAAAACGCGACCATAGAAAGTTGGGAAAAGAATTGGAGTTGTTCACTTTTTCGCAGGCGGTGGGCGCGGGGCTCCCTATTTGGTTGCCCAAAGGCGCAGAACTGCGCGAGCGCTTGGAATCTTTTCTGAAAAAAGTACAAAAAAAATATGGCTACCAGCAAATTGTTTGCCCACATATAGGAAATGTAGATCTGTACAAAACCTCCGGACATTACCAAAAATATGGCGCCGACTCGTTTAGAACGATTACTACGCCGCAGGAAGGGGAAGCCTTTTTCTTAAAACCGATGAACTGTCCACACCACTGCGAAGTGTATGCCATGAAACCGCACTCATACCGCGAACTTCCGTTGCGCTATGCCGAATTTGGTACGGTATATCGCTACGAACAAAGCGGCGAATTGCACGGCTTGACCCGCGTGCGCGGCTTCACGCAAGATGATGCACATATCTTTTGCACCCCCGACCAACTGAAAGAGGAGTTTTGCAAAGTGATTGACATCATCCTTTATATTTTTAAAGTGCTGAAATTTGAAAACTTTACCGCACAAATATCTCTCCGCGACCCTGCCAATAATGAAAAATATATCGGCTCTGACGAAAATTGGGAAAAAGCAGAGCGCGCTATCGTGGAGGCTGCGCAAGAAAAAGGATTGGAAACGATTACCGAAATTGGCGAAGCGGCATTTTATGGTCCTAAATTGGATTTTATGGTAAAAGATGCTATCGGCAGAAAATGGCAGTTGGGTACGGTGCAAGTAGATTACAATCTGCCGGAACGATTTAATTTGGAATACATTGATGCCAATCAACAAAAACTTCGCCCCGTGATGATTCACCGTGCGCCATTCGGCTCAATGGAACGCTTTGTGGCAGTATTGTTAGAACACACCGCCGGCAATTTCCCGCTTTGGCTCACCCCCGAACAGGCAATTATCCTCCCTATTTCCGAAAAATATTTAGAGTATGCTTACGAATTAAAAAATACACTTGAAGAACACAATATTCGCATACAAATTGACGAACGTAATGAAAAAACCGGCAAAAAAATCCGCGATGCGGAAATGATGAAGATCCCCTATATGTTGATTGTAGGCGAAAAAGAGGAAGCCGATAAGACCATTTCAGTGCGTGAACATAAAGCAGGAGACAAAGGTGTAATGCCCATTCTTGACTTCGTTTCTTTAGTTAACGATAAAATTAAAGAAGAGTTAGCATAATAACAGAAAAAAATTATTTTTGTGCACCTTAAAAAAAATGTTTTATGCGTATTAAATATTGTATCTTTTTCCTCTTATTGTTTCCTTTCAGTCGTCTCTTTGCTCAGATAGACGCCCCATTTACTTTCTTTCCATGGACGCAGCCTTATTTCAATCCGGCTACCATGGGAGAAAAAGAAAATCACCTTAATTTTATCGGAGTTTTGAGCCAAAGAACAATGATGCGCGAACTAAAAGATCCCACTGACCCAAACTCCAACAACGATAATAACAACAGTAATAATGAAAAAAATAAAAATAAAGACCTATATACCCAACAAGGGCAACAGCAAGTTTTATTACATATTGATTCATATATAAAAAAGATTAAAGGCGCTGCGGGCATCATGTTTATTAAAGACAAATTTGACCAAATAGATAGAGTAGGCTTTGGATTTGGCTATGCTCAAAAATTTCGTGTTCATAGCGGAAAGATGAGTATTGGGGCGCAGTTTAGGTTTATAAACACGAAGCCAAATACTACGAATTATATTATCATTCAAAATCCGGATCAAACTGTTGAAGAATTTAAAGGCTCGGAGTCGTTTTTAGACTTTGATGTGAATTTTGGGATACATTATAAAGCCCCCAACTGGTTTGTAGGCATTTCCGGAACGCAACTCATTGGCACTACGCGTCTTTCGGGCGCAGAGCACCAATCATTGATGTCGCCAAGACAACTCTATCTTACCGGCGGCTATATATGGAATTTAAAAACAGCGGTGCCCTGGACTATTGAACCCAGCGTTCTCGTTCATACCGATTTTGCCACCTGGCATTTGAATGTAATGGCTTTAGCAAGATACAACGGCATATTGTACTTTGGGCTTTCCTATCAAATAGATAACGGTATCGGGGTTGTTCTGGGCGCTGTGCCTTTTTATAATAGCAGTAATGAATATCTTAAAGGATTAGAAATAGGCGCAGGCTACAATTTTGATACGAAAAAAACAGCCTATCGGCAAGGCGGCAGTTGGGGAGATTTTGAAATTCTTATTCGCTACGGATTCAATTTTTATAAAGATAAACCACTCACAGGGTATGGCTCTACACGACATTTGTATAAAAATCAATACTAATTTATAATAATCGTAATGTTTTTGCGTTTTTCCAAAATCTTAATATCTAAAACAATGAAAAGATTAGCCTTATATGCATGTATTCTTTTATGCCTTGCAGCATGTAAAAATTCAGGAAATGGACAGTTGGTAGGGGTTTCAAATAAAACCAAATTCGTATCTTTTACGCCCTATGGAATGGTATATATTCCGTCAGGAAATGTTATACTGGGCTTAGGAGAAGATAACCCTACACTGGCTTTTGCTCCACAACCTCGCTCTGTTTCAATTACCTCATTTTGGATGGATGAAACTGAAATTACAAATGATAAGTATCGTCAGTTTGTATATTGGGTAAGAGATTCTATCGCCCATACATTATTAGGAGATGCCCAAATTACAGACGCAGAAAAATACGGACATTATCTAAAGTATAGAAAAGGGGATAATGTTGGCGAAGAAATTGAACCAAAATTGATTAATTGGAAAGAAGAAATTTCGTGGAATTCTAATAACGAAGAAGTTATTTCAGCATTAAGCCCGCTCTATACCCAAATTAATACACGTTATTATCATTACCGCCCCATAGGTATAAATGTAGCCAAACTGAATTATGAATATTGGACTTTTGACTACGAAGCTGCTGCCAAAAAAGAAATAGGAGAAAGCCCTATTGGAGGTATGTTTGCCAGCCGTGCCAGTCAGGTGGACGGAAATTTAGACAGATACATTACCCATAAAGTGGTAAATATATATCCCGATACTTTAGTGTGGATTTATGAATATACCTATTCTGATAATGAACACATGACTCGAAACTATTTTTCTCATCCGCAATACACTCACTATCCGGTAGTAGGTGTAAACTGGCTGCAATGTCAAGCTTTTTGCCATTGGCGTTCTCACCAACGCAATGTGTGGTTGCTGAGCAGAGGTTATCCTGTTGAACACGATTTTCGCCTGCCTTCCGAAGCACAATGGGAGTGGGCTGCAAGAGGCGGATTAAAAGGAAACCCCTATCCTTGGGGTGGTCCCTATCCTGCAAATCAAAACGGCTGTTTCCTTGCAAACTTTAAACCCCAAAGAGGGAACTATATGGCTGCCGGTAGTTTGTATCCTTCCGTTGTTGCTTATTATCATCCAAATGACTACGGCTTATACGATATGAGCGGTAATGTTGCAGAATGGTGCATGGATGCCTATAGCCCTTCGGCTTCCACGTTTACTTCAGACATTAATCCTATTTATAAATATAATGCTACTCCTAACGATCCTATCGGAAGAAAACTAAAAGTAGTTAGAGGCGGATCGTGGAAAGATA
>Ga0082212_10005913_pt1 | contig 16569 bp, 3 predicted proteins | sample TergutNt197P3_FD_71548 | JGI IMG/M metagenome (GOLD analysis project Ga0082212, IMG submission 71548) | Neocapritermes taracua P3 segment gut microbial communities from Petit-Saut dam, French Guiana - Nt197 P3 | ecosystem: Host-associated > Arthropoda: Insects > Digestive system > Gut ... | reverse complement strand
ATTGGGATCATAGAGAGCTGCATACGAGCAGTTGGCGTGTTCCGCACGAGCATCCAATACCGCTTGAGCCACTTCTTCGACCTTCTGCCGTTGCGTCTCTGTTGGTTCCGGCCACGGGAAATTGTTATACACCAGTTTTACGGAGTACCGATAATCAATTTCGAGCCGTCCGCAAACTCGTCTGACCCAATCCATGTGCATTGTTGAAGTCAGTACGCCAAAGTGAAAGAGGGTAGCGTTGGACAATATCAACGTTGCATCGCTCGAAATTGTTTGTTTCTTGACAAATCCAATCGGTATGTAGGCTCGTCGCTCGGATGAAACCCGTGGAATCAGAATATATGTTTTCGTGGGCATATTTTCGACGTGAAACCGTGTCGGACGTTTTGCCAGTTCACGGGTCGGAGCACTCTTGCTGGATAAGCGAAACTGTCGGACGGCTTCGACACGTTTGACGCATTCCTTCATTCGGCGAAGTTCCTCCGGTGGACAATCGCCTAGCCAAAGACACCAACGATGCCAGCCGTTGATGAATTCCGCAGCACCGAGCCACCGCCGAAAATATGGTGCCGCCGCCGGTTCCTTCTTGAGGAATTCCTTCTTTTCATCGTCCGTAAACAGATAGTTTCCGTCATCAATCGGTTTGTTACCGATTCCCATTTCGGGAACTTTGCAAAGTGGTTTAGATCGATTGACAATCACAATATTCCGAGCATCGATCAGATAGGGACTGATATTGCTTACTGTTCGTACCGTAACCTTTCCTTTTTCTGCATCGAATATCCGTTTTTTCTGTGCGTCGGCAATCGCAAAACCGATGATAACACAATGAACATTGGCTCGTCCTCTCGCTTCGCTTGTCCATTTGAACATCGTGTGAGCAAAATTGATTGTTACGCCTTGTTTGAACAGTTCCGTCCATAAAACGCCGACTTGTTCCCCCTGAGCAATGGAGTTGGTTGAGACAAAACCAACTTGAATGTTCGTTTTCTGAATATACTCTGCTGCCTTGAAGTACCAACAAGCCACGTAATCGAGCAATCCGGCACTTGGCGTTTTGTCGAACACCAATTTCGCGTCTTCTTTTTGAACAGCGTCTTGATACTTCGCTCCCACATAAGGCGGATTGCCGAGAATGTACGAACACTTTTCTTTCGGCAGTAGGGCGTTCCAGTCGGTACGCAGGGCGTTGCCGTAGAAAATCTTCGCCGATTTCTGTAACGGTAGCCGCACAAAGTATTTTCCGAACCGCTCCGCCGCCACGACATTCATCTGGTGATCCATCAACCATAATGCCGTTTCCGCAATCCGAACAGGAAACTCGACGATCTCAATACCGTAAAACTGATCGACATCCACCTGCACCAAGTGAACAAGGTCAAATGCGTCCTTACGGTAAATTGCCTGCAAAACGTCCATCTCCAAAAGCCGTAATTCACGATAAGCCAGTACGAGAAAATTACCGCAACCGCAGGCTGGGTCGAAGAATGTCAGCGATGCCAGTTTTTTGTGGAATTCTTGTAACTTTGCTTTGTTCGATTTGCATTTTTCAAACTCCGCTCGCAAATCGTCCAGAAACAACGGTCGGAGAACCTTCATAATGTTTTCTTCCGTGGTGTAGTGCGCTCCGCAACGCCGCCGAGCATCAGGGTCCATCACCGATTGAAAGAGCGAACCGAACACGGCGGGAGAAATGCGGCTCCAATCGAATCGAGTCGCTGTCAAAATGGCATTGCGAATTGCCCGATTGCAGGTGGGAACACGGAGCGTTTCCTCGAATAAGCCGCCGTTCACGTAAGGCAACGAAGCGAGCAATTCATCGAGATTCTTTTGCCGCTTGTTTTCCGGGGTATCGAGTATGTCGAACAGTTGACCGAGTCGTGGTCCGAGATCGTCGCCGTCCTCGCGGGTATTTTGTTCAATGTAGGCAGTGAAGGTGTTCGGATCAAAAATTCCGGTGTCTTCGGCGAAGAGACAAAACAGAATTCGTACCAAAAAACGTTCGAGAAAACGACCGGAATAACCGCTGGCAGCGAGAGCGTCGTGAACGTGCCCCATCAATTCGGCGGCTTTGATATTTGCTTCGTCTTCCTTGTGAGAGCGGTGAACCTTGTAACCGGGAATGAAGGCAAAGGCGTGAACGTGTTTGTGCAAGTCCTTGACGGGAAAAGTCAAAATGGGCGGATCGTCTTCGTCCGGTTCGAGATCATAGAGAACGATTCTGGAAAAATCGGAGACGACGACATAGCGGGGAATCTCATCGTCGCGGTTTTCGTCTTTGAGACATTGGATGTATTCGAACGCTTGCGACGCTGCTTTTTCGAGCGATTGCCCAAAAGATTTATGTTCGGCGAGCAGTTTGCCACGCCAAAAGAGGTCGATGAAGCCGAACTGACCTTTGATATTGCGGACTTTTTCCTCGAAAGACGCAACGGTGCGACGGCGAATGCCGAAAACGTCAAAGAATTCGTTCCAAAAGGTTTGGGCTTCAGCACCTTCTCGTTTTTCGGTGTCCCATTCCTTGGAAAACTGGACAGCACGTTGTTTAATCTCGTTCCAACTGAGCGGCATGAGGAATAACTGCGTGGTATTATTGGCAGATGAACGGCTTCGGGCAACTTTCAACGCTCTCTTTTTTAGTGTACACCGAATTGAAAAAACTGCAAGGTCATTGAACACATGCGTTTTCTCTTTTCAATCGAAAAATCCGAGGCTATCAAGTCCTTCAATGAACTTGTCCAGGTACGCATCTGTCGTGATGTGCCAGTGAAAGCCAAGCCGCCGCAGGATTTGCGAGGTGTAACTATTTTCCGTCTTGATGGCGGCTGTGCGTTGTCCTTGGGTTCGATTCATGTAGGCGATAACCGAGGTCAAGTGTTCCGATTTTCGCTCGTCCTGAATCGCAAGCCGAATCGCCTTGTCGAACTCCTCCGGCTCAACAGACTGTATGTCGTATCCGCGGCGATTCATGGAATCCAATACGTCGCCGATGAAAATAAAGTGATCGTTGTAAGGATGGAATACACAACATTCCTTCGGAGATCGTGCCAATGTAAGGATCGCTTCCGCCGTGCAATCGACCGGTGCGAGTTCCGTCGGGATCGTCAAAAAATCGTAAGGAACAGAGCCGATCTGTTTGTACGCACGGAGCCGTCCGATGTAACTATTCGAGTTGGAATTGATCTGGAATTCTCCGTCTTTGTGCCGTCCCATCAAGTTGCCGACACGCATAATTTTGACGGCAACGTTTTCAGGATCGTCCGCCATCGTAGCCAACGCCAGTCGTTCCGCTCGGAATTTGCTGCCGACGTACTGGTTTTCAACATTCTGTCCAAACCACAACATTTGCTCGTTCATCGACGTTGTTGGCGGCGGCGAATCTTCAATCGAAACACCGGCTACCGAAGTTGTCGAAACGTGAATAAGTCTTGCTCCGCTTGTCCGGCAAAATTCGAGGAGATGCCGGACACCGCCGAGGTTGACATCCTCAATATCGCTCCCCGCAGAAAAATGCTTGACATTGGCGGCACAGTTCAGCACGGTGTTAATCGGAAACCGTTTGATGGCTTCCAGAGCCTCTGCGTTTTCGATGTCTCCTTCCTGCACCACAATTCGCGAGCCAAACAATTCTTCAAAGGTTTGATCGAAGTAATAATGCAGGAGACTCTTGAGTCGCTGTGCCGGATTAGTGCCACGAATCAAACAGTATGCCGTACCGTTTTCCTTATCCAAAAATTCCTTGAGAACGTGGATGCCGAGAAATCCCGTTGCGCCCGTCAGCAACATGTTGCCGATGGGTTGCGGCTCGCCTTGGCAGAACGAGGCAATGGTGTTACGTGCCAGCAATTCATTGATCCCGGAATAATCGAACCCTTCGGAATCCCGGCTTGCCCTCGAAACGTCCGCAGTGTCCGTGTGTTGTGTTGGTTGCGAGTCCCCCTGCCGGGTTTGCACCAGTTCGGCAAGTGCTCTGGGGGTCGTTTTTTGGAAAACGTCGCCGTAATTCAACGTGTAGCCGAACGATTGAGCGGCACTGAGAATACGCGTAACAAGCAGTGAGGAGCCGCCCAAATCAAAAAAGCCGTCGAGAACGCTAATCCTATCCAATTTCAGAATATCTGCAAAAATTTTCTGGAATCGTTCCTCCGTTTCGTTGCTCGGCGGCTCGTATTCCTTGCGTTCCATGAGTTGCGGTTCCGGCAGTTTGTCGTAATCGACCTTTCCATTGGGGGTCATCGGAATCGATTCCAATCGTCCCCAAGCGGTCGGCAACATGTAGGCGGGAAGCATTGCGGCAACGTGATCCCGGAGAGTGGTCGGCGTTGGCTCCGGCGGTGCACTCTCCGGTTGATACCATGCTGCCAGATGTTCGCGACCATCAATTTCCCGGACTTGGACGAATGCCGCTTTGATTCCCGGTGCCGATTTCAAAGCCGTTTCAATCTCTTCAAGTTCGATCCGCAGACCACGCAACTTGACTTGCCTGTCGCCGCGTCCGAGGTGAATGATTTCACCGTGCCTATTCCACTTTGCCCGGTCGCCACTCTTGTAATACCGGAGTCCATCCACGCTAACAAACCGCTCCCGGGTCATTTCTTCCAATCCGTGATACCCTTTGGCAACTCCCTCGCCGCCAATCCAAAGTTCACCGGTAACGCCCATCGGCAGTTCCCGACCGCAAAAATCGCGAACGGATTCCACAACGTTCCAAAGCGGCGCACCGATAGTGATTGCCGAACCGTCAAGGATTTTGCCGTTACTGGAGACCGTAATTTCCGTCGGACCGTAGGTGTTGATCAGCACGGCATGCGGAGCGGCTTGGTGCAAGCGATCATACAACGATGCCGGATAAGATTCGCCGCCTGCCATAATCACACGGCACAGGCGCAGTGCCTTGGCAAGTTCTGCATCTTCGAGGTACTGGACCAGTCGGGAGGGTGTCGCATTGAAAGCATTGGCACCCGTTTTTTCAAATAATGCGGCAAGTTCCCGCGGATTCCGGGTTTGTTCGGTGCTTGCAAGCACCAGCGTCAAGCCGTTCATCAACACCGTGAAGGCTTCCTTGAGAAACATGTCGAAGGAAACGGTGGTTACAGAAAGCATTCGGCAATCTTCGCGGAGAAGTGCCATCACATGCCGGTTCGCTTCACGCGGGACGACGTAATTCACGATCCCTCGATGCGTCAAAACGACTCCCTTGGGACGACCTGTCGAACCGGATGTGTAAATCATGTACGCCGTATCGTCCGGTCCGACCGGAATGCCGGGATTCTCCGTTGCGCCTTGTATCGGTACGGTGTTGTAGGGCAGTGCATTCTCCAAATCGTTGCGTTCTCCTTCGGTGAGCACGAACCGCGCGCTGCTGTCGGAAAGAATTTGGCTGATTCGTCCAGCAGGATACTCGGGATCAATGGGAATATAGACACCGCCTGCTTTGAGGATGCCGAACATCACCACGAGCAACCGGCTGTCGCGCGGCAGGAGAAAAGCAACTCGGTCGCCTTTGACAAGTCCGCGGGCAAGCAAACCGTGAGCGAGTTGGTTTGCCTCGGCGTTGAGTTCCCCGAATGTCAATTCCCGGTCAGCGGCAATCAACGCCGGACGATCCCCCTTCGTTGCTGCCTGATTTTCGAGCATGCTGAAAAGATTCGGCTCCGAGTTTTCCGTAATGCTTCCGGCGATCGCCCGCAGTTCCGTCTGTTGTTTCGCTGTCAATAATCGAACATCCTTGACGGCAATCCAGTCATCCGGCGACTGCCCTGCCAACCGAACGGCAACATCGGCAAGCGATGTACCGAGCGTCTGCATCGTTTCCGCATCGTAAAGAGATTGGTCGTACTGAAATTCCACCCGAAAAGCATCGGGTTCATCATTGACATGAACCGAAAGCGGAAATTTCGCCGGTTGCCGACCAATCATCGCCATTGCCGGACATTGCCCGGCAAACGAGTATCGTCCGCCGACGAGTCCGCCTTGAAAAGCGTACATAATCTGCGGTTTAAGTTTGAACTCACCAGCAAGTTTCGGGAACGGATAATTTTGTCGGGCAATCGAGTCGAAAAAATTCCGCTGACACTCGGTCAAGAAATCGAAAGCGGGTAAGTCAGGCTCGACGGAAATCGTTACCGGAATCGTTTTGACCAACATGCCGATGGTGCGTTGAAACCGCAGGTCGTCGCGTCCCGAAGAGATGGCAAAAAGTAGCAAGTCTTTTCGATTGGCAAACCCACTGATGACCATCGAGAGCACCCCTAGAAAAAAGCCTGCTGGTGTCAACTCCCGCTCTTGGCAATAACGCCGGATATTCTCCCGTTCAACATGGAATGCGGCAATTCCCATCGGTGCGCCCGGCTCTTCCGTTTGCCGGTCACGGGGAATCGAGGTCGGCTCGTCCACCTTGCTGATTTGCTCCTTGAAAAACGTTGCCGCCTCTTCGTATTGAGGAGATTGTTCAAAGGCACGTTCGGCGGCGGTTACATCCATTGCCGTCAATTCATCTGGGAACTGTTCTTGGCTCTTTGTGGGTCCTTCCTGATAAGTATCGGCGAGTTCCGAAAGAAAAATTTCCATTGAGGAACCGTCAAAAACCAAATGATGGAAGTCCATCAACAACCGAGTCGCTTTTTCCGTAACGTAAATTGCCGCTCTTGCAAGCGGTCCTTCAAACAGGTTGAAGGGACGGCGAAAGCCCTCCATGATGCCGGCGATTTCCTCTTCTGTGCAGTGCTCCACCGGAACGTCAAGTTTTTTGTCATGATCGACGACTTGCACCAATTCCCGGTCGTGCATGGCGAGATGTGTTTTGAGAATTGGGTGTGCATTGACAACATCGAGCCAAGCCCGCCGCAATCGCTCCGGTGAAATGTTCCCCTTCGCTTGCTCGAAAGCAAGGACAAACGGCATGTTGTATTGTGTCGTCTGGGGGTCTTTGGCACAGTGCAGATAAACACCGAGTTGGCTTTGGCTTAATGGACAATGCTGCCCTTGCGCCTCGGATTTTTTGGAGGAAACGCTGCTTTCCTTCACGGTATCGCTTGATTGAATTGCCGATTCTATCGCCTCGATGGTGCGTGCTTTCAATATCTGCTGCCCCGTAACGGTGCGGTTGGTTTCCCTTGAAAGTTGTGCCGCAATTTTGATGGCGGAAAGCGAACTCATTCCAACAGCAACGAGGCTGGCATCGACGCTCAATTCCTCGGCAGGCATGCCGATGATTTCGGCGGCAATACGGACGACGAGACGTTGCAAGTCGCTTGTCGGTTCCTTGATTGATCCGGCATGGTATTCGATTTGCGGGAGTGCCTTCGTATCCAGTTTGCCGTTCGGCGTATGCGGCATCTCGTCAAGTTGCATGTAGGCAGTGGGAACCATGTAATCGGTCAAGTTCTTTGAGAGTGTTTCCTGAAGTTCTCCGGCACTAATGGTTCGGTCTGCCGAGAACCACGCACAAAGCCGGTCTTGTCCCCGGTCTTTACGAACCAACACCGCACACAGTTTGACACCGGCAACGGCTGCGAGTGCCGTTTCGATTTCCCCCAATTCGATCCGCAGACCACGCAACTTCACTTGGTTGTCATTGCGTCCGAGAATGAGCACTTCGCCGTCCTCCGTCCACTTTGCCAGGTCACCCGTCTTGTAAAAGGTTACGCCCTCGCGTTCCACGAACCGCTCCGCATTGAGTTCGGGACGGTTCAGGTATCCCCGGGAAACACGGGGACCACCGATCCAAAGTTCTCCGACCGCCCCGACGGGTAGCGGTTGACCGGAATAGTCTGCGATGAGTTCCACAACGCCAAAAAGCGGCTTGCCGACCGCCAAACTCCTTGGGTCGGCAATGGTTTTTGCATTGCAAAAAATGGAAGCCTCGGTGGGACCGTAAACGTTCAGCAATTCAGCGTTCGTGTATCGGCGCAGTTTTTCAAAATTGGCGACGGTAAACTTTTCTCCGCCGAGCATGATGAGTTTGACATCCGCAATCGCCTTTTGGAATTCGGGACTATCGAGGTAATCCATCATTCGTGTATTCGTACTGAACAAACACTCGGTTTTTGTCCGTTGGAACAGTTCCGCCATAGGAATCGGGTTTTTGGATTCCTCATCACTGGCGAGAATGTGGCACAACCCGTTGAGGTGGCAGGTCATGGGAGCGATGAGCGAGGCATCGAACGACAGTGTCGAAATGCAGGCGATATTTGCACGTAATTCCATCGCTTTGGCAATGCTGATATTTTCGGGACGATTCCAAGCGAAAGAGACCATTCCCCGATGTTCCAGTTGGGCTCCCTTGGGTATGCCGGTCGAACCCGATGTGTAAAGAACGCAAAACAAATTGCGTTCGGTAATCGGCAAATGGGGATTCGCTTCATTTTTCCCTTCGGCTAAAAGATCGTCAATGTCCAGTGCGTTGACGTAATCCTTTTTGTAACGATGGTCGGTCAGCGTAAACTTTGCTTCGCTATCGGTCACGTAATGGGTAATACGTCCCACTGGAAACTCAGGGTCAATCGGAATAAATGCCGCTCCGGCTTTCAGAATACCGTAGGCGGCGATGGTAGCACGACTATCCCGATGCAGAATGAAGGCGATTTTATCCTCCATCTTGACTCCGTGCCGGATCAATTCGTTTGCCAGTTGATTTGCCCTGGCATTCAGTTGGGCGTAGGTCAGCGTTGCATCAGTCGCAATGAGTGCAATCGCATCCGGCGTTTTCGCAACCTGTTTTTCAAACAGGCTGACGACCGTTTCGCCGCCGGTATCCGCAACACACCCTGAAAGAGCGGCGACCTGTTCGGCTTGAGCGGAACTCATCACCGACAACTCTTCCAGCCGAACATCACGCCAGTCCGCAAGGCTTTCTGCAACATGAGCGATACATTCGATCAGTGCCGCTATGGTGGACTCTTGAAATTGAGCATCGTCGTACTCCGCCGTCAGTTTGTAATTCGTTCCTTCTTCCCAGACCTTGAGGTCGATGGAAAATTTTTGAATGTCCCCTGTCAATGCCCGGAGCGTAATCGTTTGATCCTCCATTTTCTGCTCGGTATTGATTCCGCCTTGAAAAGCGAAGAGTATTTGCGGACGATATCCAAAATCCGACACGATATTGACATAAGGAAACGCCTGATGTTCCAGAATTTCAAGCATTGCCGACTGGGTTTGCTGCACAAATTCCGTTACGGTTTTTTGAGGGGCAACATCGAACACCGCCGGAAGCGTTTGAACGAACATGCCGAAACTGTTTCGCAACCGCACATCATCGCGTCCATTGCGGACGGTGGCAAAGCGAACGTTTTCCGTTCGAGCGAACCGGCTGAGTACCAGCGAAACGGCGGCAAGGAACATGCTGGTCGGCGTGATGCCCAGAACTTTTGCGGCACCGGTACACCGGGCTCGGTCGATAGTCCGCGAGGCGTATTGTGTAACACCGTTGTCTCCCGTCTTGTCAGAGTAAAGCGAGGTTGCACTTTCGCCGTCCCCCAATTTTTTGGAAAAGAACTGTTTTGCCTTCTCGAAAGCATCGCCGGACATTTCCTCCTGCTCCGTAGCCGCATGGTCGAACGCCGTAAAGTCTTCTGCCTGCAATGCTTCATTTTTGTACGCCGCCGCTAGGTCTCGCAAAAGGATCGTTGCCGAAAAACCATCGAAGATGAGATGGTGAAAGTCGATCAACACATAAACGTTGCCCGGCGTTTTGAAAATTTCAATACGGTACAGCGATTCGCCAAACAAGTCAAAAGGTCGGGCAAAACGACGCTTTTTTTCAACAAACACCTCTTCCGAACACTCATGCATGGAAATTTCAACAGGCGCATTATCCTGCCGGGTTTGAACAATCTCCCCTTCTTTTCGTGCCAGGCGGGTTTTCACGTAAGGATGGGCTTCAATCACACGGTGGAACGCCTCACGTAGCCGACCGGTGTCCGTCTGCGGAGCGAATTCCAGAAGAAATGGAATGTTATAAATCAGCGAATCCGGCTCCTTTTCACAATCAATGTACACGCCGAGTTGGTTTTGCGTCAGCGGATAATCATCACGTTTTTCATACTGTTTGCTCTTTACTCCGGCGGCTGTTGCTGCCAAAGCACGCGGAGTTCGCAAGGTCAACACATCGACCACCGTGAGACCGAAGTCGGGCAGTCGCGATTGCACGGCGGCGGCACTGAGCGAGTTACCTCCCAGAATGACGAAATCATCCTTTGCACCGATTTGATCAATCTTGAGCACTTTGCCGAACGCCTCGCAGAGAGCCTGTTCCCGCGAATTGGCAGGCGGCTCATACACCGTTTTGAACCGTTCAGCGTCCGGCGGCATGATTTTCGTGCGATCCACTTTGCCGTTGGCATTGACTGGCAGTTTCGGAATTTGGTACAGAAATGTCGGGACCATATAGTCCGGCAAAAACGATTTGATGGAATCGAGCACCGTTTGCGGCGCAACTTCTTGCTCCGCCGTATAAACTGCGAATAATTCTGTCTGTCCCGAGGCGTTGTCGAATGATTTGACCACCGCCTGCTTGACGGGCGCATACTTCAAAATTGCCGCTTCGATTTCCCCCGGCTCCACACGGTAGCCGCGAACCTTAATCATCCAATCCTTTCGTTGTTTGTAAACGATGACTCCGTTTTCATCGACCGTACATAAATCGCCTGTCCGGTACATAGTGCGGTCGTCGTCCCCCGTCGCAAAAGGATTGACAAGAAAACGTTCTTGATTCAAGTCTGGACGATTCCAGTATCTGCCGACTTGACCGCTCAAAAAGAGTTCCCCCATTTGACCCGGCGGGACAGGATTCAGATCGTCGTCCAACAGATAAACTTTGTTTCCTTCGATGGAGGCGCGATGATTCTCTCCGATGCAGCCAATCGGTGTGGAATCGTGGTACAAATGGTCGATCTCAAAATCCGTAATGAGCGCACAGGATTCACTGCTCCCGTAAACGCAGTAAATTTGCGTCTTCTGGCTGTACAGTCCCCGGACTTTTTCCGACCCCGTGAGCATGCTTCGCAAGAGACCGTCGGCTTGGGCAACAAACGGAACTGCCATCTGCGGAGGCAGGAACGAGGTGGTAACACCCTGTTCCCGATACAATTCGATCAGTTTTTGAACATCACGCCGACGCTCATCATCCACCAGACAAAGCGTACCTCCCAGAGCAAGAGCCGTGAATACTTCGGCGGTGCTGGCGACAAAGGAAAGTGCGGCAACCGAGGCAAAGATGTCTTCTGCCGTGCGGCAAAGCACGGCACCTTCAATCGACATCGACAAATTGCGGTGGGTGTGCACGACCCCTTTGGGATTTCCTGTGGAACCGGACGTGTAAACAATAAATGCCCGATCATCTTGTGCCGGCAAGCCAAGTTCTTGATAGTGGTCAGGGACGGTCAAGTTGGTCAGCCATGATTCATTCAGAACCACTGCCGCCTGTGTATCTTCGAGAATAAATCGGATGCGCTCTTCAGGATAGTTCGGGTCAATCACGCAAACGACTGCACCGGCTTTGAGAATGCCCAAAATGGCGTAAATGGCTTGAATCCCGCGCGGAAGAATTATCGGGACGACATGACCACGCTTGACTCCCTGCGCTGCCAGTGCCTGTGCAATTTCCGTTGACCGGACATCGAGTCCCGCATAACTGATTTGCTGAGTGCCAAAGAGAATTGCCGGTTTGTCGCGATACGTCGCAACCGCCTGTCCAAAACGCTGGAGAAATAATGGATACATAGGAAGAACCAATCGTTGATGGGTGATGGGTAAACAAATACGGTAAACGGATAAAAATGTCGTTTTTTTTCTTGTGAATCTTCGTGTCCTTCGTGTCTTTGTGGTTAAGAATTTTTAACCACAAGGGGCACAAAGAACACAAAGTCCATTTCGCAACCAAAACAGTAATTCGTCGCCGTTTGTAACATAATATAAATTCTCGATTGTCTTGGTAATGTCGAAATCAAAACGCCCGAAAGACCGCTCGACACTTACCGCCTTGGGTACGAACAAACGGTTCTGTGGAAAGGGTTACTTCAACGCTGAGCGAGTTCTTTTCAAACACACTCTGGAGATAGTGTTTTAGTTTTTCACCGACACTGGCGTTATCGAATCCATAGTTGACATCCCAGCGAACTTCGAGTCTGTTGGGGGCGCGTTGGATGAACTGGGCACCGTTGCACCCTTCGATGTCAAGGGCGGCAAGCATCATCACCGTCGGCGAAATCGGAACCTTTCGGTTGGGGCTTTCAAACGTCAAAATTTCTTCTTCCCTGCCTTGCAGTTCGATAAACGGCAGTTTAAGTCCGCAACTGCAAGGTTCGTCGTGCCAGATCACCTTGTCGGTAAGGCGATACCGGATGATGGGCTGGACAAAATTGGCGAGATTTGTAAGCAGTGCACCACAGGAAGGTGTTCCCGGCGGCACAGGACGATTATCATCGTCCACGGGTTCGAGGATGATCCAGTCGATATTGACGTGCAAATGACCTTCGGGACAACTCATGGCGATTTCCCCGCCTTCGGTACTGCAATAGTTGTTCAGAACCGGACAGGCGAAGGTTTCGCTGAGCAAACGCCGGTTGGCATCGGAAAGTTGTTCCGCTGAACAAGCAATGTATTGCGGAGTAATATCAAGAATGCCCGCCTGCTTTGCCGGAACGAGGGCAACCAGTGCCGACGGATAGCAGGCGATCATTTCCGGTTGAAATTCGTTCAACTGGCGTACCATGTCGTCGAAGGGAGCATCGACCGGAATAAGGCGAAGGAGCGATTCCTTGCCCAACGCTTGGAATTGTGCCTGCATTCGGCAAAACGAAAGATAGGCGGAGTGGAATCCTTTGTTGGAAATAATTGCGCAGGTCTTCGTGTCAAGCGGATTTTTCAATCCTTTCACGTTTTTCAGACAGGGACCGTTAAGATAACGATGTTTCATCAAGGCACCATTGACGGTTCCGTGCCGGTCGTCTCGAAGAAAAATCAGCGGATCGCCCGTTGTGCCGGATGTTGTCATGGCGGTGTAACGATCCCGATACCGTTTGCCGAGGTTGGCAAAATCCGAAACGAACGTCTGCACCTCGCTGCGTTTCACTTCGGGATCGGTAATCCAATCGTCAAATCGTGCGGTCAGTTCCGGGCGGAGCGAAACTGGAATCTCTGCCAGATTCGGGCGTTCTGGCAAAGCACGATATTTTTCCGCAAAATAGGGGGAGTATGTTCTTGCGTAAAGAACGATTTCCCAGAGACGTTCCTGTTGCAGTGTTTCGAGTTGTTGCCGGTCTAGGAACATCGCCTCGCTCACCAGTTTATCGGCTTGATCGACAGAAATAGCATGGGACATGTGTGGCTTTTGTTCGGAAATCGTTGTGTGAACAGTTGCGGAGATTCTACCATTGCGCAGAGACAATGTCAATCGAAATAGAACATCAACGACTCGATGGGCGTGGCGAAAACCTAAGACGGTACCCCCAAAAACACCTATTTATGGTAGAATGTAGCGCAGATATTCCCCTCTCACAAAATGGCAAGGGCTTCAAGAGTGATTATGAAAAAAACAACACGATGGTTCAGTATTGTGTCGGTGCTCCTTTTGGTTGTCGTCGGCTGCGGACGAAATGATTTAGAACCGCTCAGCGGGACGGTCACGTTTTCCGGCGAACCGCTGAAATGCGGTGTGATTGTTTTTGTGACAGCGGATTCCAACGGTATCGAGGCAGCGGCACCGCCGACAACTTCCGGCATTCAAGACGGACAATTTTCCATTCCGAAACAGTACGGGCTTAAACAGGGTAATTATCGTGTTACGATCAGAGGATATGAAGGCTTTCCACGCGGCACCCAGCCGCTGGGGTTTAGTATTTTCAAGGATTACGACACGACCTTCGAGTACACGGGACAGAAAACGGCACAGTTCGAGGTACCTGCTCCTAAGAAACCCATAAAATTACCTCCGCAGGGACAGGTGTACATTGACCCATCCAGTCCCAGAATGTAAGCCTCAAGGCGGCACGGTCATCAATTCCCAGTAGCGACGATCCGTTTCGTAAGGATCAATCGGCGATCCAATGTTGTGGTCGGGCGGCAAAACACCATAGCGCATCATCTCCCTCGCATAAGAATAGTGAGGCACAAAGGGCTTCGTCGTAAAACGGTTACTTTCCTCTTCAATATAACGTACTGCCCGATTGATTCCCGCAAGGATCGCTTGGTAATCCGGGTCATCGACACTTTCGAAGACATCGCGACCGCACTTATTTCGACCGCCCGCTGCTACGGCAAGAGGTCCCGTTAAGATGCGAGACTTCTCCGGGTTCGAGAGATTAAAGACGAGCAACCGGCTGTAGATGTAATTTGCTTTGTCATCTGAAATCTTGGTCGGCAGTTTACGGCGATTGTCCGCATGGTGACATTCCGTACAACGCCGCTGGATGGCTTCGGACATCGCCACAGTTTCCGCCCAATTTTCGTCATGGCTGGTATAGCCGAAGTCGTAATGGTAGCCGACAACGCCGGTATAATTTGCTGCGTAGGTACCAGCAAAATTGGCTCCGGCTTCGATCCAATACCGCAACATTTTGACCTCCTGCGGCGATAGGTTGACTCCCTCATGGTGCGAATTGACCAGTTGGAGCAGTTTGCTGGCTTTCGTACCAATTTCGTAAGGTTCAAAATCGCTTCTTGCCCGGTTTCGGTTATCGCCAAGCATACGCCGCGCCGAGAGTGTCAGGTAACTGTGCATGTAAATCGGTCCCCAGTCCGGCGAAAAGTTGACACCGCCATCGGTTTGGTCAGTGTTATGGCACGAAACACAGTGCCGGTCAAGAATCGGCTGAATGTCACGGGGGAAGTCAAAAAGATCAGGCACACCCTCAATTGGCTTGGGAATTGACGGCGAAGAGACTTCTCGCTTGAATAAATTGATCTGCGAATTGTTCGGCGGTGCTTCAAGCCGCGATTCGTGGCAACCGGCACACGCCGAGAATTCTCCCGGCATTACCGTTGCGAAACTATGCATCCGCTTGACCGAATCGCCATTTGCATCTCGTGCCACAAACAGAAAACTCCTTCCGGCAGGGAGTTCAAAAAAAGCGGAGCCGTCCGGCGTAACCGGTACGGTGCCGATGAGCCGTGTCAGCATAAATGTTCCGCCGATTGAGACCATTTCCATACCACCGTTGTAATGCACCGGGGCTGGCAACGGTTCAAGTATCAAAAGGTCTGTGATTGTCCCTCGCGGAAGGTTTGCAAGTCGCCGCCCTCGATAAATATCAGTGAGGAATAAGCGTCCCGTGGTTTTTGACCGGTCAACCAGATTGGCAACCAGTGTTTCTCGTTCGCGCCGAATGACCGGACGCGGCTCACCGATCCAGAATCCTTGCGATTTCATTTCTTCCGGCAGTTCGTAAACCGTTTGCACATAGCCGCCGCCGTCAATCAGCATCAATTTGTGGTAGGAGGCTGCCATAAACGCAGTTTCAGAAAACGCCCAAGGATCGGAAAAGTCATTATTTCCAGTGATCATTGTGGCACTTTCTTTATCATCCGGTCCATTACGCGGATCAACAACGGCAATTCGTCCGTAATGTTCGCGCAAACCGTGTCCGGGTGAAAAGCACGCAACCACCTTAGGCGAATCGGGGATCGGTTTCGCAGCCAACATGACCATGCCGGGATTCAGATTTCCGTAATAAACCTGATGCCGTGTACCGTCAGGATTCATCGTCCAAAGATGGTGATAATCCATTTGTGAACGGTCAATATAGTCCCAGCGCATATAAATAATCTGCCCGTTGGGTAGCGGCCACGGCGTGTTCTCATGATCGTTGTTGCTCGAAACCTGATGGATGTTTTCGCCGTTGGGACCGCACCGGTGCAGTGTTGCTACCGGGGTCGCAGCACATTGAACCCAGCGTTTGCTTCGACTCGAACAAAAAATAATGTTGCCGCTTGCCGTGTAAGTCGGTTCAATATCGTCCCAATCGCCGAAAGTTAACTGACGCAATCCCGTGCCGTCGATATTGATTTCAAACAAGTTGTAATGTCGTTTCCCCGCTGGCAAATAGGAAAAAAGCACCTTTTCTGCATCGTAATGGATTTGCGGATCGCGGATATTGCCCTTCGGGTCCTCGAAAATGGTCGTTACTTCTTTTGTGTCAAGGTCAAGAATATGCAAACCGCCGCCGCTCCCCAATGGGAAAGGAAAAGCATCGACATCGCCAATGACATAGCCGAAATTGGAATACCAGTGAGGGTCTGTCCCCGGCTGCCGCGATGCGAAAAGGATGTACCGGGCATCTTTCATCTCGTTTTGACGAAATTCTGTCAATAAATCCCGGATTGGCAACTGTTCAGGAACGGTCGGAGACGTTCGAAGCATCACATAATCGTAAAGATAAAAACTACCGTCTTCGAGCGTAATGGAAATAACATTGGTTCCCTTTTTTGCTGCGCCGGTCGGCAAGGGAATTGTTAGCGACACGAACAGACCAACCTCCTCTTTCGGTTTGTAGCCGTAATCGTTATACGTGTCGGGTTGGCGGACGGGTTCCGCCTCGGCACCGTTGAGTTTCACTCGAATTAGCGACGGTT
>Ga0082212_10005912_pt1 | contig 16575 bp, 14 predicted proteins | sample TergutNt197P3_FD_71548 | JGI IMG/M metagenome (GOLD analysis project Ga0082212, IMG submission 71548) | Neocapritermes taracua P3 segment gut microbial communities from Petit-Saut dam, French Guiana - Nt197 P3 | ecosystem: Host-associated > Arthropoda: Insects > Digestive system > Gut ... | reverse complement strand
GAAGCGCTCGATATCATCCGCCAATACTGGGGAGGCATGCTTGATATGGGCGCCACTACCTTTTGGGAAGATTTCGATTTAGACTGGACAAAGAATGCAGCCCGTTTAGACGAACTGACGCCCGCAGGCAAAAAAGATATTCATGGCGACTTCGGGGCATACTGTTATCCGGGCTACCGGCACAGTTTCTGTCATGGATGGGCATCCGGCCCGACCGCATGGCTGACAAAGCATGTTTTGGGCGTCGAAGTCGTTGAACCCGGTTGTAAAGTACTGAGAATAACGCCCCATCTGGGCGACCTCGAATGGGTGGAAGGCACTTACCCGACGCCTTTCGGCGTTGTTTCAATCCGGCACACCAAAAACAACGATGGTTCGATTTCGTCCCAAATCAAAGCACCGAAAGGGGTAAAGATAATCAAGTAAGTAACTAATGTGTATTGAACGACTATTTCGTTTTTTCAATATCCTTGAAATAGCGGTATGTACCCACTTTTAATTCGACACAGGAGGCTTCGTCGCATACGATGATACTTTTCGGATGCAGTTGCAGGGCTGTGATGGTCCACATTTGATTCACTCCGCCTTCGACGGCTTGTTGCAAGGCATGTGCTTTATGATGTCCGTTTACGACAACCAGTACCTCTTTGGCATCCAACACAGTGCCTATACCGACGGTCAATGCTGTTTTTGGTACTTTATTCACGTCGTTATCAAAGAAACGCGCATTGACAATAATCGTATCGGTAGTCAGGGATTTGATGCGTGTGCGCGACGCCAATGACGAACCCGGCTCATTGAAAGCCAGATGCCCGTCAGGCCCTATGCCTCCCAAAAACAAATCTATTCCGCCGGCTTGTTTGATTATCGCTTCGTAATCGGCACACTCGGCTTCCAGATCGGGCGCATTGCCATTCAGGATATGGGCATTTTCGGGTGCAATATCAATGTGGCTGAAGAAATTATCCCACATAAATGAATAATAACTTTGCGGATGCTCTTTCGGCAAACCTACATATTCGTCCATGTTGAAAGTAATCACATGCCGGAAAGATAGCACTCCTTGCCGGTAGAATTTTATCAGGTTTTTATAGGTTCCCACAGGAGAAGATCCGGTCGGCAGTCCTAAAACAAAAGGTTTTTCGGCTGTCGGAGCAGCTTTTATTATCTTGGCGGCAATATAACTGGCCGCCCATTTGGATAATGTTTCGTAATCAGGTTGGATAATTAGTCTCATTTTTATAATGGTTAATGATTAGTGGTTTGTAGTTAATTTTCTCTGTTGCCTTATTTTTCTCATTGTCAATTGTCAATTATCAATTGTCAATTAACGAACCGTGCTGCCATGGCTTGACCAAGTTTGATGCATTTTTCGGCCGTTTCGGCGTTGATGGATTGTTTCATCTCGACAGGGTCGCCAGCCAATTCCCACTTCATATTTTCATTGAATGTGGCCAATCGTTTGACGGCGGCTCCTGCCCATGTAAATGAACCGAAATAGCCGAAGAGCCGGTTTTTCACTTCACGCAGTTCAATCATTTTCAGTATGGAATCGATCTTGGGGAAAATACTGCCAGAATAGGTTGGGCTTCCGATAAGGATACCTTTGTATTTGAACACATCTTTCAAGATATAGGACGCCGGACTTTTACTGACATTGTGCATCACAATATTTTTTATTCCATCGGCGGCCATAGCCGAAGCAATTGTCTCGGCCATCTGTTCCGTATTTCCATACATACTGCCATAAATAATAGTCACTCCTTCCGCTGCTTCATACCGGCTCAGCCGGTCGTAGATAGATACAACCATATCAATGTTTTCCCTCCACACAGGTCCGTGTGTAGAACAAATGGTTTGGATATCCAATAACGATAATTTTTGAAGCGCCTTTTGCACAGGATTTCCGTATTTACCCACAATATTGGCATAGTAGCGAATCATCTCCTCCCAATAATGTTCCACATTCAATTCCGCATCAAATACCCCGCCATCGAGTGCTCCATACGTACCGAAAGCATCGGCCGAAAAGAGTACTTTGTCAGTTTCATCGTAGGTAACCATCACTTCAGGCCAGTGTACCATGGGAGTCATATAAAATGTAAGCCGATGCTTTCCGATGGTCAATGTATCGCCTTCTTTTACTTCAATCAAACCATCCGAAATCGAATGATATCCGGCAAGCATCCCGAAAGTCAACCGGTTGCCCACAATTTGGAGGTTGGGATAGTATTGCCGCAGGATACGGATAGATCCGGCATGGTCGGGTTCCGAATGGTTGACAATCAAATAATCCAACGTACGCCCATTCAATACTTCTTCTATTTTCTTCAGAAACAGGTCGACATAAGCAATCTCAACCGTATCGATCAACACGGTTTTCTCGTCCGTTATCAGATACGAATTGTAAGAAACGCCGGATGGAAGCGGCCACAGGTTTTCGAAGAGATGCTTTTGCCGGTCGTTCACGCCGACATAGAAGATGTCGTTTGTTATTTGCTTCATTTTTAATTGAAAATTGAATAGATTCTGAAAACTGAGAACTGAAAACTATTTTTTTCTCATTGCCCGCCATATACAGATGATACCCAATAATATAAACGGGATACTCAGCCATTGTCCCATATCAAGCATCATTCCTTCCTCAAAATCTTCCTGTACATTTTTCAGAAATTCGATAAAGAAACGCGACACAAAAATGCAAATCATAAAAATTCCGAAAATAAGACCTTCCTTTTTCCATGCATCTTTTTTGAAATACAACCACATACACAGGATAAATGTCAACAGATAGCAAATCGCTTCATAGATTTGCGTGGGGTGGCTTGGCGGTGAAAAGATGGGCGCTGCTCCCGCCCGTCTCCAGTAAGTAAGGTTTTCGATAAATCGAAATCCCCAGGGCAGATCGGTAGGGTGTCCATATACCTCGTGGTTCATCAGGTTACCCAGTCGAATCAATGCCGCAACCAACCCTGTCGGCACCACCAATTTATCGAATGTCCACAACATGCTTTTGTGTGAGTAGTATTTGGAAAAGAACCAGATGGCAATGATAATGCCCAATACGCCCCCATGACTTGCCAATCCACCTTCCCATACTTTCAATATCTCCACCGGATTGGCTAAATAGTAATCCGGCGCATAAAACAGGCAATGACCCAGACGGGCGCCGACAATTGTTCCGCCCAAGGTAAAGTAGAGTAACGGGTCCAACCATGTCAGATTCAGGTTTTCGCGTTTAAACATATTCTCCACGATTTTATATCCGACAAAAAATCCGATAAGAAATGCCATTGCATACCAGCGAATTTCCCTATCCCCGATCGTAAAAATGGCAGGATCAACTCTCCATGTGATTTCTAATAATGTCATAATAAATAGGTTTCAGTTGGTAGGGGCAAGGCATGCCTTGCCCCTACGTTACACCATAATTCAAAATTGATCAATTACCAGTTCGCCGGCCACCATATCATTGATTGCTTCGACAAATGCGGCAAAATGTGTTGAATTTTCATGTATCTCGAATGCGGCGTCATCTTTGTATTCTTCGTAAATAATAAATACGGAAGGATTTTCTGTCGACTGATAGAGCGTATAGAACAGATTTCCTTCTTCAGCCCTTGTGGCGGCAACCAACTTGGACGCAATTTCAATAAATGCTTTTTCCTGTCCTTCTTTTACTGCGATACGTGCCACAATCACCGTTTTTTCTTTCTGAGGCTGTTCCATACAGCATGTTTCTGTTCCTTCGCAACATGTTTCTGTTTGCTTTTCCTTGCAAGCCATGACACTCATCATGACAAATGCCATCAAAATAATTCCAAACTTTTTCATCTTATTCAACTTGTTATATATTAAATCTGTTTATTTATTAATCAAGATTGGGCGACCGCAAGGGTGCGCCCCTACAAACCATTAATTTTAAATCCGATAATCCGGCGTACATCGGAAATGACTTTCCCTCCGCTTGTACGTGCTTTTTCGGCGCCGGTTCGCATGACCTTATCCAAATACGCATTATCTTCGGCCAATGCATTGATACGTTCCCGAACAGGTGCGCAAAACGAAATCACATCTTCAGCCAATTGTTTTTTCATATCGCCGTAACGAATCGAACAGTTATTATACAATTGCTCAAAGTGCGCGACGGTTTCAGGTTGGGAAACATGTTTCATCAGCGTAAACAGATTGGTTATTTCCTGCGATTTAGGTTGATTTTCTTGAGTGGGGCCTTCGTCGGTTTTCGCTCGCATGATTTTTTTACGAATCACCTCCGGCGCGTCTTGCAGATAGATAGCGTTGCCTTCCGATTTACCCATTTTCATACTACCATCCAAGCCGGGAATTTTTACCAACTCTTCATCAAAATTAAAGGCTTTCGGTTCTTTGAAATATTCCACATCATACAATCTGTTAAATCGGGCGGCATACGTGCGGGTCAGTTCGAGATGTGCCTCCTGATCTTTACCTACGGGCACTTTGTCGGCATTATGGATTAAGATATCGGCAGCCATCAAGGTCGGATAGGTCAGCAAGCCGGCATTCACATTATTGGGTTGTTGCCGCACTTTATCTTTAAAAGTAGCGCACCGTTCCAATTCGCCCAGATAAGCGTTCATATTCAGCAGCAAATACAACTCGGCTGTTTCGGGCAGGTCGCTTTGCACGTAGATGGTTGCTATCTCAGGGTCAATGCCGGCGGCCAGGTACTCAATCAGCACCTGTCTGACATTGTGTTGTAAATTTTCCGGTTTGGGGTGCGTTGTCAGCGAATGATAATCGGCGATAAAGAAATAGCAATTGTTTTCATATTGCATCTTTACAAAATTTCTCAATGCACCGAAATAATTCCCAAGATGTAAATTTCCTGTAGGCCTGATGCCACTCAATACTGTTTCCATTCCACAATTTGTATGATTCACGACTGCAAAGATACGAAAACAATTGAAAATTCTCAATTGTTTTCGTATCTTTGCTCTCGCAGACAAAAATTTATTATTTACAAACGATTCAATTTTATGTGGTTACTTCATTCTTCGATCGGCAGGAAATTCGTGATGAGCATTACCGGTATTGCGCTGGTTTTATTCCTGTTATTTCATTTATCCATGAATGTAGCGGCTGTTTTTTCGGCCGATGCCTACAATATGATTTGTGCATTTTTGGGGGCAAACTGGTATGCCGTTGTCGCGACCATTATTTTGGGCGCGTTGGTATTTATACATATTGCCTATTCGATGATGATCACGCTGCAAAACAGAAAGGCACGCGGAAATGATCGTTATGCAGTCAATCGCCGCCCGAAAGGGGTGAGTTGGGCTTCACAAAATATGTTTGTTTTAGGAACGATTGTGTGTGGTTTTCTGTTGTTACATTTTGGACAATTCTGGTATAAGATGATGTTTGCCGAATTACGCGGACATCATGAAGTGATGTTAAGCGGCAACATGATTTCACCCCAGGATGGATATGCCTTTATCTGTTATTATTTCAGCCGATTATGGGTGGTCATCGCCTATTTGGTATGGTATGTAGCGTTGTGGTTTCATCTGACGCATGGCTTTTGGAGCGCATTGCAGACTATCGGTTTCAATAATCATGTTTGGTTTAATCGTTTGAAATGGATCGGTAATGTCGTTGCTACGGTTCTTATGCTTGGGTTTATGTTTGTGACGATTATATTCTACGTAAAAAGCCAATTAATTTAGAGTTTAGATATTAGATATTAGAGTTTAGTTTAAAAACTGAATTCAAAATTCAAAATTCAAAATCGTAAAAATGTTTCAATTAGATTCAAAGATTCCACAGGGCCTATTGGCAGAAAAATGGAGCCATTACAAAGCCCATCAAAAGTTGGTCAATCCGGCCAATAAACGCCGTTTGGATATTATTGTGGTGGGTACCGGATTAGCCGGCGCTTCGGCTGCCGCATCATTGGCAGAATTGGGATTTAATGTGCAAAGTTTTTGCATGCAGGATTCACCCCGCCGTGCCCATTCTATTTCGGCGCAGGGGGGTATCAATGCAGCAAAGAACTACCGGAACGACGGCGATTCTGTCTATCGTTTATTCTATGATACCATCAAAGGAGGCGATTACCGCGCCCGCGAAGCCAATGTATACCGGTTGGCGGAAGTATCGAATGAGATTATTGACCAGTGTGTTGCACAAGGGGTGCCGTTTGCCCGCGAATATGGCGGGTTGTTGGATAACCGTTCTTTTGGCGGCGCACAGGTTTCGCGCACCTTTTATGCACGCGGTCAGACCGGACAACAGTTATTGCTGGGCGCTTATTCGGCATTAAGCCGTCAGATCGGGCTGGGAACCGTAAAAATGTACACCCGCTATGAAATGGTCGATGTAGTCGTCATTGACGGATATGCACGCGGTATCCTTGCACGCAACCTGATAACCGGCGCCATCGAGCGTTTTTCGGCTCATGCCGTTGTAATTGCCACAGGAGGATACGTAAACACGTTCTTCCTCTCTACCAATGCGATGTCGTCGAACGGATCGGCTGTCTGGCAATGCTATAAGAAAGGCGCTTTGTTTGCCAATCCCTGCATGGTACAGATTCATCCAACCTGTATACCCGTACATGGCGAATTTCAGTCGAAGTTGACTTTGATGTCCGAATCGTTGCGCAACGACGGGCGTATATGGGTGCCGAAAAGGAAAGAAGACGCCGAAGCGATCCGTGCCGGCACATTGAAGCCGACTGAAATAAAGGAGGATGACCGCGATTATTTTTTGGAACGCCGCTATCCGGCTTTCGGCAACTTAGTGCCACGCGACGTAGCCTCACGCGCCGCCAAAGAACGCTGTGATGCAGGATTCGGTGTAGAAACAGGCGAAGCGGTGTATCTCGACTTTGCCGATGCCATCCGGCGTCTGGGGAAGCACGTGATTGAAGAACGTTATGGGAATCTTTTCCAAATGTATGAAGAGATTGTGGATGACAACCCCTACGAAACGCCCATGAAGATTTATCCCGCCCTTCATTATTCTATGGGCGGATTATGGGTGGATTACGAACTGATGACCAATATCCCCGGTTTGTTTGCTATCGGCGAAGCCAATTTCTCCGATCACGGCGCCAATCGGCTGGGCGCCTCTGCCTTGATGCAAGGATTGGCCGACGGCTATTTCATCCTGCCTTATACGATTCAGAACTTTTTGGCCGACCGGATACAGACGACTCGTTGCAGTACGGATTTGCCCGAATTTGAAGTGGCCGAACAACAAATCCGTGAGCGGATAGCGCGTTTGATGAGCGTGCAAGGAAAACGCTCGGTCGACAGCCTGCATAAGGCATTGGGACATATTATGTGGAACTATGCGGGCATGGGACGTAATGCAGAAGGACTGAAAAAGGCGATCGATATGATTGCAACATTGAAAGATGAATTCTACAACAATGTCCGCATCCCGGGCAAAAGCGACGATCTGAATGTCGAACTCGACAAAGCGCTCCGCGTAGCTGACTTTATTGAGATTGGCGGATTAATGGCATACGATGCATATACCCGTGCAGAATCTTGCGGAGGACATTTTCGCGAGGAACATCAAACGCCCGAAGGCGAAGCGCTTCGTCATGACGACCTGTTCTCGTATGTATCCTGTTGGGAATATAAAGGGGATGAAAAAGAACCGGTAATGCACAGGGAATTGCTTGATTATGAATTTGTTGAACGGCAACAACGCGACTATAAGAAATGAATGACCTCCCCCTGCCCCCTCCAAAGGGGGATAAGAGAATAATGACCTCTCCCTGCCCCTTAGAGGGAGTTGGAGGGGGCCTATATAAATATTATGGACAAAAATATAGATATAACAATCAAAGTATGGCGACAAAAAGGGCCGAAGGAGAAAGGCGCTTTTGAAACATATCAGCTAAAAGGCATCTCGCAAGGAAGCTCATTTCTCGAGATGCTTGATATACTGAACGAACAGTTGATCGATGAAGGAAAGGAACCGGTGTATTTCGACCACGATTGCCGCGAGGGGATTTGCGGGATGTGTTCGTTGTATATCAACGGACGGCCGCATGGCCCCGGAACGGCGATCACTACCTGCCAACTCCATCTGCGCAAATTCAACGACGGCGACACAATTACAGTCGAGCCATGGCGCTCGGCAGGCTTTCCGATCATCCGCGACCTGACTGTCGACCGTCAGGCGTATGACAAAATCATGCAGGCGGGAGGGTTCGTTTCGGTCAATACCGGAGGCGTACCCGACGCCAATACAATCCCGATTCCTAAAGAAAAAGCCGAAGAGGCAATGGATGCCGCTGCCTGTATCGGATGTGGCGCTTGTGCCGCAGCATGCAAAAACGGATCGGCGATGTTGTTTGTTGCCGCCAAAGTCAGTCAGTTAGCATTGCTGCCTCAAGGAAAAATTGAAACGGCACGCCGCGCCAAAGCGATGGTAGCTAAAATGGATGAGCTTGGCTTCGGCAACTGTACCAATACCTGTGCCTGCGAAATAGAATGTCCGAAAGGCATCTCGGTTACCCACATTGCGCGATTGAATCGCGAATACCTTTGTGCGAAACTAAAAGACTGATATAATAAAATGTCAACATTATACATCAACCCGCTTACGTTTCCGCTGTATGTCATGGCTAAGCCCGTAGGGCCGCTCTGTAATATGGATTGCGAATATTGTTATTACTTGGAGAAAAGCGTGTTGTATCCGACGCGCAAATCTTTCAAAATGAGCGACGAACTATTAGATAGATTCGTCGAATCCTATATACAATGCCAAACGACGCCTTTTGTGCAGTTCACATGGCACGGAGGTGAATCGCTGTTGCGGGGCCTTGACTTTTACAAAAAGGCAATCAAGCTGCAGCGACAATACGGAGGCGGACGCGAGATAGCAAACTGCATCCAGACAAACGGTCTGTTGCTGAATGATGAATGGTGCCGTTTCTTTAAAGATAATAATTTTTTAGTCGGGATTTCGCTCGACGGACCCGAAGCGTTACACGACTGCTACCGGAAGGATTACGGCGGTCGGGGCACTTTTGCGCGTGTGATGCGGGGCGTCGCTTTGCTGCAAAAGCATCAGGTGGATTTCAATACATTATCGGTGCTGCACGACCAAAACATCCGGCATCCGCTTGAGGTTTACCGTTTTTTCAAGGAGATAGGAAGCTGTTATATGCAGTTTGCGCCTATCGTTGAGCGGTTGGGTAGTCGCGACGACGGATTGGAACTGTTGACTGCTGCCGACAATCCCGCTGACTGTGAGATTGCGCCCTGGACGGTCGACCCCGTTGCGTACGGCCAATTCTATATTGAAATATTCAATGAATGGGTCAGACACGATGTAGGAACGTACTATGTACAACTGTTCGATGCCACATTAGCCTGTCTGTATGGAACGCAACCGGGCGTCTGTGTCTATGCCAAAACCTGCGGCCACGCTTTGGCTATTGAACACAATGGCGATGTGTTTGCTTGCGACCATTTTGTCTACCCCGAATACCTGCGCGGAAATATTCACACGCAATCGCTGGTTGAGATTACATTATCCAAAGCACAAATCGCTTTCGGTAATGAGAAACAAAATCGTTTGCCCGGACAATGCCTTCAATGCCAATACTTAACGCTATGCAATGGCGAATGTCCGAAAAACAGAATATTAACGACAGCCGACGGCGAACCCGGCCTTAATTACCTCTGCAAAGGTTTAAAGATATACTTCAAACATGTGACGCCCTATATGGAATTTATGGCCGAAGAATTACGCAACGAACGGCCGCCGGCCAATATTATGCATTCGAAACTTGTAGGGGCAAGGCATGCTTTGCCCCTACAAAAAAATAAATAATTATGAAATGTAAACTGTTAGTGCTTGATGTAGACGAAACCCTACTCAATCACGAAAAAAAAATGACGACACGGACACGGACAGCTCTAATAAAAGCGCAACAGGTGGGTGTGCAGATTGTGCTGGCTTCCGGTCGTCCGACTTATGGCCTCATCCCTTTAGCCAAACAATTGGAATTGGATAAGCATCAAGGTTTTATTCTTTCGTACAATGGAGGTCAAATTATCAATATGCAAACCGGTGAACTCTTGTTCGAAAAGTGGATAAACCCTGTCATGATCCCATATTTAGAACGCAAGGCCACGAAAAACAATTTTGCATTGTTTACCTACCATAACGATACAATTATCACCAACCGGCCTGACAATCAATGGATTTTGCAAGAAGCCAAACTGAACGGCATGAAAATCAAGGTGGCGCCAAAATTTGCCGAAGCCATCGACTTTAGTCCGCATAAATGTATGGTGGTCGGCGACGACGATAAAGCGCTCACTGCGTTGGAGAATAGCTGGAAAAGACGATTGGCGGGTACGCTCGATACATTTCGTTCGGAGCCTTATTTTCTTGAAATTGTTCCAAAATATATCGACAAGGCGAACAGTTTGAGTCTCTTGCTTGAAATGTTTGACATTCGTCCCGAAAACGTTATTGCCATCGGTAATGGCGTATGCGATGTTACCATGATCCAGTTGGCAGGCTTTGGCGTAGCCATGGGCAATGCGAAGGAGTCGGTAAAGGCCTGTGCCGACTATGTGACCGAAAGCAATGATAAAAATGGAGTGGCGCTGGTTGTAGAGAAATACATCCTTGCCAATATCAAGACAACTGATATACCGCTCGAACAAATCAATTTGCTCGGACGACATGCTTTGGTGGGACATCTGGGTATTCAGTTTACATATACTTCGGACGAAAGGGTGGAGGCCACCATGCCTGTCGACCACCGTACCCGTCAGCCTTTCGGAATATTACATGGCGGCGCTACGCTGGCTTTAGCCGAGACGGTTGCGGGGTTCGGTTCGATGTTATGTTGTCAGCCGGACGAAATGATGGTAGGGATGCAGGTCAGCGGCAACCATTTATCGTCGGCGCACGAAGGCGATACCGTGCGTGCCGTTGCAACGATTATGCACAAAGGCCAATCTTCGCATGTGTGGAATGTGGATGTATATACCTCGACTGATAAATTGGTCTCTTCGATTCGTGTCCTGAATAGTGTGATGAAGCGGAGATAAAAATAGTTTTTAGTTTTTAGTTCTCAGTTTTTAGTTTTCAGTTCTCAGTTTTCAGTTATTGCTTACCTTCCGCAAGCCAAACATTAATTTTTAACACTAATGTAAAGTCAGTTACTCAATTATGGAGTCCCTTAATACCATCACTGCCTCCGGTCCAATATTGAAAAGCAAGTCTATGATACTTAGATTGGGATGGAAACCATGTTTCTCTCTAAAAACCTGATAATAAGGCTTTGGCGTGAATGTGTTGTCAACAAGGGGTTGTCTGGGACGAATTATTATACGGAAGTCGTTCGGCACTTCAGGCAGATATTCGGTGGTATATTTGACGTCGGGATGGATATCGAGCAATTCGCAGATGAGAGAACGCAACCTTTCATTGAAGTCAAACAGAAAACGATATTTTTGTTTGTAAAAAGGGGCAAAGTCATCCGCATAATATTCAAAGAAAGGGCTCATTCCATATCCTGAAACTATTGCGTTCCAATGGATATGCTGCCAGTTTCCATGATCCGAAATCCGTATATCTTTTGTCGGACATTTCTCTGTTCCCGCATGTTCGACAGGGACTGAAAGTGATTGTATACCGTTTGCCGTAGCAATCATGCAACGGTTGCGGTATGTTTGCTTCACATAGTTTTCGCATGTTTCCATCCAGACCGATTCGTACGCAATCAATTTGCTATAATACTGAACCGGAGCAAGGTAAGCGGTCGAAAGGTAAACGGATGGCATTTTTAGTTTTTAGTTTTCAGTTCTCAGTTTATTAATAAGAGAAGTAAACATATTTTCTATTTCCTCCAATAATTTCATCGCTTCTGTTATATCAGTCTTGATTCTGAGAACTGAAAACTAAGAACTAACCGGCATGTACCATCCTGAACATCCTCTTCCAACGGATTCCGCCATTGAGCAGCCCATGATCTTTATCTAACGAAAGCCAGATAAGAATCGGTTTTCCGACGATATGATCTTCCGGCACAAAACCCCATGAGCGGCTATCAAGGCTATTATGCCGGTTATCGCCCATCATAAAGTAATAGTCGTATTGAAATGTATAGCTTGTTGCGGGTTTCCCATTGATCAAAACCGTTCCGTCGGGAGCTATTTCGAGCGTGTTATTTTCGTAGTTCCGAATGCACCGGTTATAGAGCGCCAGGTTCATCTCAGTCAATTGAATGGTTTCCCCCTTAGCCGGAATTTTGATAGGTCCAAAGTTATCGCGCGTCCATCCGGTACGGTAATTCGCTACCCCTGTCGGATAGGTTGATCCCCCAAATGCTTCGGGTTCAATTTTAACCTGCTTAACAGTCGGGAATTTCATGATCATCTCCAACGCCTTTTTCGTCATTGGCAGGCGATAGACCGGCGTGTTGATTCGTCCGTCAGAGCCAAAACCCATTGACAACAGGGTACGATGGTTTCCGGAATACGAAGACACAAGTTCCCTGTCGCTTTTACTGATATCGAGCAAACGAAATTGATCTTCTGTAATGACCGATCCGTCCGTTTCGACATAATAGGCAAATTGCAGGTTTTCGGGATTGATAGCCTCCTGTCCATCTATATACACCTGGTTATCAACTACTGACAATAAGTCGCCGGGCATACCGATGCAACGTTTTACATAGTTTTCGCGTTTATCAACCGGGCGATACATGATTTCGCCATACCGGGCTTTATTGGTAAGCACCGCAGTGCGTCCGTCGCGTGCCACCAAGTTATAGAAATCAGGATTTTGTTCATTGAGCGCAATCGTATCGCCGGCAGGGAAATTAAACACTACGATATCATTTCGTTTTACCTTGCCAAGCCCTTTGACCCGTTTATATCCCCAATTAGGCCATTCAAGATAGGATTTGCAGTTCAGGACAGGTAGCGTGTTTTGTACTAAGGGAAAAGATATAGGTGTATTAGGTACTCGCGGCCCAAAACTCAACTTGCTCACAAAGAGATAATCGCCCACCAGCAATGATTTTTCAAGCGAAGGAGTCGGAATCTGGTAATTCTGAAACACAAACAAGTTAATGATATAGACAGCTATCAAGGCAAATAAAATATCGTCAATCCATTCGAGTATGTTGCGTACCTTCGTATTTTTAGCGTTTTTCCAACCTCCCCATGGGATAAATTTGGTCAAAAAAATATCTACAATTACGATCAGGCCGAATAATAACCATAAATTCTCCATCCATACGGCAAAAAGGATATACAAAACAGCCCAAATGCTGAAGTTAATCCATTGTCTTTTCGAAATCTCTTTCATACATTATATGATTTAAAAATTTAAAGATTTAAAAAATTTAACTAATAACTAAAAACTAATCAAGTCTTTCATCTCCAAAAAACCTTTTTTGCCGACTGTAAATTCGGCTGCAAGGACTGCCCCGAGTGCAAGTCCTTTGCGGCTTTTGGAGCTATGTCTGATTTGGATATAATCCGTTTCCGATTCATACATCACATCGTGAATGCCGGGTATTTCGCCTTCGCGCACAGATTCGATATACAAGTCAGCCTGTTGATTTGTCTTTTCGGAAGTCCATTGTTTTTTACGCTCCACCTGTTTCAGCACATTTTCGGCCAATGTGATGGCTGTGCCGCTTGGCGCATCCAACTTATGGATATGGTGGGTTTCCGAGATAGACGCCTCATATTCCGGGAAATTATTCATCAGGCGTGCCAGATGTTCATTGACTGCAAAAAAGATATTGACGCCCAAACTGTAGTTTGATGCATAGAAAAAAGTCTTTCCTTCATTCTTGCAGCGGTTTTTTATCTTGTCTAAATGTTCCAGCCAACCGGTTGTACCGGCCACTACAGGCACATTGGCGGCAAAGCATCTCAGGTAATTATCGTAAGCAGCGGCAGGTATTGAAAATTCGATGGCTACATCGGCGCTTTTAAATGCCTCCGATTCGAAATCATCCTGATTATCAATATCAATAACCGAAACCACCGAATGTCCTCTTTCGATCAGTATCTGCTCGATGGCTTTACCCATTTTCCCGTATCCGATTAATGCTGCAAGCATAATTTCAAAATTAAAGATTTAAAAATTTAAAGATCTAAAAAATTCCAATTGGATTTGCAAAAGTAAATAATTTAAATGACTTTTGCAGTGTAATTTTCAATTATCAATATTCATTTGTCAATTATATCTATGGAACGATTGCTGCAATATGTATGGAAATACAAGTTATATTCGGGGGTTGATTTGTATACGACGGATGGTATCCCTTTGAAGGTTATTGATCCGGGTATTCAAAATACGGATGCAGGACCCGACTTTTTCAATGCGAAAGTTCAGATCGGCGATGCTGTCTGGGCAGGTAATGTCGAAATCCACCGGAAAGCGACCGACTGGAAATCTCATTATCACGACCGGAATCCTGCCTACGACTCTGTGATATTACATGTGGTAGAAGAAGACGACGCAGTCATATTTCGTCCTGACGGGGAACAGATTCCGCAAGTTGTGATTGAGGTTTCATCTAAGATCAAGCAAAATATGGATTGGTTGCTTTCTCGCGACACTTCATTGCCTTGCGCCGAACGCATTCACGAGATTGATCCGGTTCTTATCTCATCATGGATGAGTTCTTTAGTTACGGAAAGGATTGAAAGGAAGGTTGACGATATACTCGCCCTGCTTAATCAATATCAGCACGACTGGAACGAAGTATTTTATATCACATTAACGCGCAATTTCGGGTTTGGCGCTAACGGCGACGCTTTTGAATATTTAGCCAAAAGTTTGCCGTTCAAATATATACTTAAACAGCGCGACAGGCTCGAACAAATAGAGGCGTTATTGTTCGGACAGGCACGCTTGCTCAACGATCGGATAGACGATCCGTATTATCAATTATTACAACAGGAATATCGTTTTTTACAACAAAAATTCAACCTGAAACAGCCGGAATATTACATCGTCAAACACTTACGGATACGTCCATCAGGTCGTCCTCATTTGCGCATTGCCCAATTAGCTACTATCTGGTCAAATTATGGTACGCTTTTTTCGCGTGTGCTTGAAGACTGTCATCCAGATACGTTGAAAGCATATTTTCATGACTCCTTACCTGAATACTGGGATACGCATTATAGTTTTCAAGCAATATCGCGCAACAAAAAGAAGAAAATGGGACCGTCTACAATCCATCTTATCCTGATTAACACAGTAGCTCCCATCCTTTTTGCTTATGGTCGCGAAAGGAAGAATCCCGATTATTGTACCAAAGCGATACAGATGCTGGAGAATATCCCTCCTGAGCAGAATAGTTTGATCAGTGATTTTATTGCTGCCGGTATCAGTGTAAGAAATGCTTACGATACGCAGGCCTTAATCCAGCTCCGCCGCGAATACTGCGAAAAGAAAAAATGCCTTTATTGCCGGATCGGCTTTTCGCTGGTAAAAAAATAGGGGCGGAAAACTTTCCGCCCCTATTTTTTTAATCCCCGGTTTTATCCCCCTTTGGAGGGGGCATGGGGAGGTTGAAATTCGTAATTATCTGACAATCACCTTATGCACAGACCCATCTTTGAGGGTGACGATATATGCGCCGCGTGAAAGTGACAGTTTGATACCTCCTTCAGGCACCTCAATCCGATTGACTAAGTTACCTGCCACCGAGTAGATGCTGGCAATATCTTCGCGCGTAACCTGTATATACAAGGTGTTGCCGTTTGACCAAACCGATGGTTTATCAATCGGTTCGTTACCTACTTCGCGTGTGCCGATATAGATATAGATCGGTTCGGTTTTAATATTCGTCAACGTATATTCATATTCGTTGTTTCCAATAGCTTTGCCAATCAGAACTTCGTATCCTAAGCGTGAAAGCTCGTCGGCACGATTTGTGGAAACTTCCAACACTTCCCTATCTAAGAAGTCAAGCGTGAATGTAAAGTTATTACCCCAAAGCACCCAATGTACACCCGGATTCGGAGTCATGGTAATACCGTGCGGTGGTTGCGGCAGTACGACTTGACGTTGTACCATAGGAAGGGCTGTTTCGCCTACGCACAATTGTACCACACCTTTCTGGCTGAAATCGAGCGCAAGGTTGGTTTGGTCGATCCTTCTTGTTGCTAATTTCAGGTTGTTCAGGGCCTCGTCATCAACTGATTTGTAGCGGATGATCGGGTAGCAGCCCGGTTTGTATATCTGACCGCAACGTTTTTCGACAAAGATATTTACATCGCCGCGCAAAAGCAGGTGATCCACTTCGATACAGTCTGCCAGTTCGCCGAAATCTCCTTCTTTGTGTCCAATTGAATAATATATTTCAGCTCCCTTATCCATGCGAAGGTCTTGCATCTTCAATGTACCTGCTTTTTGTTCGTAGCAGTTGCCTTTTACACCCAGTGAAGCATAACCCGGAGCAATATGACCTATTGTTTCAACATACACATCGGCATGGAGCGTTCCATACCCTCCAAAGGTGGAGGTAGAAATCACGTCCAATGTACCGGATGAAAGCCACAATTCGCTGTATTT